>CXWL01116524.1_pt1 | contig 12624 bp, 11 predicted proteins | sample 590931 | NCBI WGS metagenome assembly CXWL01 (sample SAMEA3498368, study PRJEB10139) | groundwater metagenome | biome: water well; material: biofilm material | place: Germany | collected 2015-04-27
CCGGTGCGCGTCTCGCCGGTAAAGGTGATCGCGCCCACTTGCGGATGGGTGGTCAGGAATTCGCCCGCGGCGCCCGGACCGAAGCCATGCACCACATTGAATACGCCAGGCGGGACCCCCACCGCATTCATCACTTCACCCAGCAGGGCAGCCGTTTGCGGGGTTTCCTCGGACGGCTTGACGACCACCGTGTTGCCGCAGGCCAGGGCCGGACCGAGCTTCCAGGTCATCAGCAGGAACGGCAGGTTCCACGGACAGATCACGGCGACCACGCCGACCGGACGGCGCAGCGAGTAGTTGAATGCGCCGCGCCCGTCCGGGGNNATTCTTGACCACGTCGGCGAAGATCTTGAAGTTGGCGGCCCCGCGCGGCACGTCCACGTGGCGAATGAAATGCGCCGGCTGGCCGATGTCGCTCATCTCGGCGGCGACGAAGTCCTCGAAGCGCCGCTCGATTTCGTTGGCCACGGCGTACAGCATGTCGACGCGTTCGGCCACGCTCATTTTTCCCCACGGCCCCTGCAGGGCGGCGTGGGCGGCGCTCACCGCGGCGTCGACCTCCGCCTTGCCGGCTTCGGCCACCAGGGCGATGACTTTGCCATCGTAAGGCGCGCGCTTGTCGAACCAGGTGTCGGTCCCGACAAATTCGCCATTGATGAAATTACGTACTTGTTTCATTGCCATGTCCTTAAAATTAAGCCTTACTTCGCCAGCCCGGCGGCTGCCAGGCCTGCCAGGGCGCATTCCTCATCCTGCAGCTCGCTGGCGCCGGAAACGCCGATCGCACCGGTCAGCGTGCCGCTCGAGCGGATCGGCACGCCGCCGCCAAACATCACGAAGCGCGGCCGCAGCGGCAGGCCCTGGCGCAGCGCTTCCGAATGATTGCGCAACTCGCCTTCCCAGGCGCTGGTCGGCAGGCCGAAGCTCACCGCGGTGTAGGCCTTGTCCTCGCTGATGCCGATCGAGTGCAGCGGCGCGCCCGGCATGCGCAGGAAGGCCAGCGGGTTGCCGCCGGCATCGAGCACCGACACGTTGATCCTTGCTCCGATCGATGTCGCGTGGCGCGCCGCGCCTTGCGCGGCGCATTGCGCCAGTTCCCATCCAAGTTGTCTTACCGTTTCCATCAGCTGCCTCCTTGATGATGATGATCGTAGGCTTGGCCAGTCATTCTGTAAAATACCGAATTAGTGCCCATTAATACCGAGAAGGTATCGCTGGCCCGGCCGTCGCAGCGCTTGCGGCGGCCGGGCTTCGACTGCCTGCTTAATCCCCGCCGCGCATGTACTGCACCTGGAACATCGCCGGCGGCACCTGCTTCGGATCGACCTGGCCCTTGAACTGGCCGGTGGTGCAATGCTTGGTCTGCACGTCGACCATCGAGAACGAATCGTCGATCGCGATGCCGGTGCCCTTGTTGATCGGCAGGTGTGCGTCAGGATGCGATTTGCCGATGGTCCAGCTCTTCCACAGTTCGCCCTTGCGGTCATACACGAGGGTGCGGTTGATGCTCGAGACCTGGGCGTCGATGTGCAGGATGCGCTTGCTGATCGGGCTGGCGCCGACCGGGTCCGCTTCCACCACGTACACCTTGCGCAACTGCCAGGTCACATCGGGGAAGCACTCTCCCTGGCCGGTGAAGTTGACGTACTTGTAGCCGTCCGGATCCTTGAATTCGTCGGTCAGCTTCATCTCGTTGTGGTTATAGAACGGCATCAGGATGTTGCGGGTGCCCCTGTACGTCCACTTCATGTCGGCGACGCGGCCGTTATAGCCTTCGAAGTCCTCGATCATCAGGTCGGCGCCCAGGAAGGCGTCGGTGGCCTGGCCGGTAGCCAGCCGCCGCACCCGACGCTGGAAGCCCAGATACAGGTAGGCGTCGTCCATCTTCTGGTCGTCCTCGTAGCGCTGGATCAGCAGCTGCGTGTTCTTCAAGTCCTGCGGCTCCAGCACTTTCATGTAGATTCCGCGGAACAGGTTCGATGGATTCGGCGTCACCTCGGGCACCGGCGTGTGCTGCACCCGGTGCTTCAGGTTCAGGAAATTGAAGCTGAGCTTGAGCGTCTTCTCCAGTTTTCCCGATTGCAGGTCACGGTACTTCCAGTAGAACGGCGTGATGGTGGCGTTGTCGCCCCAGTTGATGCCGTACTTGAAGTTCCATGCGAGCTTCTCGCCGGCCCGCGGATCGCTCAGCGAAGGCTCTTCGACGAACGGGCGGCCGGCCACGAAGCCTTCGATGTCGCCGGTCTTCGGCCCCAGTTTGGTCTTGCCCAGGTTCTTGCGGGTTGCGTCGACATAGAACTTGTCCGAATCGAATGAGGTCGTCTTGCCGACCTTCAGTTCATACCAGCCGTTCTTGATGACCTGGTACATGCCGAGGTCGAGCGCGTCCTTGAACTGCTCGACATTGCCCTTGTTGATGACCGTGCCGGCGGCGAGGCCGGGAAAGGCGGGCGCGCCATTTTTGTAGGGAAAGAACGACTTTTCCAGGTCGGCTTCGGTGGCGCCGTGGGCAGGTGCCAGCAAACCGGCCAGCAGTGGCAGGGCGGCCAGGGATAGTGATTTACGCATGATGGATGTCCTTGATCAGAATTTGTAACGCATGGTGGCGAACAGGTCGTTTTCCTTGATTGCGGCGCCGATCGGCCCGGCCCGGAAGCGGCCCAGCGGCTCGAAGCCGGACAGGCCGCGCGAACCCGCGGTCATGGCTTGCGGATCCCCGAACGGGGCGGTGAACGGCGGCCATGGATTGCAACTGCGGCAGTCGTCGACGGCATAGTTGTCGCGGTTGCCGCCGCCCTTGACGTTGGCGCCGAGGGTGAACTTCATGTTGTCGCTGACGCTCCATTCGACCGATGGCGAGACCACGTAGGCGCGGGCCTTGAAATCGCGCGCGAAGATCACCTGCGGGCTGACCCGGTCGTTCATCAGGAACGCCTTGACCAGCAGGGTGCCGGTCACGTTGTTCTTCCAGTCGACCATGCCGTACTGGCCGAGCGGTCCGGCGTAGGTCTCGTGGTCGAAGATGTGCTGCCAGAACAGCTGGCCCGAGAACAGCACGGTCCGGCTGTCGCTGATGAACGGCACGAAGGTTGGCCGGTCCATCCCGATCACGCCGCGAAACACCTTGTTCTTCGAGAACAGCTCGGGACGGCTGGTGTTGGGGAACTCTTCACCCTGGGTGAAGGCCGCTTCCATCCGCATTGCCGCGTCGGCCTTGGCCCACTGGAAGTCGAGCGAGCCGCCCAGCAGGTGCACGCGCGGGAACGCCACGTCGAACGAGATCAGGTAGGGCCAGGCGTCGCGGAATTCGCCGGTGAAGGCATTGACCGCGCGCTTGCCGCCGTGCAGCGACGGCAGCTGGGAGCGGTAGGTCAGCGCGTTCAGGGAGAAGTTCAGGCCGTCCTTGGTAATGCCCTCGAATTTCAGGCCCAGCTGGGTGTTGTCGAGCCGCCAGGCTGGCAGGTCGACGTTCGCGATGCCGATCTGGTGCGGGCCGAAGTTGGTGGCGAGCAGGGTGTTCGGCCCGACGTTGGCGAAGTTCGCCACCGTGCCGCCGTTGTCCCACAGGCTCTTCATGCCGCGGAAGAAGCAGCCGGCATCGAGGATGACGTTGGGCGTTCCGCATTGACCTAGATTATTCGGGCGGAACTTGTCGAAGTTCCAGATCAGTTGAAGGTTGCGATCCTGCATCGTTTCGCTCGCCCCCATGCGGTACTCGGTCTGGGCAATCCACATCGGGATCCGGATGTCCTGCAGTTCGTCGTAAATGTTGTTGCGCGAATAATCGACCGGGTTGATGACGTCGAGCACGCGGAACAGGTCGGTGCGGCCCCACACCACTTGCTGGCGGCCCAGCTTGACGAACAATTGTTTGCCGTCGGCCAGCGCGAAGGTCTTCTTGACGTAGGCTTCGCGGAGGAAGTCGAGGCGCTTGTTGAACTCGGGCGAGGCCAGCTCGTTCAGGGTGCGGTCGCCGTAGCCGCCAAAGTCGGTGCAGCCGCGCGCATCGACATTGCAGGGCCGCACCGGCACGCCGAACGCCACCCCGCCGTTGATGCCGTGCCAGCGATCGCCCAGCACCCGCAAGCCGTCGTTCGGATTGTTCGGATAATTGTCGACAAAAGCATTGTTGGTCAGACCAAGCGAATTGACCAGCGTCTTGCCGACTGGTCCCTGGCCGTTCGGCACCGGCACCAGCTGGCCGCCGACGGTTTGCTGCAGGGTGGCCGGGCCACCCGCCGTCTCGCCGAACTGATCCTTGTTGAGCCGGTACACGCCGTCATAGGTACCACGCAGCACACCGTGGAAGGTCCAGCCATCGGACAGCTTGCGGTCCGCATCGACCTGCAAGGTATTACGAAATTTCGACAGTCCGACGTTGCTGCCGGTGTCGTCCTTGCCGCGCGTCGCCGTATGGTTTTCGAAGTAGACGTCGGTCAACCAGCCTGCGGTCGAACCCTTGGTCTCGCCATATCCGGGCAGATCGTCCGGCGCTGCCGCCGTCGCGCCTGCCGCCAGTGTCAGCATCAGGCCAATCCCACCTGTGGTCAGACCGCGTCTGTTGCGCAGTTGTTTTTCTTGCTTCATGTTCCAGTCTCCTGAGTTGTCGTTGCCGACTTAAAATGAACGGAGGTCGATACGCCCCCGCCCCGGTTGCAGACTTGCCGCTCTTCAGTCTGCAAGACACCGTCTTCGTCGCGCGCTGCACCAGTGATGAAGCGCGGCTTGAATACCAATACCCAGGCCGGCACCAGCATCATTGCGGCCAGCGCATTGAGTACCAGCATCACCGACAGCAAGGTCGCCGCGTCGGACTGGAAGCGCAGGTCGGACATGCCGACCCACATGATCACGCCGGCCACGAGCGTCGCGGCAGTGAAAGCGACTGCCAGCCCGGTGGTGCTCAGTGCGCGAATCACCGCGTCAGTCAGGTCGCCGCTTTCGACGTATTCTTCGCGGATGCGATCCATGATGTAGATCGCGTAGTCGATGCCGACCCCGATGCCGACCGCGATCACGGGAATCGTGTTGACGTTGATGCCGATGTGCTTGAAACCCATGTAGCCGTAGGTGAGCACAGTGGCGAAGATCATCGGCAGCACCATCAGCCAGCCGGCGTGCGAGGAGTTGTAGTAGAAGCGCACGAAGATGAAGGCCAGCACCATCACCAATGGCGTAATGAGCAAGGTGTCGTGGTAGTTCGCCTCGTCGATCGCCGCGTTGACCCCGACGATGCCGCCGGCCAGGTGGATCGACAGGCCCTTGACGCCGGCCACGCCTTGGGCTGCGGCCAGCTTGGCCATGCCGATGGCGCGTTCGATGGTGCTGGCCTTGTGGTCCTTGTAGTAGAACACCATCGCCGCTTCGTTCTCGTCCGGGTTGACGAATTCCTTGAGCGCGCCCGGGATCGGACTGGCGGCCATGTACGCAAACAGCAGGCCGCCCACTTCGTCTGCGCTGTCAGGCAACTGGGCCCAGCGCGGGTCGCCGTTATGGGTCAGGCTGTTGACCTGGCGTACCAGGCCCGGGAGGGCCTTGGCGCCACCGAGCTCAGGGTCGGCCATCATCGTGCCGATCACGCCTTCCATCGCGTGCAGTACTTGCGGGTCGCGGATGCCGGCCTTGTCCGCGGTGCGCGCCACGACGTACAGCTCCTCCGAGCCGGGGAAGCGCGCGTTGATCGCCTTGGCCGACAGGTTGTAATCGTGGTCGCGGTTGAGGATAGGCGAGCCGGGTTCCGATTCGCCGAACTGGACGCCTGCCATCTGCCACGCGCCGAGCACCACCAGCGCCAGTGCGGCGCTCATCATGAAGATGCTTGCGCGCCTGTTGCAGACCGGCTTGAACAGGCGGTGCAACACCGCGGTGGTGGCCGAGCGGGTGTTCTTCTTCTGCTTCGGTTCCGGCAGCACCGACAGGAACAGCGGCACCATGAAGTGCACCGTGAAGATCACCGAGAACGCCCAGAAGCCGGCGTAGTAGCCCAGCTTGATGTTGATCGGCGCGGCGCCCAGCGCGATGACCAGGATGCCGAGCGCATCGACCGTGATCGCCAGCGAGCCCGGACGGAACAGCGCGTCGAGCGCGTTGCGCGCGGCCTTCTTGCCGCTGCCGGTCGCCTCGAGTTCGTAGTAATAGCGTTCGACCAGCTGCACGCCGTGCGAGGTCGCGCGCGCGGCGATGAGGAAGGGGATCGGCATCGATAGCGGATCGAGGTTATAGCCAAGCAGCGACATGAAGCCCAGGCCCCAGCACGACGACAGCGCGATGCCGAGCAGGGGCAGGGCGATGCCGTACAGGCGGCGGAAATACACCACCAGCAGGAAGATGATCAGGAACGCGGTGTACAGCAGGATTTGCAGGATCTGCGGCAGGTAGGTGTAGACCCAGCCGGTGAGCACCGGCAGGCCGGTCGCGTGGATCTTGATGCCCGCGGTTGCCGCTTGCTGGCGTATTTTCTGCAGCGCGGCGAAGGTTTTTTCGTAATCCACGCCACCCTGGTTCATCTGCGCCTTGATCATCGCCGCCTTCAGGTCGGGCGACACGCTCAGGCCGAACACGCGCGGGTCGGCGGCAACATCGGCCTGCAGCTGCGCCAGTGCGGCGTCCGACAGCGGCGGCGCGGCCGCGTCGAAGTACGGCTTGGAGCGCACGTTGCCGCTGGCGTCGAGCGAAATCTGGCGCGCGGTGCGGTGCGTCAGGCTGCTGACCAGGTTGTGATTGACGCCGGGCAGGCTGTCGACTTCCTGGGTCAGGCGGTTGACCAGGGCCAGGGTCTGGTTGGTGAAAATGGTTCCTTGTTCAACCTCGACTTCGACCACGACCACGCTGACGCCGCCAAAGCCGTCGCGGATCTGGTTATGCAGTTGGATGAACGGGTGATTCTGCGGAAGCAGGTCGTCGAAGTCGCTCTGCATCTTGAGCCCGGGAATGCGGCTGGCGAAGAGCAGGCTGATGAGGAGAATGGCCGACAGCACATATTTCGGATTGGCGAAAATCCAGGCTTCGGCCCTGTGCAGCGCATGGGTGACACGATGTTTCACGGCGAATTCCTTATTCTGCTTTGAGGGTGGTGGCGACTGCGCTGGCCGGCACCAGCTTGAATGCGCCCAGCGCGCCGGCGATCAGAAGCCGGTCGGCGCCGGCCGGCGCGATGGCGCGCAGGAAGGCCGGCGCTTGCGTCCCGTAGTCGAGCGCGGTCCAGCGATTGTTGTCGAGGCGCTGCAGGGAGCCGCCCATCCCGACCGAGTAGATCGCGCCACCCTGGCGCGCCAGGCCGAACTGCGGCAGCGCGCCGGGGTTGTCCAGGGTGGTCCAGCTCTTGGCGCCATCGATGGTGCGCAGCATGGCGCCCGCCAGCCCCGATACATAGCCTTCAAGCGGGCTGACGAACAACGCTGCGTAGGGGTAGAAGTCGTTCGGGATCTTGGGGGCGGCGTTCCAGTTGGCGCCGCCGTCGGTGGTGCGGTACACCGCGCCGAACTCGCCGGTGATGAAGCCGTTGTCACCATCGACGAATTGGACTGAATTGAGCATCGCGTCTTCCTTGAAGTCGCGCTGCTGCCAGCTGGCGCCCTGGTTGGCGCTGGAGGCGATGGTGGTGCCGCTGCCGACTACCCAGAGCTTGTTGTGGGTGTCGCAGGTGAGCGCCAGCGGGCGCCAGTTTCCATCGATCGGATGGGACGTCCAGTGGGCTGCGCTGTTGTCGGAAACCCACACTTTGCGGTAGAAATCGAGTGCGGCGAAGCTGCCATCGGCGCAGCTGGCGACATCGATCAACGCCGGCGTGCCGGGGAGCGTGACGCGCAAGTTGCGCGCGCCGTCGACTGCGCTGACCACCGCCACGCGGCCGCCGACGGCAACGGCCAGCTTGCCGTTGCTGGCAGCGGCCTGGAACTGGTCAATGCGCAGCACGGCCTGCTGCTTCGCCAACGCCGGCGCGGCATCGCTGCCTTTGTGGCCGCAGCCTGCCAGCATGGCCAGGGCGCCACATGCGGCCAGCGACAAGGCGCCGCTCACAGCATGGGCCGGCCTGCCTTTGTTAAAATGAAATCTATGCATCACTACTATCTCCTTGATCTTGTCCGCAAATTTGGGCGCGGACTTGTATTTATTGTTCGATGATATGAAGCCGTTCTTCATACCGTCCAATACCTTTCTTTGCACGATTAATGCGTTTCGGGTATAAATGGAAGTGACCGCCGGCGGCAGCTCGCCGGTCCTTTTGCGCACTTCTCAAGCAGGAATTCCCACCATGGATTTACGCCAGATCCGCTACTTCCTTACCTTGGCCAACGAACTCAATTTCACGCGCGCCGCGGGGCGGCTGCATATATCGCAGCCGCCGCTGACGCGCCAGATCCAGCAGCTCGAGGCGAGCATGGGAGTGGTGCTGTTCGAACGCACCACGCGCGGCGTCGCCCTGACACAGGCAGGCCTGGTCTTCCTGGAAGAGGCGCGCAAGATCATTGCGCTGACCGACCAGGCGGCCAACAAGACCAAGCTGGCGCACGACGGGCAACTGGGGCGGCTCGATATCGGCATTTTCGGATCGGCGATCCTGAACGTCATCCCGACCTTGCTGATCGAATTGCGCAAGACCCATCCCGACATCGCGATCTCGTTGCAGAACACGACCAAGATCGAGCAGATCGAAGCGGTGCGCGGCAAGCGGCTCGATATCGGCTTCAACCGGGTCTTTCCCGAGGTGCCGGACCTGACCGTCGAGACGGTGTTTTTCGAGCGCCTGTTCGTCGCAATGCCCAAGGACCACGCGCTGGCGCGGCGTCGCGTGCTCGAGGTGAAAGACTTGGTCAATGTGCCGCTGATTCTGTTCCCCAACAATGTTCGTCCGACTTTCGCAGATAACGTCGTGGCGTTGTGCCGTGACGAAGGGTTTTCGCCGAACGTGGCGCACGAGGTGCAGGACGTGATGACCTGCGTCGCGCTGGTTTCGGCCGGACTCGGCCTGGCGGTGGTGCCGGAGTCGGCGGTGAACCTGCAACTGCCGGGGGTGCGCTACCACCTGCTGCGCTCGCCCGAGGCCAAGGTCGACCTGAGCTGCGTGTACCGCGACGACAATTCTTCGCCGGCGCTGGCCGTGTTCCTCGATATCGTGCGCAAGCTGCGCAGCCGCAAGATCAAGCTCGTCACCGATTAGCGGCATGGTGCACTGCTGCTGCAAGCGCGGCAGCAGTGCATGGCCGCCCGATCAGGTGTAGACACTGGTGAAGCTCTCGGCAAGCACGCCCGTGTGGTAGAAGATGCCGCGCCCGGCCTGGTCTTCGGTCCAGGTCACCACCGGCTTGTCGCGCTGCGCCTGGTAGCCGAGGCCCGCGAAAGTCTCGTTGCGATTGCCCGAAGGATCGAAGAAGTAAATCGTCTCGCCGCGCGTAATGCCATGGCGGGTTGGCGCGACATCGATGCGTACCCGATTCTTGGCCATCACGTCGCCCGCCTTCAGGATGTCGTGCCAGGAATCGAGGAAGAAAGACAGGTGATGCAGGCCGGCGCGTTCGCCGCCGACGAAGGCGATGTCGTGCGGCTTGCTGGAATGAGAGAGGAAGGACGCAAGCTGGAAGGCGCCGTCAGGCCCGACCGTGAGCTGCTCGGTCTGGAAGAAATCGAGCGCCTCGATGAAGAAGCGGGTATTTTCGGCCACCTTGTTGACTCCTTTTGCCGGATCGAACTCGCACATCAGCAGGCAGTGGTCCAGCCAGTGCGCCCCGGCGCCGCGGAGGCCATCTGGCCACGGGTCCGGATTGGTCGAGCCGACATCGGTGCCGACGCACTCCTTTTCGGCGTACAAGCGCATTTCATGGCTGCTCGGCAGCGTGAAGCGAAGCATCCGTCCACAGTCGGGCAGGGTGCCGGCCGGCAGGACGTCGACGGCGATGCCGTAGTCGCGAATGGACTGCGCCAGCGCGTCAAGATCGCTATTCCTGGTGACCTTGTAGGCGACGTGGTTGAAACCAGCCTGGTCGGACGGCGTCAATATCACCGAGTACTTGTCCCACTCGTCCCAGCATTTCAAATAGACATTGCCTTCCGCGTCGGTGTGCGTAGTGCGCATCCCGATCACGTCTTCGTAGTGCTTCACCGCCGCCTGCATGTCCATCACCTTGATGCTGATGTGACCAATTCGCATGATGCCCATACTTGTCTCCTTTGGTTTAATAGTTTTAATTACCTGTGTTCAGGTGCCGATGAATGCCTTGCGCATCTTGCCGATCACCTCGAGTTCGACCGGGCCGCCGGGCGACACGCGGCATGCCAGTACGACGCCTTGCGCTTCTTCCTGCTCTGAAACATGGGCGCGGCTCATCGCCCCGCACTTGCGCACCGCACCGGCGCGGATCGCCACCTTGCAGACGCCGCATCCACCGTTGAGGCAACCGACGGGTATGCATTTCCTGCCGATCCTTGCCATCCCCTGCAGCAAGGTTTCGCTTTCGTCGCACTGGTAGCTTTCCCCGCTCTGCTGCACGCGGATGATGTGTGCGGCGCCCATCTCAGATCGCCTTGAACAAGGGGCTGCGGCGCGTCGTCGACGCCGTGTCCGCCGCCGAGATGAACTTTTCCATGAACATGTCGCGCTCGAACAGGCGCCCGCGGATCAGCGCGGTGATGCAGGCGTCGATCATCGGCGGCGGACCGCACATGTAGGCCTTGTGCTGGCGGAAGTCGCCGTTGAAGTGGCGGCTCGCCACCTCGTGCACGAAGCCGGTTTCGCCGTCCCACGCATCGTCCTGCTCCGGCGCCGACAGCGCCGGCACGTAGCTGAAGTTCGCGTGGCTGGCGGCCAGTTGGCGAAACAGCGCGTCGTCGTACAGCTCGGCGCGATTGCGGGCGCCGTACACCAGCGTGATACGGCGCGCTTCGCCGGACTCGAGCAGGTCGAGGATCATCGACTTGGGGCTCGACAGGCCGGTGCCGCCGGCCATGAACAGCAGGTTTTCGGGCGCCGAGCGGCGCACGAAGAAACGGCCATACGGTCCGTTGAGCCTGACCCGGTCGCCCGCCTTGAGCTGGTGGTGGATGTAGCCGGTGGCCTGACCGCCGGCAACATGCCGGATGTCCAGTTCGATCATGCGCTTCTCGGACGGCGGATTGGCCAGCGAAAAGGCGCGCGGCTGCTCGACGCCCGGCACGTGAAGGTTGACGTATTGGCCGGCCTGGAACTCGATACCATCGCCCTCGAGTTCGATGAACACACCCTTCGCAGTCGGCGTCAGGTCGGTCACCTTGACGACGGTGCCAATGAAGTCCTGCATCGCATGGTTCTGCGCATCCGGCTCGTCGTCGATCTCCGCTTCGATCACCAGGTCGCTGGCGGCGGTGGCCACGCACGCCAGGCACTTGCCTTCATCGCGCTCGAAATCCATCAGGGCGAACGGCGACGCTTCACCGAGGTCGACTTCGCCCTCGAGCACCTGCACCTTGCAGGTACCGCACAGTCCGTGCAGGCAGGCGTGCGGAATGTACACGCCGGCGCGCAAGGCAGCGTCCAGCAAGGTCTGCCCCGCGGCCACCTCGACGCTCTGGCGCAGTGGTTCGATCAACATTTTCGTGCTCATTGCAACTCCTCAAAAACCGATGTTGCCAATCCCGTTCAAGCCGGGAGTTGCAAGGCGGAGCAGCGATTTGTGGCCGATGCCGTTGTCGCCGATGCTCTTGCCCATGTCTGGCGTAAATGGTTCGCCGTCGAGCAACCATGTGGCCTTGTTCCAGTCGATCTTTGCAAAATCGGGATGGACCGCGTACACCGACGGCAGCAAATCCTTGACCAGCGCCGCGAACGGCATCTGGGGCGGCAGCGGGAATGCCGCCGCGAACGGGAACATCAGGTGTTCATCCCAGCCGATGTAGACCAGCTGGTTACCGTGAAAATTGCCCACCGCGTCCGCAACCGGACCGGTGTAGCCTTCGTATGCTGCTTGCACTGCCATGTGAGCCTCCTAATTGATATGTGCGTTCGCGGTCTCAGGCCGCCTCGTCGTCCTTGTCCAGGCCCTTCCACAGGTTCCAGTTCTTGTAATCGCGCGAGTGCAGGAACTCGCCGCCGTCGTGTTCGCCGAAGTGGTAGTACTTGAGCACATCGGGAATGGTCGGNNCCATGCCTGCACATATTTTTCCGGCTCGTGGTCGAACACCGACTTGCAGCCGTCCGAACAGAAATGGTATTTGTCGCCCCCATGGGTACTGTGGCGGTACACCCGCTCGGTCGGCTTTTCCGGGTCGGTGTAGACCATCGGGATCTGGCAGATCTGGCACAGTTGCGGCAGCATACCGGCGTAGAAGCGGTTGCCGGCCTTCTCCTGTTCGCGCAGGTATTCGAAGCGTGGGCGATAGTATTTGTCGAAAGTGTTGGGGTATTTCTCCGACAGCCAGTCGAGCTCCGAGTCTTCCGGAATCCAGGTGTGGAAGCCGGCCGCATTGCCGACGCTGTAGAACGTCAGCCACAACTGGTGGGTAAGGTGTTCCTTTTCCTCGACCGACTGCTCCCAGAATTTCGGCATCGTGACGCCATAGCGTGCCAGGTCGTCGAACAGGGCCTTGCCATTCTGCTCGAAATACATCTCCCAGCCTTCCTTCCACGACATCACGCGCTTCGGATGCATGTAG
>CXWL01108257.1_pt1 | contig 12622 bp, 17 predicted proteins | sample 590931 | NCBI WGS metagenome assembly CXWL01 (sample SAMEA3498368, study PRJEB10139) | groundwater metagenome | biome: water well; material: biofilm material | place: Germany | collected 2015-04-27
ACCTCCCGCCGCCGCTGGAGGTGGGGTTAAAGTTCGTAGTTCATAGGGTGGGCAGCACCTGCCCACCAACATCCATCACAAATCATCCGCGTGGGCACGGGGTGCCCACCCTACCGGGCTTTTCGGTACCTTTTACTTTTGTTTTCGAGGGTGGCAGGATTTAACCTCCTTGCCGCTCGCATCCGTTAGATAGGAAATTTTCGCACCGAAGGTGAAGCGTTCGCGATCAGGCAGCCAAGTCTGCGTCGCCCAAGTGCGACAGCCATTTTTGCTGATACCAGCAACTGCGCGATAGTCTTCAAAGCCGTCACCGTCGAAGTCGCCGACTTGCCACATCGATGGATCAAGAAGATCGGCATCAATGGCTTCCAAGCGGCTGCCCTTGCGTTGGCGGCCGTGCTTGCGGGTTTGGTGAACGACGACGGTAGTCGCGTAAATGCTCAGCACGGAGCTTGTGCCGGCAAAAGGCTTCGATTCCTTCAGTACGACGTAAATATCGAACTGTTTTCCGCTGGCAATCTTTTTGTCTGTAGGGGGCGAATACACCTTTTTAGCCTCAGCAATCGAAGTAAATGCGAGCAAGCTCACGAGGACTGCAGCGGATATAAAATCGTGGCTCATTCTCATCTTTCCTTATCTGGCGAATTCATCAAAATGGCCCGCAGCACAAAAGGTATCGGTGTGGATTACTTTTCAGCCAAACCAACTTCCTTCAAAACAATTCGACTCCGGCACCTTGAGTTTGCGTGAGAACGCCCGATGGCTATTGTTTCACAAGTTCGACGCGGCGGTTCTTCGCTCGTCCTTCCTCTGAATCATTCGATGCCACCGGTGTATAAGGGCCGGATCCATAGGCCTTGAGGCGCGCAGCCTCAAGGCCGTGAGATTTGACGAGCGCCTGCACCACCGACTGGGCGCGGCTCTGGGAGAGTTTCATGTTCCCCTCCAGCGCACCCACGTTGTCCGTATGGCCGACGACGTAGAGCTTCAAGCCGGCGTCTCCCTTCAATAGCTTCGCCACCTCGGCGATCGCCGCTGCCGATTCGGGTTTGAGCTCGGACTTGCCGGTCTCAAAGTAGATCCCTTCCACGGCGATGTGTCCCGTCGTCTTAAGACTATCCGCGAACGCATCGGCGTTAGCGACAAGCTCCTGTGCCATTGCCGCCTTTTCCACGATGGTCAGGATGTATTGGCCAGTATGATCGGCCCAGACTTCGATCCACAGCTCCTTGCCATCCTTGGTAAGCTTCAGGGTCTCCTTGCTCGAATCGGACGCAACCACCGTTCCCCCGATCTGCTTCACGGCATTCTCGACGTTCCGTAGCACCTGCAGCGTGCTTGGCTTGGTCGTGAGACCGGCCGGCGGCTGGTACCTGATGTTCGTGAACTGTCCTTCCACCTGAGCCGGTTTTCCTTTGCCGATGCTGAACGCATAACCGTCGAACTGCTTCAGCGTGCACGCCTGAATCCAGTAGTCGGATAAACGAGTGAGGAGTGGGTGATCCTTGCAGTTGGCCGCGTCCTTCTGTTGTGCCGCGCACGGGGCGACAACGATCAAGCCGGAGAGAATGGCCAGCAGTGCGTAGCAAATCCTTTTCATGGTTGTATCCTTTTTTTGCGTGGATGATCGGTTGATTGATGGACTGCGAGATATTGCTTACAACACCTGGTAGCCCGATGGTGACCGTCGAATAATACTCCAACCGCGACGTTCCTATGCGACTGCCCGCCAGCCGCACGCCGCACCCGGAGACGCCCATGAATGTATCCAAAAGATACCGTGTCAGTTGCGGACGAACACAGCCTGACCGATATATTGTGATTTCACTGTTTCAGCCCACAAAAAATCGGCCAGATCAACTCGCGAGATCGATGACAGCATACCAAGCCGGACATTCTTCCCCGCTTGCCACTTGCCCTTTGCTGCGCCATCGGTGAGCCGGGGAGGTTTCACGATCGTCCACGCAAGCCCGCTGTGAATGACCACGTGCTCTTGCCCCTCGCGGTCACTGGCAACCTGAGGCGAATGCCGCTTGAACATGTCCGCCATCAATTGAAATGGGAAAGTCCTGTTTGCCCGATACTCGCCGATCATTCCACCGGTCTGGCAAACCAGACGCTGTATCCCCAATTGCTGCATGGCGGAGACGATAATTGAAGTGGCGTGTTCGCAGAAAATATCGGTATAAGGCGGACGCGGTCCAAATACGCAGACAACTGCGCTGCAGCCCTGTAAGGTTTCCATCGCATCCTCGTGTTTCGACAACACCCCCTCCAGCACCGTCAACCGATCCGATTTAAATTCAATCGAGCTTGCCTTTCTCGCCAGTGCGCGGACTGTTAACCCTTTGCTTACCGCATGGGAGATCAGCGCCTTTCCGGTTGCGCCACTGCCACCGAAAATAGCGACAGAATCAAATTCTGATGCAGCCAAGGTATCCATAAGCCTCCTCTCGTACTTCGCTCCCCGCTCAAATAGAAGATCGAGTCCGCAACCTGAGCAATTAACGCTCTCGACTAAAGGCTTTGAAAGTCAGGAAAATGCCGACGACCAGAAGCAACATCGTCCCCACGCTCACGGTGGAAGTGTGTTTGGCACCTTCGAGTTGCAGCTCCGGAAAGAACATTCTGAACAGCCCTAGAACCATGAAAAACCAGCCCGCGAGAGTGATCAGTACCGGCCAACCACGAACCCAGAGATTATGCGCTCGAACAATTGCAAGGCTTACAACGAACAGTATCGCGCCATTGAGATAAACGCCCGCAGCCGTATTGCCAGCCCAGATATGGATATTCACTGTTTCGGAAGCCGTGACGGCAACGATAGAGGGGCCAAGTAAACCCGCGATGCTTTTTGAATTCGCCATTTCAATCTCCGCTAAAACGACTCAATTCCGCTGCCCTACTCTCTGCCCGTGGCGACGTGCGGAATCACATTGTGGATATCGATAGCCACCAGCGTTAGCCACTTCATCGGCATATTGAACAACAGCTTGGGATAGACGCGGCGCTTGGTCGGCAGCGACAGTCTGCCGAACTGTTTGTATGCCTCGCAGAAATGGGCGGCGTTCGCCCACGAACCCACCACCTCGGCGGTGTAATCCAGACGATGCAGATGATGCTCCTTGTCGAAGAAGAAATCCTGAGCGGCGCTATGCACGGGAAGCGACTGCGGAAATCTTACCGCCAGCTTGGTGTATCCATCGCCTGAATCGCTTGCATCCGCAACCTCAACACCCTCATGCAGAAACAGGAACGGCGCTGTCATGTACCCCCACATCGCGTAACCGGAGAAATAGGCGAAATCCAGCGTGTCCCAGCGAAAGAAACGGCGTAACCGGCGAAACGAATCACGCGGACGGCTGCGCGACTGCAACACATTGCCGCTGGCATCAACGGTCTCGACCCGCTCGTCACCGAAGAAGCGCGTGGTCTGTCCAGGCGCGGGGTAATCGTGCATGGCAACCTCGGGACGCGTAGTGCACAGCGTCATGCGCACATGATTCAGCGGCGGAACACCCTTGGAAGTGAACAGAAAGCCACTTGCCAAAATTTCGATCTCGATGCTGTCCAGCGAATCCCAGTAGATTTGGCCGCCGTGTGCATCAATGATTTCTGTTAAAACTTTCGACATAAGAATCCGCCAACAATCTCAAAGACCGGAACGAATTTTATTTTCAAACAGGCCACTTCCTTCAAAAATACAATTCGACTCCGTACTAAGGTCATTCTTCCTGCCCTTCTTCAGGCAGCACAGATATCCATGTCAGATTTTAATCGCCCGTGTCAACAGGTACTCGTGACGGACGACATTGTCGTGCAGATATTCGCTCAACATTTCTTCCATTTCATTCCGCCACGATTCGAGTCTTGCGGAGTCATGCTGCAAAGCCTGCACGGTCCGGATGAAAGGGCCCGTCTTGGCTTCCAGAAACAAACGCAAATGCCGGGGGCTGAGCGTCGGGATACCCATGATGCCCCGCTCGGAGTGCAGGCGTTTCACGCTGTCCCCCAGCCGTTGCCGCACGATAGCGACATTCCCCCACAGCACCGGCGAAGCAACGCCCGGAGGCGGCGGAACATATTGGGCGTTCAAGCTGAACATACGGCCGATCAACTGCTCGCCGGGCCAAGTGGCGAAGGCAATGATGCCGCCGGGCTTCAGGACGCGCAGCATCTCGCTCACCGCAACCTCGGGCCGTGGCGCGAACATATGCCCGAACTGGCTCAACACAACATCGAAGCAAGCATCCGGAAAAGGCAGCGCCTCGGCATCACCTTCATGCCAGGCAATATCGTCATGACCGGCCACCGCAGCGCTTTCCCTCGCCTGTGCGAGCAGCGCAGGAGTCAGGTCAAGTCCGGTCACCCTGGCGCCGATATTCCGCGCCGTGATCGCAACCACGCCCGTCCCCGTCCCCACATCCAGCACCGCCTGGCCGCCCGTCACTCTGGCATAGCGCACCAGATGTCCGGCCACCGGTGTCGTGAAGACAGCCATGTCGCCGAAATTTCCCATGGTCCAGGTTTCACGTTGTTTGGATTTGAATTCCGCCATCGGGTCAATATTCATGCTTCCCTCCCTCGAAGAACAAATGCGATTGCTGACCTCACTAGCACTCCCTGCTAGTGAGCGAGCCGATTGAGTAGCACTGTCTGCAAATCGCGCCGATTATCGAGTACCGCCATGACCATGACGCGCTGACTCTCAACCCGGTAAATGATGCGCCAAGGCGCGCTGATGAGTTCTCTGTACTGCGAAATACCGGTATGCAACAACTCTGGCACGACACGGCCGCGATTGGGCAAGGTATTCAAAAGTGCGGCCTTGGTTTCCAGCTTTTGCAAGATCGCCAGCGCATCACCGATACTGTCCTGTGTAATGTATTCGATGATCTCGGTCAAATCCTGCTGTGCCGTGTGCGTCCACAACACCTGATAGGTCTTGGTTTCAGCCATTTTGCTTTTGCTGCTTCAGCAAAGACGTGCGCAGGGAATCGAACACCTTGCCTTGTGCAGCGACACGGTTCTTTTGCGCATCGGCCTCGCCCTGAACCATCAGCTTCAACATCAAGAAGGCATCCTGCTGGGCGCGGTAGGTCGCGTAGTCCTGCACCACCGCACTCGCCGAACCGTTTTGCGTCAGGATGATATTCGCCCCCCCGCGCGTTTCCTGCAACAAGCGGCTCGCGGAAGTTTTGAAATCGGTCAGGCTGATGATTTGTTCTTGCATGGCAGGTCACCGAATAAGGACTGAATACGATTATTCTAGCGGGAGGGGAAATAATGGCAAGTGAATCATTCATCACAAAGTAAACACTTGCGATACTGCCCATTAGCTCGAACCCCGCAGAGCGGAATGGCACACCCCTTCTGCTATCATCGCGCCCATGCTCAATATTCAGAATCTGACTTACCTGCAAGGCGGCATCCCGCTACTCCAGAACGTGAATCTACAGGCCTTCGCCGAGCAGCGCATCGGCTTGGTCGGCAAGAACGGCTGCGGCAAATCCACGCTGTTCCGCCTGATACGCGGTGAGATCAAGCCGGACAGCGGCGAAGTCTCCCTACAATCCGGCAAGACCATCGCCTTCGTCGAACAGGAGATCGCCAACTCCGAAAGCTCCGCATTGGAATTCGTGCTCGATGGCGATACCGAGCTGCGCCTGCTGGAAAAGACCCTCGCGAAAGAGAACCACGACAGCGCATGGTTCGACGCGCAGCATCGCTACGAGGCCATCGACGGCTACGGTGCCAAGGCGCGCGCCGCGCAACTGTTGAACGGTTTGGGTTTCGCCAACGACACGCTGGAACGCACCGTCGCCAGCTTCTCCGGTGGTTGGCGCATGCGGCTGAATCTGGCGCGTGCGCTGATGCACCGCGCCGACCTGTTGCTGCTGGACGAACCCACCAACCACCTCGACCTCGAAGCCATCCTCTGGCTCGAACAATATCTGGCGCGTTACCCCGGCAGCATCCTGCTGGTCTCGCACGACCGCGAATTCCTCAACGCCTGCGTCAACCGCATCGCGCATGTGCACGACCAGACTATCGACACCTACACCGGCGACTACGACGACTTCGAGCGCGCCCGTGCGGAAAGGATCACGCAGCAGAATCAGGCATTCAACAAGCAACAGGAAAAGATCGCGCATCTCGAAAATTTCGTGCGCCGCTTCCGCGCCCAGGCCACCAAGGCCAAGCAGGCGCAAAGCCGCATCAAGGCGCTGGACCGCATCACGCGCATCGCCGCCGTGCACATCACCGACGGCCATTTCGAACTGGAGATCGAAGCGCCGGAACGCAGCCCCGACTTGTTGCTGCGCGCGGAGAAGATGGGCTTCGCTTATGGCGACAACGCCCCTCTCCCCAACCCTCTCCCGCAAGCGGGCGAGGGGGCAAACGTCTCGCTGCGCGAGTCTCGCGGCAAGGTGCTCTTCAACAACATCGAACTGGTGCTGCGTGCCGGCGCGCGCATCGCCCTGCTCGGCCCCAACGGCGCGGGCAAATCCACGCTGATCAAACTGCTGGTGGGCGAACTCAAACCCACCTCGGGCACGCTGGAGTTCACGCCCGACATCCGCATCGGTTACTTCGCGCAGCATCAACTGGAGAATCTCGATAGTTCCGCCACACCGCTTCAGCACATGGAGCGGCTCGCACCCAAGGAAACCACGCTGGCGCTGCGCAACTTCCTCGGACGCTTCGGCTTGGCCGGAGACAGCGAAGACCGTCCCGTAGCCAGTTTTTCAGGCGGCGAGAAGAGCCGCCTCGCACTCGCGCTGCTGGCCTGGCAGAAGCCGCACCTGCTGCTGCTCGACGAACCCACCAACCACCTCGACCTCGACATGCGCGACGCACTCACCATCGCGCTGGAGGAATACACCGGCGCCGTGGTGCTGGTATCGCACGACCGCAGCCTCATCCGCGCCGTGGCCGACGAGCTATGGCTGGTGGCCGACGGCGAAGCGAAGTTGTTCGATGGCGATCTGGAAGACTACAAGAACTGGATAGAGACGCGCCGCCCACGCGAAACCGTAACGCAGACTCAGCCAACAAAACCCAAGGTGCAGAACGCGCCCAAGCCCAACCGCAAAGCGTTACAGTCGAAACAAAATAAGCTTGAGACCGAATTGAACAAGGCGCAGACCGAACTCGCCGCCGTTAACCAGCAACTCGCCGATCCAGATACCTACGCGAACCCGGATCGCGCGAAAATCACTCAGTTAAATGCCGAGCATGCGCGGCTGCAAGCGAAAGTGGCGGAACTGGAAGAAGGCTGGTTAGAACTGGAGATGGCGAAGGAAGAAGCGAGTTGAGGCAGGTCAGTAATAACTGGACGGCTTATTTTCTCCCTACACCTTCTTCACACCCTCGCCATATTTCGCGACCATTTTGTCCGCCGTCAGCAGCGTCAACCCCTCAACACGGGCTTGCACCACGAGGATGCGGTCGAACGGGTCTTTATGCAAGGGCGGAAGGTCGTTCACCGCGACGGTATGTTCGCTGGTGATAGGCAACTCGCGGTAACCATTCACCAGCAACATGCGCCACAGGCGACGCGGGTCAACATTAAAATCGGAGCGATCCAAACCGTTCTTGATGCTGATCTCCCAAAGGCTGGCAGCGCTGAAAACAAGCTGATTGGCAGGATCAAGTAACAAAATGCGCGCTTTAGCCGACAAGCGTTGCGGTTCGCCCGCCGCCCACAGCAGAAGGTGAGTGTCGAGCAACAGGTTCAAGATTTGCCCCCCGCAAACAGGCTTTCGATCTCGCCGCTGCCCATCTGGTCGAAATCGTCCGGCACGGAAAACTCGCCCGCCATGAAACCGAGGCGACTACTGGTCCCAACTTCCGCCTTGCCCAGCGCGACGACCTTCACCATCGGCTTACCCGCCTTGGCAATGATGAACGACTCGCCCTGTGCAGCTTGATCCACCAGCTTGGAAAGCTGGGTTTTGGCATCATGAATATTGACGGTAAGCATGGCGGCCCCAAGTTGAACTAATGGCGGTTAGTTTACACCAAGTAAGCAAAACGGCAAACACTTGAAAATTATTCCGAGCCTGGCCCCTTTTGTTTGTTTCAGAGTCCACCGCGCCGCCTTCCATCACGCAGGCATCCGGCGCCAGCCACACCATCGAACCACCCTTGAGCCTGCAATTGCTCGCCTGTTCTGCCGCAACAGCGAAGGGGGTGATGGCGAACAATAATGCGGCGGGGAATAATATTTTTATCAGCATATTCAAACTCCGAGGGGATTCAGTTCAAAACATTCCCACTTTAGTTGCACACAAAAGAATCGCCCTTGCGGGCGACGTTTGGTAATGGATGGGGTTGCTCCAACCTTATTTGCTCTTGATCGCAACCGTTGCAGACTGGCGAGAAATGAGGGGCGTACCGCTCTGCTCGGCAAGTTGGCGAGCCTTTTCGGCAGCGCGCATCAAGGCTTGCGGCGCTTTTGATAAGGTGGAATCTTTCAGGTGGGAAACGGGCGTTTTCATTTGTTCTGTCCTTCCTCAATCAGCACTGCAGGAATGCTGGAATTATCATATAGCTGCCAACTATCCACCAGCAACTTGTAACGCTCAAAATTACTGATGCCGTGCGCATAACGGCGGCGGATCACATCTTGAGGAATATTGTGACCGCCTTGCTTCACGCGCATCGCCACACGCTCAATTGCCATCTCAACATCAGGCAACGATAAAAAAATCAATTCCACTTTGTAGCCAGAATCTCGCCATACCGGAATCATCTGCGAATAGGTCAAACCTGAAAGCGTCGTCTCGAATGCAAAGCTTTCTCCTCGCTTCACATAAGCCGCAATCTCCTCAAGCATTAACCGCCCAGCTTTGAAAGCTGCCAACTCAGGCGCAAAAGGTGAAAGCCCAGCCGCAATCAAATCAGCATTCACAAAGATTGGACAGTTCGCTTCATTCGGCAAAAACTCGCGTGCGAAAGTCGTCTTCCCCGCCCCGTTCGGGCCGGCGATGATGACGATGCGTTTGGTGTGTGCCGTTGAAGTCATGATCTCCGTTCATCTCGAAACTATTTCGAGCCTGGCCAGAAAGCCCACCACAGACAATCCAGATTGCAAGAAGGATGCAATTGTTGAGATTTTCATATAGTGAGCTTTCAGTTAAGTTATAGGTTGATTGTTTTTACATAGGGCTAGCGGCTAATCGGCTTATACCGAATCCGCTTAGGCTTCGCGCCTTCTTCACCGAGCCGATTCTTCTTGTCCGCTTCATATTCCTGATAGTTACCGTCGAAGAACGTCCATCTGGAATCGCCTTCCGCCGCGAGGATGTGGGTGGCGATGCGGTCGAGGAACCAGCGGTCGTGGGAGATGACNNCAGGGTTTCCACGTCGAGGTCGTTGGAGGGTTCGTCGAGCAGCAGCACGTTGCCGCCGGAGATGAGCGTCTGCGCCAGATGCAGACGGCCGCGTTCACCGCCGGAGAGTTGGCCGACGATCTTGCCTTGGTCTGCGCCCTTGAAGTTGAAACGGCCGATGTAGGCGCGCGCCGGTGTTTCGTATTTGCCGACGGTCAGAATCTCGTTGCCGCCGGAGATCGCATCGAACACGGTCTTGCCGTTGTCCAGCGAATCGCGCGCCTGATCGACGTGCGCGATCTTCACGGTCGATCCGATCTTCACCGTGCCGCTGTCTGGTTGTTCTTTGCCGGTGATCATGCGGAACAGCGTGGACTTGCCCGCGCCGTTGGGGCCGATGATGCCGACGATGGCGCCGGGCGGGATCTTGAAGCTGAGGTTGTCGATCAGCAGGCGGTCGCCGTAGGCTTTGCTCACGCCGTCGAATTCGATGACCTCGTTGCCCAGACGTTCGCCCACGGGGATGAATATCTCCTGCGTTTCGTTACGCGCTTGGTGCTCTTGCGAGTTCAGTTCTTCAAAGCGTGCGATACGCGCTTTGGATTTTGCCTGACGCGCTTTCGGATTCTGGCGCACCCATTCCAATTCTTGCTTCATCGCTTTTGAATGCGCGTCGAGTTGCTTCTGTTCCTGCGCCAGTCGCTCGCCCTTTTGTTCCAGCCAACTGGAGTAGTTGCCCTTCCACGGGATGCCGTGGCCGCGGTCGAGTTCCAATATCCATTCGGCGGCGTTGTCGAGGAAGTAACGATCATGGGTAACAGCCACCACGGTGCCGGGGAAGCGCACGAGGAATTGTTCCAGCCATTCCACCGATTCCGCATCCAAGTGGTTGGTGGGTTCGTCCAGCAACAGCATGTCGGGCTTTTCTAGCAGCAGTTTGCACAGCGCTACGCGGCGCTTCTCACCACCAGAAAGGTTCTTGATCACGGCATCCCACTCGGGCAGACGCAACGCATCGGCGGCGATCTCCATCTGGTGTGAGGCATCGCTACCGGAGGCGGCAATGATGGCTTCGAGGCGCGCTTGCTCGGCGGCGAGTGCGTCAAAGTCGGCGTTCTCTTCGGCATAAGCGGCGTACACGGCATCCAACTTGGATTGCGCTTCCATCACTTCGCCCAGAGCAGACTCCACTTCTTGGCGCACGGTCTTGGTGGGGTCAAGCACCGGCTCTTGCTCCAAATAACCGATCTTGATGTTGGGCAGGTGCTGCACCTCGCCGTCATATTCTTTGTCCTGCTTCGCCATGATGCGCAGCACGGTGGATTTACCCGAGCCGTTCAGACCCAGCAGGCCGATCTTGGCGCCGGGGAAGAAACTGAGGGAGATGTCTTTGATGATCTGACGCTTGGGGGGAACGATCTTGCTCACGCGGAGCATGGACATTACATATTGACCTTGTGCCATTTTGCGGTTTCTCTAAGGGTGTACAGGAAGGCGCGTAGCTTACCGCAAAGTGGGGGTAACTAGAATGCATCCAAAGCAAAAGGCCAAACCTTGCGGCTTGGCCTTTATCGTTGATACTCGCTAGCGGATCAGATGCGCGCGTACATCGAGACACACAAGCCAAGTGACATGATGCTCAGCGTGATCCCTGAAACGGTGGGGTGCGCCAACACCCATTTGTCGACTTCGAGGTGCGGCAGATACAAAGGGCGGGTCTTTTTACGCAGGGTGTACCACTTGTCGGTATAGGCCTCGATGGACGATAGCAAATGCGGAAAGAACAGCACCATCAGCCCTATCACCACACAGATTCCATTCCCGATCAGCAGGAACAATTTGGTGTAGCTCGCCAATATTCCCGCAGTCTTATAGTCGAACGAGTCGAGATACACCGGATGAAACGCAGCGGCATCGATCCCATTCAGTAACAGGATGGAGATGACCGCCCCCAGGGTGATGTTCACCCCGAGCATGACTGGATGTTTGAGGAGTGAGGGCTCAACGTAGTGCGGCATGACCAAGGGTTTTATCGCACGCCGTGTGGAGAATTCCTTGTTCATGAAACTGAAAAAACGCAACATCGCGGCATTGCGCGTAGCCAATCCAATCCCCACGATGAAAGAAAGGATGCTGGCGAGAATGAAGAACACAAAGACGCCAGAAACGAAAACTGGGAAAGAAATTTGGCTGAGAAGGCTATACATGGCAGACACCCTTGCAATATTTAAGAATCTTTCCCACAAGAACTGGAAGTGCGTTTTTTATTTGATGGATCGCTGGTCTTATCTTAGCAGTTTTTAGACATCCAAACCCGATTTAGAGGTAACGATCTTGCTCACGCGGAACATGGACATTGCATATTGACCTTGTGCCATTTTGCGGTTTCTCTGTAAGGTGGTTCGGAAGGGGCGTAGCTAACCGCAACCGGGTGCAGGAATATTACTGCATCGATCCAGCCGCTCTTCCGCAAGCACCAGGAATTGCCTGCCCGGTCAGGTGATTGATTGCGATGCCGATCTCTCATGGCCCGTGATTCAATTTAAATAGACTTGCATTCTCTTATGATGCACCACAGAATGGTCTTCCCCCTGAAAGCATTGTGGGCAAGTTCACTGTTCGTGATTTACAACCCTAAACGGAGATGAACACCATGAAACTGGAAGATGTACAAGCAATAGCCAGGTCAAAGGGAATTAGTCCCTGCAAACTTTCAAAAACCAGGCTGATCAGAATAATCCAGAAGAACGAGGGCAATTTTGATTGTTATGCCACTGCCTACGCGGGCGAATGCAACCAAGACTGGTGTATTTGGCGCGAGGACTGTTTTGATGCTGCTCGTAAAGGAGAACTATCATGAACAAGCAATCACACCCGCCCGGTTTTCATCTAACCCGGCGCGACCAGTTGTTGCAGGAAGCGGAACACGACAGTTATAAAACCAAGGGCAAACTTCCCGAGCCCACGCTCTGCCCGGACTGTGGCGCTGTGTTCCACGCCGGCCACTGGCAATGGTTGGCGAAGCCCAGGGATGCGCATCAGACCTGCTGCCCGGCCTGCCACCGGATACGCGATCGTTTTCCGGCGGGATATGTGACGTTAAGCGGAGATTTTTTCGCCGCGCATGAACTGGAAATCATGCAACTGATCCGCCACCATGAAGCGAAAGAAAAAGCCTCGCACCCATTGCAGCGCATCATGGACATCGAGAAGACGCAGCACGGCACCCTGGTGACCACCACCGACATCCATCTGGCGCGCGGCATCGGTGATGCGTTGCACCA
>CXWL01014696.1_pt1 | contig 12621 bp, 8 predicted proteins | sample 590931 | NCBI WGS metagenome assembly CXWL01 (sample SAMEA3498368, study PRJEB10139) | groundwater metagenome | biome: water well; material: biofilm material | place: Germany | collected 2015-04-27
CTCACCCTGCCGATAAACTAACACCCCGACAGCATCGAGCCTCGGCCGGTCGACGACATCGACCCGGTAGACCTTCGAATGCGACCCGTCACTGCGACGGTTGCGCACCTTGAGCCGCCGCACGTGCAGAAACCCCTCGTCGCAGCGCCCGGTGGCGGTGAAGTCTTCGACCACTTCAATCTCATCAACCGAATGAGCGCTCATGCCCCCCCCCTTTACCAGAAGCGACAACGCGAATAGACCGTGCCGCGCATTCGCCAAAACACCAAACACCGCTCCGCAGACAACCGATGACACGTCGTCTTCCGCCCGCTTCGCTCGCCTTGCTTGCTGCGCTCACCGGCTCATGTCTGCCGTTGCTCGACGGCGTCGACCAAAACCTCGCCGACCGCGAGCTGCGCTTCACGTTCCTTCATACCTCTGACATTCATTCGCGCCTGGTCCCCTACGACTATGCGCCGCTCAAGACCGACGTCGACTTAGGGATCATTCCCGAAGCGGGGCCCTTCGGCGGCGCCGCCCGCCTGGGCGCGCTGCTTAAACGCGAGCGCAGAAAGTCAGACCGGGTGCTCCACCTCGATTCGGGCGATGCCTTTCAAGGCGCGCCGATCTTCAACGTCAACAATGGCGAAGCCGAATTCAAATGGCTTTCCTCCGTTCGTCTCGACGCGGCGGTAGTCGGCAACCACGAGTTCGATTCGGGCGCCCTCAATTTCGCCAACCAGGCCCGCGACAGCGCCAGCTTTCCCCTGCTCGCCGCCAACTACGTCTGGAGCGACTACAATACCCCCGACAGCCACCAGGCCGCGCTCTACACCTCGCCCTATGCCCTGAAAATGATCGACGGCGTTCGCGTCGGCATCATCGGCATGGCGAACATCTCGTCGCTCAACTCCATCGGAGAGGGAGGCAACTCGCTGCAAGTGACTCCGCTCGAGCAGAACGAAGCCGCGCGCGCCTATGTCGAATTGCTGCGGCCGGTCACCGACCTGATCGTGGTCGTCAGTCACCTGGGGCTCACCGAAGACCAAGATCTGGTGAAAGGCTACGACGCCTTCTACGAGTACGAGCGCGCCCAACCCTTCATCAACCGCGACACCGAACCCTGGGAGCTCGCCCAATGGTACGGGCCGGTGGGCGACCCGAAGTCCGTGGTGCGGGTGCGCGTACCCGGCGTCTCGGGCATCGACGTCATTCTCGGCGGCCACTTACATGTCGTCTTGAACCCACCACAGCTGCTCACCGACCCCAGCGGGCGCAACGTGGTGCTCGCCCATTCGGGTTCTTTCTCGAAGTTCTTAGGCCGACTCGACGTCGTCATTCGCATGCCGCCTTTAGGAGGCGACGCCAACGGCGCTGAAGTCTTAAGCCACGACTACCACGTCTTCCCCGTCGACGCGCTGTGGTGCTCCGAGTCGATGCACGCCTTTTACAACGCCCGCTTCTGGGAAAGCGGCCAGTTCATTCGAGACCCGCAGGTGGTGGCCGCGCTCGCCGACTGCACCAACCAAGAAGACAAAGAGACGACGCAACTCTTACAGCCCTACATCATCGCGCTCGACTACTCGCTCTCGCTGACCTCGCTCTTCGCCTACGCACCCCGCGACATCGCCCGCCGCAACAATTCGACGGGCGGAGACTCACCCCTAGGCAACCTCACCGCCGACTCGATGCGCAAGCGCCGGCGTGTCGAGGCCGAAGTGGCGATCACCAATTCGCTCGGCATTCGCGACAACCTCTACGCCGGGCCGCTGACGCAAGAGTCGATGTTCAACGTCTTTCCCTTCGAGAACACGATCAACGTCATGTACCTGTCGGGCAGTGAAATGCAGGAACTGTTCGACTTCATCACTGATCGCAGCGCCGGCCGCGGTTGCGTGAGCCAAGCGCAGGTCTCAGGCGCACGCTTCACCATGGACTGCGCGCAGTCCGAAGCCAACGACCGCGACCATGTCTGCGACCCCAACGTCTCAAAGGCGCTCAACGGCCAAGACTGCCCGGGAGCCACCCGCGAAGGCCGAGCCCCCTGGCAGTGTCTGGCCACCGAGACCGGCGCCGGCCGCTGCTGGGCGCACACCGGCGTCGACATTCAGATCAACGGCAAGCCGCTCGACACCAACGCCACCTACCGGGTCGCCGTCAACGACTACATCGCCAAGGGCGGCTCGGGCTTCTCGGTGTTGAAGCGAAACACCACGCGCGTCGAGACCGGCATTCCCCTGCGCGATTCGCTGATCGGCTACCTGCAAGGGTTCTGCACCTGTGACGATCTCCTCGCCGGCGACATCGACAAAGACGGCAACCACATCGGCAAGGCCGGCCAGATCTGCGGCTCACTCGTCGATGGCAAGTGGGTGATCGACGCCCAGGAGCTGAGTTTCTGTGGACAAGCGTCTTCTTTCGCCGTGGCGCTCAGTGACACCACCACCGGCTGCAGCTGCGCCAAGGCATTTCGCGGTGACGCGTCTTGCGCGCCGAACGGAGTACCCCCCGACATCGCCGCCCAGGCGATCGCCGAACGGGTCGCGGTCTGTCTGGGCACGTTGCCCTCGGGCCCCAACTTAGGCAAATGCAGCTGCCGAGACACGCTGGCGCGCGTGCCAGGGTGCGGCACCTTGACGCTGCAGACGCGCGCACTCTGCGAGAACCCCACCCGCTTCGCGATCGCCAGCGGCATCGAAGACGGCCGCATCGGCCGGAGAGCGCAATGACCCGCCCCGCCTTCCCGTTCCCCACTCGAAGGTCAGCGATGCCGCTGCTCGCCGCGCTCAGCCTCGCCCTCGCGTCATCTTGCTACCGGGTCGAGGGCCCGCCGTCGAACACCCTGACGTCGTTCAAAGTCGACGTCACCGGCATCTTCAGTGTCGCCGGAGGAAATCGCACCGTGCTACCCGTGGTCTCGGTCTGCTCCGCTCGGTACGGAGGAGCGGCTTCAGTGCCCGCCGACGTCAAAGGTACGCGCGAGTGCCCGTACCAAATCGTTCGCGGCGACATCGAGATCGACATCACCGCTACCGGCTTGAACCGCGCAGGGGAACCAGCGAGCGACTTCTCGGGCTTCGTGGCGTGGAAGGCAGTGCCCGGCACCTTGACCGGCGACTACAACCTGCGCTGGTCACCTGCGATCGAAGGCAAAGCCAGTGGCACCGTTCGGGTCGCTCATCTCTTCGGCGAAGTGCGGGTGTGGGCCGAAGACGCTCCGGTCGCGCTCACCTATTTCGACGGAGGCATCGGAGGCACCCTAGGCCTGTTGCCCCCCGATATGTTGGACGGCACCACGGTATTGCCTCCGCAACAGCTCAACCGCACCTACGCGGCGGGGCTTTCACCGATCATCTACTTCGATGAACCGACGCTACAGAAGCTGCAGCTACCCGATGTCGACAACCGCAGCTCACCCTTCGTCGGTGAATTCATGACCATCGGCGCCGAAGCCGGCGGCATGCAAACGCTGCGACAAAGCTGCAGCGACGACCCGGCCCACGACGGCCAAGAGGCGATGATGGTCGTCACCGGCACCGATCAAAGCGGCTTTTTCGTCACCGACGTCACCGCCTGCAAAGTGAAAGAGAGCACCTTCACCAACGCGCTCAATTTCGTCAACGAGCCCTCGGGCTTCATGCCGGGCACCTTCGGCTCGATGTACATCTACAACTACTCGCACCCCGAAGGCCTGGCCAAGGGCGATCTGCTCTTCACCCTCGCGGGCGCGGTGCAAGAATTCACTTCCACCACGCAGCTCACGTTCCCCTCGTGGTCGATTCGCGACCGAGTCTTGAGGCTGCCCGAGGCCGAGCAAGACAAGTACCTGAAGCAGGTGCCCATCGTTGAGCTCAACGAGCGCATCTGCGGAGCGTCGAACAACCCGTTTCTCACCGATGAGATGTGCGGTCACAACGCGCGTTACTTCAAGATCGAAAGCTTGGAGTCCGCCCTGGTGCGCGTTCGCAACGCACGCTTTCCCCAGACCTTCGAGGGCTGCGACTTCAACGGCGACGGCGAAGTGCCCTTCTTCTGCGAGCACACCCGCGACATGCCGATGTTCTGGGGCACCTGTGACTTCACCGGCGCTCCGGAACCCGCGAACGAGACCGCCGAGCGTCAGTGCAACGTCGACTGCGTTACCGGGCAGGGCGAGCACCAGGGCAAGCGGTGCGCCGAAGAAGCGACCTTCGTCGGCTTCGGCCAATTCACGGTAGAAATGAACCCACCCGGCCCAGCGTGGGCGGGGCTCGATGACAGCGTGGCAGCGCGCTTCAGCGAGTTCCCCATCAGCGCGGTCTCGACGCAGGCACCGCTCGCACCCACTCCCCCGGCCTTCGTGCTCGCCTGCAACGTCGATGTTCGTTTCAGAATGGGTGATGCCCCAGTCGTGGCTGGCGCCGGCGACACACTGCTCAAAGCCAACACCCGCTTACTCATCGATTCAGGCAGCGTGGGCGCGGTGGCGGTCGTCACCGAAGGCGCGGCGATGGCAGGTTCCAAATGCGCGATCGCCGCCAACCCCCGCATCAAAGTGAACCTCGTCACCAAAGACGCGATACCCGAGCTGAAGCCGAACTGCCGCGAAGATGACAGCGACAGCGAGCGCGCCACCCAGTGCAAAGCGTTGCACGCCGCCACCTTCAACGTGGTGGGGCACCTGCGCCACGTTCAGCCTGCCCGCCCTCGTTGGACCGTTTTCCCCCGGGGCCCCGATGACGTCTGCTGTCACCCGGGCCCAGGTCTTTCTTGCCCGAAACCCATTCAACCCTGCCTCAAACGATAAAGAGCCCACCCCGTGCAGACTCTACGTAACAGCGCACTCTTCCTCTGCCTCGCCAGCGCCTTCCATGCCTCCGCGGGAGACTTCGTCGACACGCGACTTTCTTTCGTCTTCGCCGACGACAACGTGCTCGCCAAGTCAGGTGAGACGACGCAGAACAGCCCCAACGCGGGCTTCGGCGCCGGCACCCAGAACACGCAGTTCTTCGACAACTTCAACACCAAGTATTCGGGGTTCGAAAAGCTCTCGAACCTGGTGCTCTACAAAATGTCTCCCTCGTTCTTCGAGGGGTTCACCGCCGAAGCGGCGCTCAACGTCACCTTGAGCATGCGCGATTCAGGCGCGATCGATTTTCGCGACAACTCCTCTTACGTGCGCGTCAACTGGCGGCCCGCGGGCTGGGGCGAGAAAGAAAGTGTGGCGCTGACCGGCTTTCCCGTCACCTCAGATCGTTTTCGTCTGGGCTACGCGTACAAAATCTCGTGGGGTGGCAACAGCATCTTCACCTACCGCGCGGTGAACGACGGCATTCCCGCGGCGCGCCTGCAAGTGACACGCGACACTTGGTACGCGTTCGCCGGCACCAAGACCGCGCTGCTCTACAACGATCTGGTGCGCGAAAAGGAGCGCCTCTACGGTTACCTCGTCGGCGGCGGCGTCGACGTACACCCGCTGCTGCGCTTGGAAGCGGGCGGCGGCTTTTTCCAAAAAGGCATCGTGCCCGGCCTGGCAGATCAAGGCATCAACGCGCCGGTCAACGCCATCGGAGGCTCCGCGCAGCTCGTCTACCACCTGGGCGCGCCCATCGGCACCAGCGTCGACTTTCGGCTCTACAAGAACGACCCCGACGTCTATCAGCGCTTCTTTCAGCCCGAGGCGTACCCCGGCGGGCTTTCGGCCGTGGTGTCACTCGAGGGCACTTTTCTCGCGCAGTCGCTCGCCGACCCCGATGTCTTTGGCAAGACCAAGCTGCAGAACGCGATCGCCGGCGCGCTTCAAGCCAAGCTCAAGTACGACTACCTGCGCTTAAACCTGACGGGGCTCTACCGCTCGCTCTCGTACATTCAGTTCGACGTGCCGAGCTTTCCGCCGTACTACGATTTTCCCAGCGGCACTGTGGTGCGGCCCGAGCTCTTCGTGGCGGTGGGAGCCGACTACCATTTCCCCGCGTGGCACTTCACGCCCGGCGTCGTCGTCGGCGTGCAGCAGCCGCCCAGCTTCAAGAGCCCGAGCTCGAACTTGGGAGGCAACAACCCTCCCGCGGGCCTGCAAGGCGCTCGCACCGTGGTGGTGCGCGACGTCAACACCTTCGCTACCCTGCCCGCCGGTTTCGACCCCATTTTGGTGTTCTCGGCCAAGCTCACGGGGCGGCTCGATATTTCGGAGTACTTCGCGACGATCGCCGAGGTCTATTACACGCGAGATCCGAACAAGGTGACCTTTCGCGACGACACCGCGGGCATCGCGCAGCCGACGTTCGAGAAGGAGCACGGCTTGGGCTTCAACGTCATCGTTCAGGCGCGCTTCTAAGAGGGCGATACACCTTTGCCGACGAATTCGGGCTGGTGTGCGGAATAGACGCGAGCACGGACATACCTAAGGTCCATCGGCTGCGCTTGCCGCTGCTGGAACCCAAGTCGCCTTCAACAGCATGGGCTCTGGTTGCACGTACCTACCGACAAAGGGGTCGTAATAGCGATTCCAGTTTTCGAAGACCGAAATTCCCACTGCGACTCGTCGTACTTTTTTCGAAATTCCCCGGTACATTCTTGGGCTTCGACACGCTGAAGCCCCGATGCGAGTGCCCTTTCCGAAGAAAATTGTCCGGACGCGAGTTTTTGGGCCTCGGCACGTTTTCGCAAAGGTGGAGTGGAGCGCGAGCATCGGCGAGAAGCGTAGCTCGGCCCCGGAGCGACGTGGCGTGGTACCTTTGCGCACCTGTGCCGACGCTGCTTGTCATTGAGGGGTTTCGCTTTTTCTTCTTCAGCAACGAGGGGATGGAGCCGCCGCACGTCCACGTGGAATACCAAGACGGGCACGCAAAATTCTGGCTGCAGCCGGTGGAATTGGTGGCGGCGCACCGGATGAGGCAACAGGAAGTCAGACGCGCTAGAATTCTCGTGGAGAAGCACCAAACGCAATTCCTGGAGCAATGGCATGAGTACTTCAGCCCCTGAAGAGCCCCGTGCCGTCTCGGTGGAAGCCGTGGGCGGCCAATTGACGGTACGCCTCGAGGATGGGCGCACCGTGTCCATTCCGCTGGAGTGGTTTCCAAAGCTACGTGATGCCACCGCCGCGCAGCTCGCCGAGTGGCGACTCATTGGGCAGGGCATCGGCATTCACTGGGAGCTCCTGGACGAAGACTTGTCGGTGCGCGGGCTGCTGCTGCCACAGGCCCACGCGCTGCGGAAAAGCGCGTAGCCGTTTTCTCTTTGTCGACTTTCTCTTTTGCGTGTCTTCGCTCCCAGCGCGCCCTGCGCACCAGCGGCGCTCAAGCCGCCTACTGTTCCGGCAAGCGTGCCGATCGGCCGAAGGGTGGCAGCGTAGACTGCGCCCGCGGCCGCGAGTGTCCGCAGGCGCNNCCCCGCCGGCGAAGCCGGCGGGGAAGTTCGGGTATTCAGGCGGCCGGTTGGGCACTGACCTTGGGCGGGCCTGTCGAGGCTTGCTGGCGCTGTCTGTCGCGCCAGACCCAAGGCAGGTAGTCGGCGGGGCGCTGCGAGAGCCGCTGGTGGTTGCGCAGGCAGTCGGTGAGGTACGCGACTGGCTCGACGCCGTTGGCCTTCGCGGTAGCGAGGAGCGACATCATGCGGTCGCCCACTTCGGCGCCCGTCTCCGTCTGGTAGTTGAAAGACGCCGCGAGGTACCGCACCGGAATGATGAGCTTCTGCTCGACGAGGTTGGTGTCGAGGGGCACTCCCGGCTCTTCGTAGAAACGAGTCAGCCTGGGCCATTGGTTGATGATGAAGGTGAGCGGTTCCCAGAGGGCCGAGCTCGGCTCGACAAGCTTGGTTTTGAGCTTCTCCTCACACATCGCCTTGAGCTTTTCCATCAGCGGCTTCGAGCGCTCGCGGTGAAAGCGCATTCTCTCGTCGGCCGACAGTCGGCGCGCCTTCGCTTCATCGTCGTTGTCGAAGACGCCCTTGTAGACTTCACCGGCCACCGCGTACTCGGTGGGGTGCTCGGCCTTGAGGTCTCGAAATTTCAAGAAAGCGTGCGCGTTGCACGTCGCCTCGATGAGCTGCCCCCGGTGCTGGTGGTCGAAGTTCTTCGACGCCCCGTCGGTTACATTCACCATCCCTTCGTTGCGCATCAGGGAACTCCAGGGGTGTGCTGAAGGCGCTCCCGTTGCACAGCGGCGTAAGTAGCCCCGCCATCCGACCGCTGCAGGCGCAGAACCACTGTCGTTCCGGGTTCGCCACGCAGGGCATCTGCAATACTGTTGATGTGATCGGCCCGGATGTCGTCTATCGCGAGGATCCGGTCGCCTTCTTGAACGCCCGCACGTTCAGCGGAGCTCCCAGCCTCCACCTCGTCCACGGTAATCCCGTCTTGCCCTCCGACATGGATAGCCAGCCCACCATACGCAAACTCAGCTCCCGAATCCGCCGCCTGCTCGTGGTCGAGAGCGATTCGAAGCACCGCTCCAGAACCGGCCCTCCCGCGATGGCTCCAAGTTCGATATCCTAGAGCGAGAACACGTAGATCGGTCGTGCGTGTCACCCCGGAAATTGTGAAGTCACCACGCTGATCTGTGGCAACGACATTGGCGACATTGATCGGCTCTTCCGGGTGAAAGTTTGTGGCTACCACGCGAGCGCCCGCTATCGGCGCCCCAGTCTTGGCGTCGAACACGGTACCGGACGTAGTCTCACCCGGTCGCAGCTTCATTAATATGGGCGTACCTGTCTGCGAAGATACGATTACCTGTTGAACTGCGGGGCCCTCAAAACCGCTGGCACGGACCCAGAGTGAGTGTTGACCGGTTCTCGCACGTAACCTTGCACTCCCTCCCAGCCCCAGCACCCGAGGTCCTCGTGACATCACTTGATCGCCGCCAGATCGGTCGACGCTCACCAGGCCCGCTTCAAAGGTTCTTATCGGCTCGAGGGAGCCCTCTGCGACGGCCGAAACTTCCAACCAACCGGTCGGTTGCACGCGCAGAACCACGTCGCTTGCGCCCGCATCGGCGAGCAACACGGGGCTAAGTGCCTCCCCGTCACGCCAAACTTGCAGTCCATAACGACCGATTGGGACCTTCTCCAGCGAAAACTTACCGTCAACGTCCGTGTTTTCGCCGATGGTGCTCTCCGTGCCGAGTAGCGTCGCCCGAACCCAAACGTTCGCGGCGCCTCGATCCGCCTCATCAAGAACTCTGCCGGACAGTGCCAACGCACCGGCCGCGCGAAGAACGAGAGTGATCGAATCGTCAGAGCCCACCGGTGTCACTGTCGACATGTAGCCGGGCATCGATGCTCGTAGATGGTCAGTTGCGGCACACGCGACATCAAATTCGCCGTTCATTCCGGTTCGAACAGACGTTCCGCCCGCATCTCGATTCACAGCGCCGGTTTCATCGACGATTTCGATGAGCACTCCTCGTGCGGGCTTCCCATTCTCAAACTCGACATGACCGGTGCAATTCGGGGCCGCTCGGAGAACGATTTCTCCCACGTCGAGACAACTCGTGGGACTGACCGCAAAACGCACTGCAGCGCTTTGGTACGGCCACGAGTAGAACCGATAGCCATTCGCGGACAAACGAATGAGTCGATACTCCCCAGGTTTTGCCGTCTCGAACCAGAAGCGACCATCCGCACCGCTACTAGACGAAAACGACGCACTCCCATTGGAGAGCGTCAGCTCCGCGCGTTGAATGGGCTCCGATGTTGACTGTGCAACGATCCGACCTGTAACCACTCCTTCGCAATGCGGCGGTACAGCCGCCTTACCGCCGCGGTCGTTGCGACTCATGGCGCTACCATCTAATGCGACCGCGCCAACAAGCGTGGGGCCAGTTTGGGAGTCACCGTTGATGCTACGCACCGTGGCGTCCCGGACGATTTCTCCGCTGCTAGTGCATAAGCGTGTAATGGCGACGGCGGCGAGAACCAGCGCCATTGACGCGACGGCAATCGCGCTGAGGCGCCCCGGGTGAAGGTTCTTCGCGAGCATTACTCAGGACAAAGCCGGTTCGCGAGACGTACGTAGCAGGGGTAAGACTTCGGAGCCGTCGCTTCCATCGTCGGCAAGGCAATCGAACGGATGTACATGCAATCGGTGCTTTGAAAGCTGACCGTACTTGGACACTTCGGATCTTTTGATGCCTCCGGACATGGCTCCGAGTTCGCGGGCTCGGTCTTCTTCTTAGCGCCGCTCTTCTTTCCCTTGTTTCCATCAGGATCAATGAAAGCAAGCGGATTGTTGAGGGCATACGCATACGTTGCAGCCGAGAAGCCCTCCCTGCCTTCGTCGGCAACCCACTTGGGGTCCCGAAACATCGGCTCGGGCGCCAAGTAGCGTCCGGTGAGAGGCTCGTAATAGCGATTCCAGTTTTCGAACAGGTCGCTCTCCTGGTCGTAGTACTGGCCAGGAAAGCGAAGGTTCGTGAAGAAGGGGGTCGCGACTCCCGACTGGTAGCGTCGGTATTCGAAGCTTTCTCCGACGACTCCTGGCCCCACGGTACCGTCGCCGTTGCTATGGAAGTCGACGTTGACGAATTTCAAGGTCGCGTCCGAGCCCAACGTCAACCAAGCTGTCCACTTCGGGCCGGCGATGGCGCCCGACAACTCCACAAAGCTCGTTCCTCCGTCTTGCGTCAACCGCACGTTATCTCCCGTGCCTGTCTCGACGACAGCGAACTTTACGCGCGCGTCCACCAACAGCCCGGCATCCATGTCGCTCTCGACGACAAATTGCGAAAGCCTGTCATCTCGGTTGGCAGAGTATGGCTGCGTGCCGCTGTGTGCCGACAACGCACCGCGGTTCGGGTAGCCGAAAGCATCACTGTCAGACGCGCCTGTAACCCGGCCCGCTGAATCCAGCATCAACACCGGAGTTCCGAGGTGGTCAGTCACCGGGAAATAGAACCCGCACGCCTGGTTCTCGTCGTTGCGTTTACACTCGGCGCCAGTCTTGTTGTCGTTTTGGCGCGTCCAGTTGTTGCCAATGAGCCCGTGCACCATCACGACCGGCCGGCCGCCCAGCCACACGTAGTCATCGACGGGCCATGGCCAATTGCTCGACAGAGAGGCGTTGCCTCGGTCAGCAAGAAGCTGGTGACCCGTGTCGTAATAGAACTCGTCCTGAACGCCATTCGGGTACTGCTTGAACGTGCGTCGGCCGAACGCGTCATAGTTGTAGCTGTAGGTTGCCCCTGTCACCGCGACCGTTCGGAATATTTGGCCTTCGTCATAGTAGTAACCGAAGGTGCGTTCGTCTTCCCCCCATCGGCGGAGACAGTTTCTCCCGTCATGCACAGTCGCGCTCCACCATCAGGATTTATGGCTTCAATCGGAGTGTCGTAAATAATCTCAGTTGTCGTAGCTCCGGTCTCGTTTAGGATTTTCGTTAGAAAAAATTGCTTCGGCTCCTCGTAGGCAAAGCCCGAACCACCCTCAAACACCAAATATTCTCCGGAGTGGCGTCGAAGTACATAACCCGTCGTCGTTGTTTCGAGTTCATCGAGCGACGAAGCACTGTACGGCGCGAGCTCATTCGCACAAGGGGCCGTACAACCCTTGAACGCCAGGAGCTTGCCTCCTGGCAACCGCACGTTGCGGTACGGAGGCGCTACTGTCACCACGGAGATATAGTTGTGCCACCATTCGACGCTAAGCGGGCCAGCATGGCCTGTCCCAAAAGGTCTCGGAACGGCGTCAAGCGCCTTGTCGTACGACCAGTCGATGCCTCGAGTGCTATACGAGCGTTGAAATGCGAAATTGCTAGTGCCGGTGGCGGCGCTGAAGTCAGTGGCGTTGAACTTCGTATTGCCGAACATCAAACCAACGGGATGACCCGTTTCCGGACACGACGGGCCCGTTGGGTAATCGTCGGTGAGGCACCTTCGTTCACCTGTCTCCATGTCAACCCCACAGTGACTGGTTGCCGTGTTGCAGCACCCCGCAAACGGCTCGGAGTCGGTTGTAATCGTACAAGGCTCCCAATTCCCAGTGCAGCAACTGACAGACGCAGGCGGCGAGCTGAAACTGCACGAAGTGCCGCTAGGGCAGATTGAGCAGCTGGGGGCAGTGTCGTTCCAAGAGGTTGCACAGATCTTGTCCCCGGGGCAGACCTGTATGGGTTGCTGCCCGGCCGAGTAACATGCCTGAGCGTACCAGCACCCTGGCGCTTGGGAGGCTGCATCAAACGCACAAATGCCAGACAGCAGCACTGCACACACAATTTGTTGATGCAGTTTCATGGCGTCCCCCGAATCGCTTGCGACGTCCACGTTGGGTTCGCGATGCACGCTCTCTGCCCCGGGTACCACTCAACGCATTTGAAACTGGCGTGTCCGCACTCACGGTGCGACTTGCACGGTTTCGAACAGAACCAGCGCTCGGTTGGTGCAAGCTGTTCCTTGGCGTGGTCCATGTGCATGCAAAGGCCCGACAAACAGTCCGTCGAGCCCTCGCACGACTGGCCGAAATGCTTCGTGGCCACAGCTTTTGGCTCGAAGACAGCGGCTCGCGTGATTCCCTGCGAAAGCCGTCCCGCGTTTTCGCTCTCGTCTTCGCCATTGCTGCACGCACAGCCATTGACGAGTAGAAATGAAAACAGCATCGCCCAGCGGGCGAAATCCCCAGCAACGTGACTGCGCATGACCCACGCGATCCGTATCGGCCCCTATGTGGCAG
>CXWL01121698.1_pt1 | contig 12619 bp, 9 predicted proteins | sample 590931 | NCBI WGS metagenome assembly CXWL01 (sample SAMEA3498368, study PRJEB10139) | groundwater metagenome | biome: water well; material: biofilm material | place: Germany | collected 2015-04-27
CGTGAGCGCTACCAGCTGGACTTCTGTGATCCCAAGTCCGACACCCCGGGCAACGCCGTGATCCACCGCGAGTTCGAGGTGCTGGTATACACCTGGACCGCACGCTTGAAGAGTTTTGATCACCAGCTCGACGAGATCGAAACCGAATACTCGTGAACCAACTGCACACCTGACCCCTCTGAGAAAGCTGGGCCGTTCGTGGCCGCCAGTGCTAATCTTCCCCCGCTTTCGGCGGGCTTGAGCCAACCCCTTTGGGGTTCAAGGAAGACAGCCCACTTCTCACAGGATTTGATCAGGTCACTTCATGAATAAGCCAGCAGTCGTTCTTTTGGGTTTTGTGGTCGCCGTTGGCGTCGTCAGTGCAGGCGGCGCCTGGTACACCGGTAAGCAACTGGAGCCCGTGCTGCAAACGGCGGTCCAGGATGCCAACAAGGAACTGCAACGCTCCATGGCCGGCACCGACGGCACCCTGGACCTGGAACTGGTCTCCCTGGATCGTGGCTTGTTCAGCAGCACCGCGCACTATCGCCTCAAGGCACAAGGCTCGTTCTTCGGCGAACAGAACCCCAACCCCGAGTTGCTGTTTGTCGACCATATCGAACACGGCCCGCTGCCGTTCTCGCGTCTGGTATCGCTGAAATGGCTGCCGGTCATGGCCACCAGTCACTTTGCGCTGGAAAAGAACCCCACCACCGAAAAATGGTTCGCCGCCGCCAAAGACGTGTCGCCGCTCAAGGGCGTGGCCAACATCGGCTACAACCGCTCGGTCAACGGCAACGTTGAGCTGCTGCCCCTGGAGTTCAAGGACGACACGTCCTCGGCGAGCTTCTCCGGCGCCAACCTGGACTTCGACAGCACTGCCGAAGGCAAGAAGGTCAAGGCTGACGGCTACATGAACAACCTCAAAATCAGCGTGGTCGACGCCAATGGCCAGCCATTCGCCGCTGAGTTTGCCGGCTTTACCGTCGCCAGCAACCTGGAGAAATCCACCTTCGGCTTCTATACCGGGCAGAACACCGTTGAGCTGACCGACGCCAAGTTCATCTACGGCCCGCAAAAGGCCGTAGTGACGCTCAAGGGCTTCGAGCAGAAAGACACCAGCGAAATCAAAGACAACAACATGGACGGCCGCGTCGATTACAAGATCGACGAGATCGGCTACCAGGGCAAACCCGTCGGCTCCGCCGCCATGGCCGTAAGCGTGAAGAACATTGACGTGCCATCGGGCCTGCTGCTGACCAAGCTGTATCAGGACAAGATGCAACCNNGGCAAGCAGATGGTGTCGTTGCTGGACGCCAACCTGGTGCTGTCCAAGCCGATGATCGCCGACGTTGCCGCCCTGCAAGCGCAGGCCGGTGGCGTGACCGACCCGAAAGCCATCGAGCAGCAATCCCAGATGGCCAGCGAGATGGTCAGCGGCATGGCCGTGGGTACGCAACTGGCGACCCTGGTGGGCAGCGATGTGGTGTCCAAACTGCACTACGCCAACAATGAAGTGACGTTCAATGGCCAGAAGATGACCGTTGAACAGTTCATTGGCTTTGTCATGGCCAAAGTGGGTGCGGTCAGCGGCGCGCAGTAAGATTTCAGCCGCGCCCGAAAATAAATAATGGGGGAGCGGNNGGGTTGCCCGCGATAAAGGTCAAACGCCCGGCGCACGTGCCGGGCGGCAGGCCGTTATCGCAGGCAACCCCGTTCCCCCATTCACATTTCAGATTCTCATGCAATTCTGAACAATTGTTCTGACTTGTACTTTTGCACACGCGTGTCGGGGATAGTTCCTACAGGAAAGCTAGGCCGGGTCATTAGACGTCGGCACCCTGAAGCGAATCGCTCAGGACCACCTATCGTTACAGCTTTCCGTGTGTAAGGAAGCTCACGATATGTTGCGAAACCTACCACTCAGTGCATCAGGCCGGTTGCGACTGCTCGTCGGGGTCGCCTTGTGCAGCCAGTTGCTGATGCCCACTTTCGCCATGGCCGACGCGGCCTATGACGCCCTGATTATTCAGGCGCGCAATGGCAACTTCACCCCCGCCCTCACCCAATTGCGCCAACTGCCCGCCGAGCGCCAGACGCCCGGCCAGATCAGCGACCATGTGGTGATCGCCGGTTGGGCCGGCCAGGACGCCGAAGTGNNGTCGCGCGTACTTATCGCAACCAGAAGCAGTGGGCGCAGGCCGAGGCGGTCTATCGCCGCGCGCTGCTGCGTGAACCGAATAATGTCGACCTGCAACTGGGTCTGGCCCTCACCCAGGCCGACGGCGGCAAGGCCAGCGAAGCCGTGCAACGCACCCGCGCGCTGGTGGCCGCCAAGCCCGATGACCCGAACCGGCGCATGGCCCTGGGCTACGCGCTGGCCCGCGCTGGCCTGAACTACGACGCGTTGTTTGAATTCGACCAGGCGTTTATCCGCGCCGGCGACAAACCGGACGTCGCCCGCGAATATATTGTTGCCCTGCAAAAAGCCCGTTTGCCGGAGGCCGCGTTGCGCCTGTCGGCCAAGCGCCCGGGCCTGGTGGACGCGGTGACCCAGCGTCGCCTCGAAGGAGACCTGGCTGCCGAGCGCGTGCGCATGGCCGAATTCGCCACGCGCACCGAGCAAGAACGCTACGTGATCGCCGACCGCGCGCTGCAGGACTACGACCGCTTGCTTGCGCGCTGGACTCCCGACGCCAGCGCCCACGACGACGTGGTGGGCTGGCGCATCGACCGCCTCGGCGCGCTCAAGGCGCGCGCGCGGACCGCCGAAGTGATCCGCGAGTACGAAACCCTCAAGGGCGAGGGCGTGCAATTGCCCACCTACGCCGTGCGCTGGGTGGCCGCCGCTTACCTCGACCAGCGCCAGCCGGAGAAGTCCGAACCGCTGTATCGCCAGGCCATCACTGCCCCGGACGCCGACCCGGCTGACCATGTAGAAGACAGCACGGCGCTGTTTTATGCCTTGCTCGAAAGCGACAAGGTGACGGAGGCTCGCGAGGTCGCCAACGGCCTGGCCAACAGCCAGAACCCACGGGTGGAACTCAAGGGCTTGCCGATCGGCAACCCCAACGACAGCTGGATGGACGCGCAACAACTGTCGGCCCAGGCCGGTACCTACGGCGGCGACTTGGCGGGCAGCGAAGCCGGCCTCGAAGCGCTGGTGGCAAAAGCCCCGGGCAACGTCGGCCTGCGCCTGGCCCAGGCCGACATGTACCGTGCCCGCGACCTGCCACGGCGCGCTGAAGGCCTGCTCAAGGAAACCGAAGCCCAGGCCCCGCGCGATATCGGCCTGGAAGTGAGCCAGGCCTACACCGCCCTGGACCTGCAGGAGTGGCGCCAGCTCGACGTGCTCACCGATGACGTGGTGGCGCGCAACCCCGACAACCGCCAGGTGCAGCGCCTCAGCCGCCTGCGCGATGTGCACGACATGGCCGAGCTGCGCGTGGAGGCCTACACCGGCAAAAGCTTCGGCGGCGGTAACGGCGGCGATGCGGGTGCGGTCTCGGGGAGCCGTGACTGGGGCATCGAAACGCGTGTGTACACGCCGCCCATCGACGAAGACTGGCGCGTGTTCGCCGGTGCCGGTTATGCCCGTGCCGACTTCGAAGAAGGCACCGGCCAGCACCGNNAACCACTCCTACGGCGATGGCACCAAGCAAGGCGCCGCCGTGTCGATTGCCCGCGACATCAACGATAACTGGCAATACGGCGGCAGCCTCGGCTACCTGCTCAGCACCACGCCGCTGCGCGCGCTCAACGATGGCGTCACGGCCAACGGTGGCAGCGGCTTTATCCGCTGGCGCGCGAATGAAAGCCGCGAGTGGAAACTGACCCTCAGCCCCTCCCATTTCAGCGACGGCAACGACCGCTTCGAAGCCTTGCTCAGCGGCCGCGAGGGCATCTACAGCTCGCCGGGCGTGCAAGTGGACCTGGGCCTGGAAGTCGGCGCGAGCAAAAACAGCAAGGAAGACACGGTGTACTTCAACCCGAAGTCGGACTTCACCGTGTTGCCGATCATCAACATCAACCACGTGCTCTATCACCGCTACGAAACCGAGTGGAGCCAGCAGTTCCAGGTCGGTGCGGGTACCTATAAGCAGCAGGACTACTCCACCGGCGGTATCGGCCTGGTCGGTTACGGCCAACGGTATCGCTGGAACGACGTACTGGACGTCGGCGCGAACCTGAGCCTGATCAGCCGACCCTACGACGGTGATCGCGAACGCGATCTGCGCCTGCTCGTCGACCTCACTTACCGTTTCTAGAAGAGCCTGACCATGACCGTCCTCAGCCGTTGCTTGTTGGTCCTGGGTGTATTGCTGGCCAGTGCCTGCGCCCAGCAACCCGCGCCATTCACTCCACCCGCCGAGCGGCCGACACCGGCCAACGAAGCGCCGTGGCCGAAGAACCACTTCCTGGGCATCGCCTATCACGACGTCGAGGACCGCGACCCCGACCAGGCCGTGGTGGCCGTGCGCACCGAGCGCCTGATCGAGCAGCTGGCCTGGCTGCGTGAAAACGGCTACCAGGCGGTCAGTGTCGACCAGATCCTGGCCGCGCGCCGTGGCGGCCCTGCGCTGCCGCCCAAAGCCATCATGCTCAGCTTCGATGACGGCTATTCGAGCTTCTACACCCGTGTGATGCCGATCCTGCGTGCCTACCATTGGCCGGCGGTGCTGGCGCCGGTGGGCTACTGGATCGATACGCCGCTGAACAAACCGGTGGACTTTGCCGGCTCGCCACGGCCGCGCGGGGAGTTCCTGACCTGGCAGCAGATTCGTGAGGTGTCGCAGTCGGGCCTGGTGGAAATCGCCGCGCACACCGACGCCAGCCACACCGGGATCCTCGCCAACCCCCAGGGCAACATGGAGCCGGCGGCGACGTCGCTGCGCTATGACCCGGCCACCGGGCGCTATGAAACGCAGGCCCAGTTTCAGGCGCGGATGCGTGCGGATGTCACGGCGATCACGCAAAAAATCCAGAGCGTGACCGGCAAGAAACCACGCGTATGGGTGTGGCCATACGGCGCCGCCAAAGGTACCTCGCTGGCGATCGTCGGTGAGCAGGGCTACCAGATGGCCCTGACCCTGGAAGACGGCCTCGACAGCTCCAGTGACTTGATGAACAGCCCGCGCTTCCTGGTGGCCTCCGACCCGGATGGCGAGCACTTCGCCAACAGCATGGTCGCGGTGCAAACCCCGGCGCCGCTGCGGGTGCTGCATGTGGACCTGGACAACGTCTACGACCCGGACCCGGCCCAGCAGGCACGCAACCTCGACCAGCTGGTACAACGGGTGGTCGACATGGGCGCCGGTACCGTGTTCCTGCAAGCCTTCGCCGACCCCAAGGGCGACGGCCTGGTGCATGAGCTGTACTTCCCCAACCGCCACCTGCCGGTGCGTGCCGACCTGTTCAACCGTGTTTCCTGGCAGTTGCACACCCGTGCCCATGCCGCCGTCTATGCGTGGATGCCGGTGCTGAGTTTCGCCCTCGACCCCAAGCTGCCACGCGTGACCCGTTGGGACCCGGAAACCGGCAAGATCGGTACCGACCCTGACCAGTACAAACGCTTGTCGCCGTTCGACCCGCAGGTGCGCAAGATCATTGGCGAGATCTACGAAGACCTGGCGCGCAATAACGCAATCGACGGCGTGCTGTATCACGACGATGCGGTGTTCAACGATTTCGAAGACGCCAGCCCCGCCGCGCTCAAGGCCTACGCCGCCAACGGCCTGCCGAACACCATCCAGGCCCTGCGCGCCGACCCGGCGGTGATGCAACGCTGGACGCGCTTCAAGAGCCGCTACCTGATCGACTTCACCCACGAGCTGACCGCCAAGGTCCGCGCCATCGGTGGGCCGCAGGTGCAGACCGCGCGCAATATCTTCGCCGAGCCGATGCTCAACCCGGCCAGTGAAGCCTGGTTCGCGCAGAACCTCGATGATTTCCTCCAGGCCTACGACTGGACCGCGCCCATGGCCATGCCGCTGATGGAAGGCCAGGAGTACAGCACGTCCAATGCCTGGCTGGAGAAACTGGTGGCCACGGTCAAGGCGCGCCCCGGCGCCCTGCAGCGCACGGTTTTTGAACTGCAAGCCAAAGACTGGCGCACCCAGGCCGCGCCGGATATCGACGCCAGGCAAATGGCTGAATGGATGGGTGTGCTCAAACGCCAGGGGGTCACGAGTTTTGGTTACTACCCGGACAACTTCCTGGAAAATTCCCCGGACCTGAAGACTGTGCGTCCGGCCCTTTCCAACCAATGGAACCCTTGACCATGTTCGACAGAATCCTGGCTTTATTTGTGTTGGCTCTGGTCCTGGGTGTGCCCTTGGGCCTGATCTTCCTGGTCACCGGGCAGTTCCTGATGGACTTCGTGTTCTTCTACCCGTTGTTCATGTCGGCGCTGTGGATCGCTGGCGGCCTGTACTTCTGGCTGCACTGGGAGCGCCACTGGCCGTGGGAAGAAGACACCCCGGCGCCGATCCTGGCCGGCAACCCGCTGATCTCGATCATCATCCCTTGCTACAACGAAGGCGATAACGCCGCCGATACCATTCACGCGGCGCTGGACCAGCTGTACCCGAACATCGAAGTGATCGCGGTGAATGACGGCTCCAAGGACAACACCGCCGCCGTGCTCGACGCCCTGGCATTGGAACACCCACGGCTGCGCGTGCTGCACCTGGCGCAGAACCAGGGCAAGGCCGTGGCCCTGCGCATGGGCGCCGTGGCTGCGCGCAGCGAATACCTGGTGTGCATCGACGGCGATGCGTTGCTCGACAAGAATGCGGCGGCCTACATGGTCGCGCCGATGCTCGACAACCCGCGCCTGGGCGCCGTCACCGGCAACCCGCGCATCCGCACGCGGTCGACCTTGATCGGGCGGGTGCAGGTGGGTGAGTTCTCGTCGATCATCGGCTTGATCAAGCGTACGCAACGGGTATTCGGGCGGATCTTCACGGTATCGGGTGTGGTGGTGGCGTTTCGCAAGAAAGCCCTGGACCGCATCGACTACTGGAGCACCGACATGATCACCGAGGACATCGATGTCAGTTGGAAGCTGCAGCTCGATCACTGGAGCATTTTCTATGAGCCCCGCGCGCTGTGCTGGATCCTGATGCCGGAAACCGTCGGCGGCCTGTGGAAGCAGCGTCTGCGCTGGGCCCAGGGCGGTGCTGAAGTGCTGTTCAAGAATATCCGTGGCATCTGGCAATGGCGTCATCGCTACCTGTGGCCGCTGTTGTTCGAGTACTGCCTGTCCACCGGCTGGGCCTTTACGTTCATGTTGTCGGTGATCTTCTGGGGCGTGGGCAAATTTATCCCGCTGCCGCAAGCGATCGCCGTCGAGTCCCTGATGCCGCCGGCGTTTACCGGGCTGGTGCTGGCGATGGTGTGCCTGTTGCAGTTTGCGGTGAGCATCCTGATCGACCGCCGCTACGAGAAAGACCTGTGGAAAACCCTGTTCTGGACCGTGTGGTACCCGATGGTGTTCTGGCTGGTGAGCCTGTTCACCACCCTGGTCAGCTTTCCCAAGGTGCTGTTCAACCAGCACCAGAAGCGCGCGCGCTGGGTCAGCCCGGATCGCGGCATCAAACCTGTTGAAGAGGAGGCGTGATCATGAAACTGATCAGAACCCGCCAACGTTCCGTGATGTGGATCATCGATGTGCTGTTGACCCTGCTGGCCTGGGCCGGTTTGATCTGGCTGCTGGCCCGCGGGATCACCTCGATGCTGGAAACCCACGGTGGCCCGCGTCTGGAGGCGCCGATTTTTGCGGCGCTCAACACGCTGCAGGTCTACCTGTGGATTGCCTTGTTCAACGCCGTGATCCTGATCAGCTGGGCGCGTTACCAGCAACGCCGGGGCCGCAAGTTTGCCCAGCGCCGCGCCGAGGCCATGGCGCTGAGCGACAAGAACCTCAGCGAGAGTTTCAGCCTGGGTGAAGGCGACCTTGAGCAATTGCGCCGGCCAGGCGTGTTGGTGATCCACAACGACGAGGAGGGCGGCGTGTCGGAAGTGAAGTCCCATGTTTCCCGCGATGTGGAAAAGCCGGGGTTGAGCCTGGTGCCTGGCCAGGATCGCGACAAAGACGCGAGCTAGAGCTGTAAATCACAATCCAATGTGGGAGGGGGCNNGTGAATACCCATAAATGGGACCTGATTCACAAAACCCCCGCGAACTTATCGGACTTTTCGGGTACTAACTTATCTCGGTTAGAACTTGATGGCCAACTAGTGGCAACTTCCAAGTCATCCGACGAATCGCTATCAAAACAGCTGCCGCTTGTCGGAATAATAACTCCGATAATAGGTCTGGCACCTTTTTGATAATTTTTTGTTGTTAATAATCAATATGTTGAGCGATTAACAAGTGCGAACGTGCAACTAATTCAGTTTCTTGGGTTAAGCGAAGTTCGATGTTAGTTTGCCGACCGTTGATTTTCGATGGATCGAACATGCCTTTGTTATTGCCACGGACTCGGTATTTCCTGTGCTCTTTGCTGCTCGCTTATTTGAGCCTCAACAGTGCCATGGCCGCCCCTACGCCAGGGGATCAGGACCTTATCCGCGACCGGCAGAACCGCCTGCTCGAAGAGCAGCGCCGGCGCCTGGAAGAACTCCAGGACCTGCCCGGCAAAGGCACCACGCCCCAGGCCCCGGCAGCACCTGCCGATACCCGTTGTTTCCCGATCAAAGACATCGAGCTCAAGGGCGCCGACAGCCTCTCTGCCGCCGACCGCACGCGTCTGCTCAAACCCTATGTGGGCGAATGCCTTGGCGTTGCGCAGCTCAATGAACTGCTCAAGGTCATCACTGACTATTACCTCGCCAAGGGCCGGGTCACCAGCCGCGCCTACTTGCCGCAACAAGACCTCTCCAGCGGCCATCTGCAAGTGCTGGTGGTGGAAGGCAAACTCGAAGGCTTGAAGGGCGCCCAGGGCAGCACGGTCACCGACCGCGAACTGGCCATGGCGTTTCCGGGCAAGGTCGGCGAGGCGCTCAACCTGCGGGAGGTCGAGCAACTGGTGGACCAGCTCAGCCGTTTGCCGTCCAAACAGGCGCAAATGGAGCTGACCCCCGGCAGTGAAGTGGGCGGCAGCGAAGTGCTGGTCAGGAACCAGCCGCAAAAGCCCTGGCGCGCGAGCCTGTCGCGCAATAACGACGGCCAGAAAAGCACCGGCGAACAGCAGTGGGGCGCGGGCCTGGAGTGGGACAGCCCGCTGGGCCTGGCCGATCAACTGATCCTGCGCGGCGGCCATGACGCCGTCAGCGACCACCAGAAAACCTCGAAAAACAGCATGCTCTATTACAACGTGCCGTGGGGCTGGTGGAACTTCAGCTACACCTACAGCGAGAGCGAATACCGCACCTTCGGCACGCTCAATGGTTTCAAATTCAAGCAGAACGGCGACAGCCAGAACCACCAGCTGCGTGCCGAACGCGTGATCCACCGCGACGACGTGAGCAAAACCTCGGTCAACGTCGGCCTGACGCACCTGCGCACCAACAACTACCTGCTCGACGCCAAGCTGGGCACCAGCAGCAACCGTCTCAGCGAACTTCAGGTTGGCCTCAACCATGGGCGGCGCATCGGCAGTGCCTTCGTCAACCTGGATGTGGGCATGCAAAACGGTATTGGCGCGTTTGACGCGCAAAGCAACCGGCAAGAGCGCGACGCCCAGGGCAACCTGACGGCCACGCCGCGCTATCGCAAATACACCGCCACCCTGAGCTACCTGCAGCCGTTCACGCTGTGGGGCGAGTCGTTGAGTTTTTCCAGCCTGGCCACCGGGCAGCGCAGCGAAGATGTGCTGTACGCGCCGCAACGCATGAGCCTCGGCGGTTCGTACTCGGTGCGTGGCTTCAAGGACCAGCAACTCAACGGCGACAGCGGCGGTTACTGGCGCAATGAAGTGCGCTGGGCGCGCCCGGTGACCCTCGACTGGCTGCGCCCGGCCTTCGCCGAATACGGTGCCAGCGTCGGTTATGACCAGGGCGTGATTCGCAACGACCGCTACAACGATAACGAGCACGGCCGTGTGTCGAGCAATTCCGTCGAGCTGTTCGCCCGCGGCAAGCACGTGAGCACCAGCGTGACCTTTGCCCATTCCCTGGAGCGACCTGGCGTGGTCACCGAGCGCGAAGCGCCGGTGTATTTCCACGTGGATTTCTTCCTGTAATTCAATGCCCGCTGCCCTGAGATTTTGAATATGGACGTTCGCCCTGTTTCTGCCCTGAAAACCCTGAGCCAACGCGGCCTGGCCTTGATCCTGGCCAACGCGCTGTTCTGGCAGCCGCTGCTGGCGCAGGCTGACGGTATCGTGGTCAGCGGCCCCGGCACCACCCTCGGCCAGGCAGGCAACGGCGTGCCCGTGGTGAACATCGCCACCCCCAATGGCAGCGGGCTGTCCCACAACCAGTTCAAGGACTACAACGTCGGCGCCAACGGCGTAATCCTCAACAACGCCACCGGCGCGGTGCAGAACACCCAGCTGGGCGGGATCATCGTCGGCAACCCGAACCTCAAGGGCCGCGCCGCGAATGTCATCCTCAACGAAGTCAACGGCGGCAGCCCCAGCCAGTTGCGCGGCTACACCGAAGTGGCGGGCCAGTCGGCCAAAGTGATCGTGGCCAACCCCTACGGCATCAGCTGCAACGGTTGCGGTTTTATCAACACGCCGAATGTCACGCTGACCACCGGTAAGCCGGTGATCGATAAAGTCGGCCGCCTGGACCACTACCAGGTCGATGGCGGCGCGGTGACCATCGACGGCAAGGGTTTGAACGCGAGTAACGTCGACCGCTTCGAGATCATTACCCGCTCGGCCAAGATCAACGCCGAGATCAACGCGCGTCAGCTCACGGTAATTGCCGGGCGCAATGACGTCGACGCACAAAGCCTGAAAACCACCGTGCGCGCCGACGACGGCAGCGCCAAGCCGGAGTTGGCCATCGACTCGTCGGCCCTGGGCGGCATGTACGCCGGCGCAATCAAACTGGTAGGCACCGAAGCCGGTGTGGGCGTGAAGCTCGACGGCAAGCTGGCGGCCAGTGGCGGCGATATTCAACTCGATGCCAACGGCCACTTGAGCATGGCCCAGGCTGCCGCCAGTGGCGCGGTGGACATCAAGGCCGCGAGCCTCGAAACCAAGGGCGCGGTGTACGCCGGTACCCACATCAAGGCGCAAACCAAGGGCGCGCTGAAAAATAGCAAGACCCTCGCCGCCCGCGACAGCATCACCCTGGCCAGCAACGGCCAGCTGACCAACAGCGGCATCATCGAAGCCGGGGTCAACGCCGACAACACACGCAATGCCGGTGGCGACGTCACTCTCGACGGCCAGCAGATCACCAACACCGGTACCGTCATCGGCAATCGCAACCTCACGGCTATAGCCGCGCAAAGCCTGGACAACCAGGGCGGCACGCTGAGCGCGAAACAGTGGCTGACCCTCACCGCCGGTAGCGTCGACAACCGCAACAACGGCCGGCTGCTCAGCGACGGCGTACAGACCCTCAACGTCATCGGCCTGCTGGACAACAGCCAGGGCGGCATCATCGACAGCACCGGCGCGTTCACGCTGCACGGCAATACGCTGAACAACAGCGACGGCAACCTCACCGGCGCCAGCACCATCACCCTGGATCTGCTCGGCGACCTGATCAACCGCAACGGCAAGCTGGCGAGTGCCGGCCCGTTGCTGATCCAGCGCGCCGCGCACATCGACAACCAGGGCGGCAAGCTCGCCAGCCAGAGCCTGTTGACCGTCTTCGCCAACAGCCTCGACAACCGAGAACAACGGCACCCTGGCCGCCAACGATGGCCTGAGGCTCACCGCCGGCGGCCTGGTGCAAAACGGCGCGAATGGCCTGATCCATAGCGAAAAGGCTGGCGTCACGATCACCGCCGGTACCCTCGACAACGACGGCGGGCGCATCGCGGCCAAAGCCGGGAATGCGCTGATCGACGCCACGCAATTCAACAACGGCAGCGGCACGCTGTTCGCCCGTGATCGCGTGGGCCTCTCGGGTGTGAATGTGGACAACGGCGGCGAGATCGCCGGCAACCAGATCGACGTCAGCTTGCAGGGCGCACTGACCAACCGTGGCCTGATCGAAAGCGCCACGACCCTCGATGTAAGCACCGCCAGCCTCAGCAACAGCGGGCAAATGCGCGCGCTCGGCACCACCGGCAAAACCCGCTACGCCATCGGCGGCCTGCTGAATAACAGCGGCAGCCTGGAAACCGCCAACGACCAGTTGAGCCTCGCTGCCACCACCTTCCAGAACACCGGCGGCAAGGTGTTGCACGTGGGCACCGGTGTGCTTGACCTCAGCGGCATCAGCCTCGATGACGTCGGCGGCAGCCTCGTCACCCACGGCGACCTGACCCTGGACAAAACCCAGTGGACCAACAGCACCGCCATCGAAGCCGGGCGCTTGACGGTCAACGTCGACAACCTGCAGCAGACCGCCACCGGCCGATTGCTCGGCACCCGCAGCCTGGTTGGTAAAGGGCTGGACTGGACCGTCGGCGGCACCGTCGCCAGCCAGGGCAGCGTCGATTTGACTGTGGGCAACCTGCTCAATGACCACGGCCTGATCTTCAGCGGCGGCGACATGAGCCTCAAGG
>CXWL01036017.1_pt1 | contig 12618 bp, 14 predicted proteins | sample 590931 | NCBI WGS metagenome assembly CXWL01 (sample SAMEA3498368, study PRJEB10139) | groundwater metagenome | biome: water well; material: biofilm material | place: Germany | collected 2015-04-27
TTAACTGCGATTCAACAGGAAGAAACCTCGATTTTAGCAACCAATTTTTACACTTAAGCCCCATATATTTATCCCAACGAATATATCCGCCTGGATGAGGAGGTCAAGCGTCGCCTTACCACCGCTGAAAAAGTAACCAAGCGCGCTATAAGTGCGATCAGTGATAAGCTCGCCGCCAACCATTTAGATGTCGAAGTTCATGGGCGACACAAAAGAAAATACAGCCTCTACAAGAAATTAACCCGCCCCGGTATCGACGGTGACTGGAGCAAAATACACGACCTCGTTGCTTTGCGCGTCATCACCACTTCCAAACTTGATTGCTATGCTGTCCTCGGCCTGGTGCATGACCTTTGGCAGCCGGTTCCTTATATAGGCATCAGCGATTTTATTGCTCAACCGAAACCCAACGGCTATCAATCGATTCACACCAAAGTTTTTGACCGTCACAAACATATCATAGAAATTCAAATCAGGACGCGGGAAATGCACGAACACGCCGAATATGGCGCCGCCGCCCATAGTCGCTACTCGCAAGCCAAAGCCTCAGGAGTACCCGACGCGAAGCTTGAGGGAGGGATCGCCTTTAGACCTCAGTGGAAAACCGACTGGATTAAGGAACTGGCTAACTGGCAAAAACAGGTTGAAAGTAGTCAAGAATATGTCGACAGCCTCAAGCTTGATGCGCTTTCTGAAAGAATCTACGTCTTTTCTCCCCACGGTGACGTTTATGATCTACCAAAAGCAGCCACCCCGGTCGACTTCGCCTTCGCCGTACATAGCGATCTTGGTCTTCATGTTGCCGCGGCAAAAGTCAATCAAAAAATCGTCCCTCTGAATTTTCAATTAAAAAGTGGCGACCTGATCGAAATCATCAAATCGAAGGAAAAGCGTGTTCCAAACCGCGATTGGCTACCCTTCATCAAGACCGCCAAGGCCAGGGTTAAGATCACCAAGTTCCGCGATGTGCTAAAATAGCAATTAGTTTGCGCTACCAGCCTTCTGACAATAGGTGAGCAAGCCCGGCCAGGCGTCCGTAATCGCATCGTAATTAAGACCAAAAATCTGGATGGCACCTCCCGACGAAAGTCGAGATCCAGAAAACCCAGGTCTTTTTTTATTGTTAAAATTAATAAATATATATGCAAAGAACACTTATCGAAGAGGCGGTTAGTAAGGTTGGTGAGACCATTACCCTCAAGGGTTGGGTCAACACCAGACGCGACCATGGCAAAATAGTTTTTATCGACCTACGTGACCGATCCGGCGTCGTTCAGGTCGTTTGTGGCGAAGATGCCAAGAGCCTACGTTCCGAATATGTCGTTTCCATTACCGGTCTGGTCAAGGCCCGTCCCGAGAAACTGGTGAACAAAAACCTTTCTACCGGGAGTATCGAAATCGAAGCCAAAGAAATCCGGATTATTACTCCGTCGGAAGAGCTACCCTTCGATATGGGCAAGGAGGTTCTCGATGTCGAGTTGCCCACCCTGCTTGACTATCGCTCCCTAACCCTCAGACATCCCCGGGTCCAGGCCATCTTCAAAGTCCAGGAGGTGATCATTGACGCTTTTCGTCGCGCTCTGTCGGCCAGAGATTTTGTTGAGTTCCAGGCGCCCTGCATTACCCCGGCCGTTGCCGAGGGTGGGGCCGAGGTCTTCCGTGTCAAATACTTCGAACATGAAGCCTATCTCACCCAGAGTCCGCAGTTATACAAGTCGCTTCTAGTCGGCGACTTCGAACGGGTTTTTAGCGTGAACAAGGTATTCCGCGCTGAGCCCAGCGTCACTACCCGTCATCTGACCGAAGTCGTCAGCCTTGATGCCGAATTTGGCTTTATTGATTCTTGGCTCGATGTCCTGGAAATGCAGGAGTACGTTGTCAGATATATTTTTTCAGAGGTCGAAAAAAGATGCAGTCGAGAGCTGACCTTGTTTGGTGCCACCCTGCCCAAATTGTCCGATAAAATTCCCGTCATCAAACTTCGCGACGCCCAGCAGGTTATCTTCGAGCGCACCGGTCGCGATTGTCGGCAGGAAAAGGATTTGGCTCCCGAGGATGAGAGAGAGATCTGTCGTTGGTCGGCCGAAAAGCATGACTCAGACTTGGTTTTTGTCTCCCATTTCCTGACCAAGAAAAAACCCTTTTATGTCTACCCCGACCCGGCCGATCCGACCTATGCCTACAGTGTCGACCTTATTGGTCGGGGAGTCGAATGGTCCAGTGGCGGCCAACGCCTGAATGACTACCAACAGATACTCAAAAATGTCAAAGAGTGGGGGGTCAAAGAAGAGGACGTGGAATTGTATTTACAGTCTTTCCGTTACGGCGTTCCTCCCCTGGGAGGCTTTGCTCTCGGTGCTGAGAGGATGACCATGCACATCTTGGGACTCCAAAACATTCGTGAGGCCTGCCTTTTCCCCCGGGACATGGAGCGCATCGACGTCCGCCTCAACCGATAACTGCTAAGATTAAGATCATGAAGCGGCTTTCTCTGTTTAAATTATTGGACCTGCTAGCGGTCGTCGTCATCATCTTGATTTTTATTTTCTCTCCCACTACCCAGGTCCAGAGTCAGCCGAAGGTCAAATCCGCTACCACCAGCACCCTCTTTTTGCCCCAGCCAATAGATAACTTCGAACCGGCCCCGATCGTCTCCGCCCAAGCTATTTACATCATTGATCCGGACACCGGTACCACCATTTACGAAAAAAATGGCGACCTGTTTACCTACCCAGCCAGCACCACCAAACTGATGACCGCCCTGGTCGCTCTCAAGACTTACTTCCTTGATCAGGTTCTCACCGTCCGGAGTGCCGCCGGCGCTTCCGGACAAACCATCGATCTATCCAAAGGCGATCAGCTTACTGTCGAAAATCTCCTCTATGGTCTACTGGTCGATTCGGGAAACGACGCCGCTGTTACGTTGGCCGAAAACTATCCCGGCGGCTATACCCAATTTATTCTCAAAATGAACGAAGAAGCCAAACGGCTGGGTCTGACCAGTACTCATTTTGCCAACGTGGCTGGCTTTGAAAACCCCGACCACTTTACCAGCGCTCGTGACTTGACTTCAATCGCGAACGAAGCTATCAAGAATGCCGTCATCAGAAAGATCGTTTCGACCAAAGCCATCACCATTAGCGATATCACCGGAAAAAGAAAGTTCCATCTCGAGTCAACCAATAAACTCCTCGGATTTAACGGGGTTAAGGGCCTCAAGACAGGCTGGACCCCCGAATCGGGCGAGTGTCTGATTACGCTGGTCACTCGAGAGGGCAGAAGCATCCTGGTCACGCTTCTCAACTCGACCGACCGCTTTGGTGAATCAGCTCGGCTGATCAACTGGGTCTATGACAATTACACCTGGAATCAGATTTGACGATTCACTCGTCATCCTGAGCGAGCTAGTGGTGAGCTAGTCGAACCAGTCGAAGGATAATTACTTTATCACCGATTCAGTGACCGCGCTAAGATAACCCACAAACCCCTGATCTCCCAGGAAGACATAAATCGGCATGGCGTATCTTTGCGATGGCGCATCATAATAGCCCAAAATAATCCTCCGGATTGTTACCGTTCCTGTCTTTGGACTATTGATCGTGACATAACCTCCTCCTTTAGAAAACTCCTCCCAGGCTGTTTCCCCCGATTTAATCGGGTATGTTCCCATATTGGTGTACTCTACGTTGGTATAGTTGTAATCCAGGGTAATAACCTTGTCATTAATATTCCTCGATCCGGACACTACCGCCCGGATTAGTCCGAAATTTGGATCCGGTCTGTAGAACGGGTAGCTTTCTTCAATTTTTTTTGTCGCCTTATCAATTACCTCAAAGTTGTTCCGAAAATAATCAACCTGGACAAAGTCCGCTTCCGACAGCGAGATTGTCGGGGTTAGATTTCCGGAGACAGATTTCAGATAGGTTATTTTTTGTTCCTTATCAGTATCGCTGGGCAAGAGGTTCGCCTTCCTCAGGAAATTATTTGCATCCGTCGTCACCGCCGTATCAGAGATAAAGCTCGACAGGGCCAATAGGGCTGGGTTGCTCTGCCAATTTCTGGATAGCTTAAAGTGCCCCGAGACGATATCCATATTCAGCTTCGAAGCCATTTGATCTTGATTTGTCCAGACGTAGTTCGTTTCCGTCGGCTGGTCCGGCTTAAACAAAAAGCCCAGGGCCCTGGCCGTCTCCGTCGCCCGGTCGGGGTCAAGGAAGCCACTTCTTCTCGTCGGAGCAAAGAAGACTCTCATTCGATCGGGAAACAAGGGAATGGCACCGGTTGGCAGCTCTAGGGTCAACTTGGTCCGGCCGGATTCCTCGGGAAATTCCACTGCCGGTATTTTTCCGAAGTCCATTGTCGGAGCCGCTGGGGCGGGTGGGTTTAGGGCTTGGTAGTAGCGGATCGCCGCTCCACCCACGAACCACAAAATCGTAATCGCTACAAACGCAATCGCTCCGTATTTTATTGCCTTTCTGGTGACTACCGCCGTCTCGGTTAAACTAGCCATATTATTAATTCAAGTATACTATCACTAGTATGAATCAGGCCACCGTCCGCACCCGCTTCGCCCCCTCACCCACAGGCTATCTCCATGTTGGGGGCTTAAGAACCGCGGCTTATGCTTATGCCCTAGCCAAACATTTCGGGGGGCAATTTCTTCTTCGTATTGAGGACACAGACCAAAAAAGAGAGATTCCCGGAGCTCGCGACAAATTATTTTCTGTCCTCAAAACCTTCCATCTCGACTGGGACCAACTCTATATTCAGTCAGAACGTGTCGGTTCGGGGATTTATCAGTCGGCCGCTCAGAAACTGCTTGATACCGGTCACGCCTTCTATTGTTTTTGTAAACCCCAAACCAAGCACAGGATCAAGGCTACCCGCCAGAAAAAGATCCAATTTCGCGACCCTTGTCACTACTTAAGCCAAACAGAAATTGACGCTAAGAAAGCTGCCGGCGAAAGACCGGCCATTCGCCTAAAGGTTCCCGATGGAGAATTTATTTCATATACAGATTACGTTCTCAAGAAAAAAACTACTTGGAAAACTGACGTCGTCGATGATGCCATGTTACTCAAGTCCGATGGTTTCCCCACCTATCATCTCGCCGTTGTCGTCGATGATCACGATATGAAGATTAGCCATGTCCTCCGCGGTCACGACTGGTTACCCTCTACCCCAATTCATTTATTAGTCCACAAATATCTCGAACTGCCCGTCCCCGAAATAGGCCATCTCACCGACCTACAAGACCCAGCCGGCGGCAAGTTGAGCAAGCGAAAAGGAAATGTTTCCGTCGAACAATTCATCATCGACGGCTTTCTCCCCGAAGCCATTCTCAACTTCGTCATTCTCCTCGGCTGGGCTCCAAAAGATAACTCCGAGATGTTTACCTTAGATGAGTTTGTCAAAGCTTTTGATCCGGCTGGATTCCAGAAAAGTAACCCGCTTTTTAATACTCAGAAATTAATTTGGTTCAATGGTCAATATCTTCGCAGGAAGTCCGACGAGGAACTATTGGAATTGGTCCGTCCCCATCTATCTGCCGTTGTTGATGAAGAATTATTGATTCAGATCATCCCCCTGGCCAAATCGCGCATCAGTACCCTCGCGCAGTTCGAACCCCTGGTCTGTTTCTTTTNNTTAGCTTACCAAGTATTGGAAAATATTGATGACTGGACTAAGGAGGTTATTGAATCCAATTTGGTTAATTCCGCCAATGAGATGGGCTGGAATCGCGGCGAATATTTTATGGCCCTCCGTCTCGCGGTTGCCGGCAGCAAGATTACTCCGCCGCTAACCGAATCTATGATTATTATTGGTCGTGACGAGATCCTCGCCAGAATCAAACATAATTTACAATCTTAAATGACCCCCCTCTCTGCCCTTCAGCACCGAAGCGACCAGCTAAACAAGAAACTCAAGTCGCACAAAGCCGCCCGTCGTTTTTTCGCCCGGTCCTCGTTGATAGCTCATACACTGCGCGAGAAATCCAGCCGTCTGCTCGCCGGAGCCGGCCTGACCGGGGCACTCCTGATGTCCTCCGTTACTCTACCCACCCTCATGCCCAATCCCGGTAAAACAGTTATTTCCGAGTCCGTCACCGACGCTCTGCGCCGGACACTAGCCCAAATCACTCCTCACACTCCGGCCAATCTCGAGGACCCTGCAGCAAAAAATATCCAGGACGCCATTTTTGCGGCTACCGGAATCCATGCAGTCGCCAATCTGGAAGGTCAACAATTAAACCATCAGGTCGGTTATATCGGCTATGAGCAGCACCTCCGCCGTTATCCGGGCGATACTCTGCTCGATCACGACGATGAACAAATCGCCGGCATCGCTCCGGGTCTTGGAGCTTGGGGTTATTTCGCCAGAACCAAAAATGAATTTACCACCCAGGACTACCTACGGGAGAAGTACTATGTCGTCGCCCAAACACTTTATCTACCCAATTGGAATCAGGATTTTGTCAAGTTGCGGGATTGGTACAAGTACCGCAAAATCCTGGTAGTTAATCCCGCCAACGGTACCGCCGTCGTCTCAGTTCTCGGTGACGCCGGTCCGGCCAAATGGACCGGCAAACAATTCGGCGGCTCACCCGAAGTCATGAAGGCTATGAATCTCCATCTCAAAAGCCGCAAGGGCCTGGTGCTATTCTTATTTATAGACGACCCCGATAATCTCATTCCTCTCGGACCCGTCACTGGAGAAATTAGGAATTAGGAATTAAAAATATGTTACTTTTCTACGACCATCTAGTTGACAAGACCGAGGCGCTTCTTCTCATCGAAAAGCTACCTCAACCGGAAAACCACAAGGGCAAGCTTAAGCAACTCGTCGACGACATCATCCATCAGGGTCTGGTCGAATTTATCCTCCAGAAACTCCACCCCCATCAGCACCACACCTTCCTCTCCCGACTGGAGTCCGCCCCTTATGATCCCGAATTGATTGACTACCTCAAGGACCACATCTCCCCAGAAATCGAAAAAGAACTTTCAATTCAGGCCGAAAAGCTCCTCGTCGACATCAAAGCCGATCTCCAGGGTAATTAGCCAGTCAAAACCTCGCAAACCTTCCCGTACACCTCCTCTATCAGGCCGCTCGCATCAACCTCAATCCTGTTCCAGTTCGGCTGGCTATCGATGACTGCCATTCTTTCCTCGAATTGCAAGTGGAAATTGGCTAAACGCTCCGTCACTCCTTCTCTGGTGTCACCCTTCCTTTTTCTGGCCCTCTCGCCCGAAACTAGCCTTTCAAGACTGGTCTCATTAGGTATTTGTAAATGGACTACAGAGAGCGGCAACGCTCGTCCAGCAGCATCCAGCATCGCTTGGAAATCTTGCGTTTCACCTAAAGTTCGCAGGCCACCATCCAAAATAAAACCTTCACAAGTGTCTTCTTCACCAAAACGCTTGACTAGAATTTCCAGTAATAGCTGGCCATCCAAGTAACCGTCTTTCTGGAACATCACTCGACAGGCCTCACCGTAAATAGTTTCAAAATCATATTTTGCCAAATGACGTAAGGTGTCACCGGTTGAGATGTACGGCATACCTGTCGCCTCGGCCAGTAGCAGCGCTTGGGTCGTCTTCCCTGAACCCTCCGGTCCAATGAATACGACAATCTGTCGACCAATCGACAGTCTCTCTTTTTTTCCCAGTTTTTCCGTCATGGAAAAATACTATTGCTAACATCAAAAAAAGACAATCCCCAAAAACATATTTGTTATTATTATTTAATGTCTCCTCAGTTTGTTTCTTCGGTCGATTTCCCCAAAAACCCAAACCCAGACAGCTACCTCGATCTTCTTCGCCAAAAGGCCGCAGGCATTCTGAAGGCAAATGTCTACCGGGGCAAGACCGATACCGGCTACACTGCCGCTTCCGGCAAGATGATACCCGAAGGCGAAACCAAGCCTCGCTTCTTATATCCGTTCCAATGGCTCTGGGATACCTTCTTCATCGCCGGCTGGTCACCGGATATCGCCCAAAGTATTACCGATGTAAACAAATTTCTTGCTTCCCAAGCCGAAAATGGCTTCCTGGGTCACATCAGATACAACCGCGAGATCCTTGCCCGAAAAGAATATTTTCCCCCGCCCAACATCTACTATCCCGACGGCATCCCGTCAAAGGGAGAAATAACCAGTAAAATCACCCAGCCGCCCAACGTCGCCTATGGTATCTGGCAGCTGGCCAAAAAAATTACCGATAAGAAAAAGCGACACACCTTCCTCGAGGACACTTTCCCGAAAGCCTTTAAATTTCATCAGTACCTCTATGGTAACTTGGTCAAAGATGGCCTCCTGGTGACGATTCATCCCTGGCAAGCCGGTGACGACAACTCCCCCAAATGGGACCAGATCTACTCCTCCATCAAGGTAAAAAATATCCATCAGAAAGTGGTCGGTTTCCTCAAGAGCCTCGATCTGGACTACGACAGGGTGGACGTAAAAATTATTCACCATACCCAGAGACCCCTCGCTCCCGACTACGATATTTATCTTTACTTAATTTGGCTCTACAACCAGTGGGACTGGGACGAAAAAACCATTCTATCCCGCTCGCCCTTCCGGATTCACGATCCGCTCACCAATTCCGTTCTCCAGCGGTCGAACCGCTGTTTGCTGTCGATTGCCAGAGAGTTAAAGGAAAATAAGAAGGCAGAAACGATTTCCGCTTGGATCGCCCAAACCAAAATAGGTGTCAGAAGTCTCTGGAACCAGAAGAGAGGTCTTTACTATGCCCGGGACCTTCATCGCCGCCGTTTCATCAAGGTCGATAGTGTCAGTAGTTTGCTGCCCCTTTTCAGTCACGAAATTTCCAAAGAAAAAGCTGCCCTCCTCGCCGCCAAAATCAGAGAGATTATCGACCAAAACCCCCTTATCTATATGGTCCCCAGCACCTTTCCCGGCCAGTCCTCCTTCGAGCCGGTCCGTTACTGGCGCGGCCCGGTTTGGATTATCATCAACGCTCTCCTGGCCGACGGTCTTACTCATTACGGTTACCACAACCTCGCCAAAAGAATCAGCCTTGACAGTCTCAAGCTCGTCTATCAATCGCTCAATGACCGGGGTGGTTTTTACGAATACTTCGATCCCTTAACCGGCCGGGGCCTAGGCTCTCCACTCCAATCCTGGACCGCCGCCTCAGTCTTTGCCCTCGCTGACGTGGTATCGCTTACCAATGGCTCTTCCCGCGGTTCAGATAATTCTTCTTAAATAGTTTTAGTTCGAAATGTAGCTCCCCGTAGGCCGCAGCGATTTTATCGGGGTCGTCGTTTCCATAATTCCTCCTTTTCGTTCCGCGGCCAACTTTTAATTTCGTTCTCCCGTTTCCTAGCCTGATTCAACGTTTCAAATTCCTCGACGTACTTCAATATCACCGGCCGTCGTATTTTTGTATAGTGCGCCCCCGATTTTAATTCGTTATGTTCTTTTAGCCTTTTTTCCAGATTATTGGTACAGCCAACATAATATGTCCCGTCGGCACATTCTAGAATATACGTATAGTAAGTCACCGTCTCTAATTTTGCCATTATGCTAAACTAAGCCTAATGATAATAGATAAGTCGTTGAGGCGATTTATTGGAGCCCTTGTCTTTCTACTTTTATTGTTTTTGATTTTTCCGGCAACTGCCTCTGCCGCAACTTATTATGTCGACGCCACAAGCGGACTCGACTCAAACACTGGGACTGCCACCGATCAAGCTTGGCAAACGATAGCAAAGGTTAATACTTCGTCATTTAGCCCGGGGGATAATATCTTTTTTAAAAGAGGTGAAATTTGGAGAGAAAGACTCATCCCCCCCTCGTCGGGTACTAGCGGGAATAATATTACCTTTGGTGCCTATGGGAGCGGCGAAAAACCTATAATCAGTGGAGGAACTCTAATTCCTTCGGGATCAACCTGGACAGACTCGGGAGTGAATGGAGAATATTACCGACTTTTGGGGACTACGGGCGAACTGGTTTCGTCTGACATGCTTGTTGTCAGGGGTCGACCAACAGGCATCTCTACCTATGTAAGAATGGTTTTGGGGATAAAAGGTTCATTGGGCGAAGATCAATATAGTATTTTTTTGAGCAGTGGAAATAGATACTTATATTACAAACCACTAAGCGGACACACCCCAAGCGAATACGATTTTGAATGGACATCCAGAAACACTGCCATTTCCCTTTCTGTAGATTACAACGTTATGGAAAACATCGAAACTATACTGGGATACATTTTGTATAAGGTGGATCAATCTCAGGGAACGATAAACATCACTGGCTCCAACAACACAATCAGAAATTGTAATGTTTACTTCAGTAAAACATATGGAATCTATATCCATGGCGCAAATAACGTTATCGATTCATGTACCTCAAGTTACAACCGCGCCACTGGGATTTATTTCGGAACCAATGGAGATAGTTCCAGCGTACTTAATTCCACGAGTACATATAATGGGACGCTAAGTTCAGATGCAGTAAACGATAGAGGTGGTATTGGGGTTAATGCAGACGGAGTAACTATAACGGGCAACACTATCGGAAACAATGGTGTCACTACGGGTTCGCTCACTTATGTAAATTCTGAAATTCAAATAGCGGTGGCAAATTCTGGGACAATTTCAAGAAATTATATTTATAATGCCGCTAGAAATGCTATCGGGATGGACGACAGCGCTACTACGTATGGCTGGAATATTCAGTACAACCTCATCAATAGATGGGGGCTAACCCAAGAAGGCGGAACAAAAAATAACATTGCAATAAAACTGGTTGGTCATGGAAACACCAGCACATCAGGAGTTCACAGAGTTGAGAATAACGCGATCTACTCAGATGATGACTACGTTTTAATCGGTATCAATCTGGGGATGTCAACGTCGTCTGATTATATTAAAGACAGCTCAATAAAAAACAACCTGGTTTTTTTGAATAATAATACTAGTGCGAGCTCCCATGCGATCAGGGTCAATAGAAATAATATCACTGGTACCCAATTAGATTACAACTTGGCCTTTGGCCCGACGAATATTTATCAATTTGCCGGAACAAATTACGCTAACGCCAGCACATTTTATTCCGCCACAGGACAAGGCCAGCACGATTCTTCAGATATAGGAGCTTATGAGTTCCCGTAGCGACAATGGCGACCCTTTCCATTTTTTAGAATTGAGAGATTAGCCATTGTAATCCCAACTTTTTCACAGAGGTTGGTTACACTCATCTTTCGCTTCGCCAGCATCACATCGATGTTGATTATTATTGCCATTGCTATTCTTTAGACAGTTAACTCATTCTCTGATTTAATGTCTACCGCATTTTGAAGAAGTTTTTGAAAGATACCCGCGGCTGTGGCAATCACACCGAAAACAAATGCGATACAAATACCAAGCGCTGTCGGACCCGCCGGATCATCGCCTTGTGCAAAGAACCTGATGAAAAACAATGCCACTGCAATAAAGGCAATAAGACTAAGGGAAGCAAACTTCATATTTTTGAGTGTATTAACAGCACCTTGGGAAAAGGCTTTATTAGCATCAATGAAGTTTAATAACTTGAACGCCTGGTACAACCCAACAAAAAATGGGATTGAAGCGACGTAAATGTAGATAATAAACGGGTCTGTATAGATACTGATTAGATCCAGGTTGGCAGCTCTCCCTTCAATTCGGGGAAACCAAATCATCCCCATAATGGCCCCGACTGTTATCAGTAAAATTACTGCCTTTAAAAATAAAGTTGGGACTTTTTTCATCTCCATCTTGGTTGCCGAGCCTGGATTCGAACCAGGAATATTCGCCTCCAGAGGGCGACGTCCTACCATTAGACGACTCGGCAAAGTAACCATATTTTATCAGGCGCAGGCTAAAACTACCTAATATGCCGCAATTGCCACTCCAAAGGTGTTTTGTGCATAGACGCAGCCCCAGACGTACTCTCCGCCGGCCAGTAGTCCCCGGTGCCCCAGGGTGTGTTCCCAACCGGCGACCGCTTCCGCAGGTGTCAAGTATCCCACGATTAAAAACTCGGATAAATTGTATTTTTCTCTGATCCATTTTAGATCCTCTCTGTTCAGGGTTGGTTCGAAACCTGCATGACCGTCGAGTTTCCCCTGATCCAATAGTTGATTCAATCGGATCGAGGCGATCGTGCAAAGTTCGTCGCGTCGCGTCAGCTGACCCACCCCCATTTCGACCCGTCGTTTATTCACCGCCTCCCACAATTCTGGCCCCCCCCAAACCACTTTTGGATACCCTCCGGTCCCAATTTTTACAACAGGGGCGCTTGCCAGTCTCCCTAGAATCACCTCGATTCTGTTGTCCGGACCATCGTTTACTACGGCGACACCGATATCCCGGTATGCCTTGTCGCTCAATATCTTTTTCTCCTCCTCGTCTGACCAATACTCGATTAGATTACTTTCACTATTTACCCCCACCGCCAGTAGTTCTCCCAAATCGCTGAAATTATATATATTGTTCTTCACCGAATTTTCCAGGGTTACTCCGGTTATCTCTCCGGTATAGTCATTCCTGGCTCTTATTACCTCTATTCTGGCGACGGCCGCTTTGTCCAAAGCCTCACTTCTTTTCAGGGCCGCCATTTTGTTC
>CXWL01004557.1_pt3 | contig 12617 bp, 14 predicted proteins | sample 590931 | NCBI WGS metagenome assembly CXWL01 (sample SAMEA3498368, study PRJEB10139) | groundwater metagenome | biome: water well; material: biofilm material | place: Germany | collected 2015-04-27
TCCATGGCCTCGACAGCCCGTTCCTGTCCAATGATGTCAGTGAGGGGCTCCAGCTCGCCGGTATCCTCGAAACCAAGCTGCCCAGGGTCGATCACAGGGGCGAGCATCGAGACAGGAACTTTGAATTTGTCCGTTGTCATCTAGAGCACCTTCGCTATTGGCGGCAGGAGAGTGACAACTGTTGCCTGTGGACCTTTGTCACCTTGTTCAAGGCCGAAGACGACTTCAGTACCGTCCTCGAGTTTCTTGAATGTGAGCCCCTGCAGGGCATTGGCATGAAAATACACCTCGCCGCCTCCTTCTTTGAGGATGAAGCCGTATTGTTCCTTGGGGAAGAGCTTGCAGATCACGCCGCGATGGGGCGGCACGGGCGGCAGGCGCACCTCGGTTTTCGCTCGTTTTTCTAGATACTTGCGGAGTTCGATGCTGATTGCCTGAAACGCAGACCGAATGGCCTCCTCAAACGTCTTGTCTTCCTTTCTGGCCGTCAGCGTGTGGCGTCCCGGCAGAGTGACAACCACGAGCGCTTCCGCGACATTTGCGAGTTTCTTGTGGTGCCGGTTCTTGATCAACGTGACTCGACCGTGAATCAAATCGTCATGTCCTCGTCGGAGGTCATCCATCCGAGCTTCAATCTCTGTCTTCCAACGAGGGGTCATGGCGACATTACGGCTTTGTATTTCCAGTTCCATTGTGCCTCCACTATCGTAATAGTTCAGTCTCTTTCACCGACCGGAGATCGCAAACGATATGCCGACAGGACAAGGGCTAAGGGGTATCGGTAAATCAGCAAGGGCTGGATGTTTTATGACCCCGGTCATTTCGACCGATTCCAATATGGGGCATTTGTCCACAGTGCCACTCTGACCGGTGGAGCTCAATGCGACAGCGTGCTTTCATTCAGCGGCCTTCCCAAGCATTTGGAAGAGCGATGTCGGGTACGTGAATTGCGATCGTTCTCAGCATGCCGATGTTACGCAGACCATCCCTGGAGCGCTATCTCCAGACCCGCTTTGGCCCAACGGCGCGATTGTTGTCCTACGGAGTCATCGGGAAGGAAAGTTCCAAGGGAGAGCAAAAACGGTATGGGTACGGCACACCCGTCAAATTGACGTTCCGAGTAGGGCGGCTGGTTCAGTCCGCGGTGCTCGAAACGATGAAGCCTGGTCCGTTCGGGCACGAACATATGGCCGATCGTGCCCAGGCGATGCTGTGGGACTACGATTCGTATGGGCGCCTTCCGCGCCATGTGAAGGCCCTCGATGTGGGCGCCTTCGACGCCAAGCAGGCGCTCTTTTCCCTCGCGGAGGCCCGTGAGTTTTTCGTGCTGAATGAATGGACCGATGGAGCGAGCTATCATGCGGATCTTGCACGGCTGGCGAAAGGCGGGACGTTACGAAAGTTAGATCGGCAACGCACCGTCGCGTTGGCTCGTTACTTGGCTCAAATCCATGCCAAGAAACGGCGAGACGCTGATCTTTACAAGCGTCGGTTGCGTGAACTGATCGGCCACGGCGAATGCATTATGGGCTTGACCGACAGCTATCCCAAGCGTTGTGGCTTTATCACAGGTGATCTGTTGCGCACGGTGGAGGAAGCCTGCAACCAGTGGCGGTGGCGCCTTCATGACAAGGTCAATCGTCTATCCCAGGTTCATGGGGATTTCCATCCCTACAATGTGCTGTTCCGTACCGGGACGGATTTTGCGGTGTTGGATCGATCACGAGGGGAATGGGGTGAGCCGGCGGACGACGTGACCGCGATGACGATCAACTATCTCCTTAACTCATTGATCAGCCGGGGCAAGCTCCAGGGGCCGTTCGAGATCTTGTTCCGATTGTTTTGGGACAGCTATGTGGAGGTCAGCGGCGACAAAGAAGTTACGGAAACGGCTGCGCCGTTCTTTGCCTTTCGCGGCCTGGTCGTGGCCAGCCCGCTCTGGTATCCCAATCTGTCGATCGACATCCGACGGAGCCTCTTCCGTTTCATTGAAAACGTACTTGATGTGCCGCGCTTTGAGCCGGAACAGGTGAATGAGTATTGTGGACTCTAGAGTCCGTTACTCGCTCGCGGTCTGCCTCAATCGACTGAACGCCCATGTCTATTCTTGCTGGCTGACCCATGATGATTGATGCCACATCAAAGGCTTTCGCCATCTGGCTCACGGGGCTGCCTGCGTCCGGAAAGAGTACGATTGCAGCCGCGCTAAAGCCAAAGCTTGAAGAGATTGGTTCTGTCGAAGTACTCGAATCGGATGTGGTCCGCAGAATCTTGACACCTCATCCGACGTACAGTCTTGCAGAACGAGATCTATTCTATCGTTCACTTGCGTTCATGGGTGCAAGGCTGGTCGCTCATGGCGTCACCGTCCTCCTCGATGCAACAGCCAACAGGCGGGCGTATCGCGACTTTGCCCGCAGCCTGATTCCTCAGTTCATCGAGGTCGCCGTGGAGTGTCCGTTGGAACTGGCTATGCAGCGTGACTACAAGGGTACCTATCAGCGAGGCCAACAGGGAGAATCCTCGACCGTGCCGGGGTTGCACGATCCCTACGAAGCGCCGGTCCATCCCGAAGTGGTCATAGATACAACGAAGCTTTCCGCGAACGACGCAGCGAGGAAAGTGCTGAAAGTCGTGAAAGAGAAATTCAACCAACAGTATTCCTGAGCGCTTCTACGGCCACCGCCCCTATGCAGCTGCGCGAGCAATCGTCCAACGCTGCTTGATGAGGCTCTCTTCCGGTCGCTATAGTGTCGCACCATGAGGAAGACACCTGCGTCCCGTCGCAGAGGGGGGGGGAGCCCCCTTTCTGACACGAAGGAAAGCCCCTTCATTCCTACTCCCGCCTCGGCAGCCCTTGTTGCCGCATTTCGCGCTCTCGCCGTCAACGATCTGTACACGATGGCCCCTAAAGAGACAGCGCTCAGGGGATATGACTATTACCAGCAGCAACGGCTTCAGCACTATGTTTGGGGTAGGGACGGGGCGACGCTCACGGCGCAGGTGCAGGGAACCAGCCTGTATGAGGTTCTCTTTTCTCTCGACGAGGGGTTTCTCTCTTCGTTCTGTGACTGTCCGGCCTGGGATTTTGATCGGCTATGCAAGCATATCCTTTGCGCCTGCTTTACTACCAAACATCTGCTGTCGCCCGAGACGGTCTCATTGTCGGATCGGCAACAAGTGCACCTGGCCGCGCTTCGCGTTGAGTTGCTCGGAGACCTTTCCGAGACAGGTTCCATCAAGGGAACGACCCCGTCACAGAATGGGGACGGTCTCCCAGGGTCGACCTATGAAATCGTGATCAACGTCGGCCGGCCGTATCCGCAACTTGTGATCCATCGGAACGGTGTGCCGCTTCCCGCAGGATGGGTTCCCACGGTACCGCCCGAGTTGCGGCCACTCCAGAATCTGCCCTGGTTTTCGTCAGGGTACGATGGGGACGAACCCTTCCAGCGCTATCTCCAGGTCTCTAAGCGTCGGTTTCCGATCGTGCTGAAAGCCGGCCTGGAATCTATCGCCATCGAATGGACCCCGTCGGTTACCTGTCGGAGCAAAACCGAGATCGCTCTTGCGGGTGATGACGTAAAGATCCGCGCGGTCTGCATAGCCGACGGCACGGCGCTCGACAGAATCGTCCGGTTTCGCAGTTTCGTGGTCGACGTGACTGGCCGCCGTCTGCTCTGCTTGGAGGACGAAAGCGGGTGGACTTCGTTTCGTGCATTACGCAACGGTTTTCAAGGTCTCAACGCTGATGATCCTGGGGGCAGACCGGCTGGGACGTTGTGCGCGGTGACCTTACCGGAAAGCCGGAGCCATGGGCGATGGCAGGGCATCGACTATGAAGTAGAGTTCACCGTCTCACGGAAGGAGTTCCGGTCCGCGCAGATCGATCTGATCCAGAAACAGGCCGACAAGACCTTGCGCGATCTGCTGCTGCGCGTGGATGGGGAAGAGGCGGCGGTTCATTCTTCTGACTCGATGTCGGTGGGCGAGGAGGTGTCGTACGCGTTGATTCTCGCGCCGTTCCCAGACGAGGCCGGCGCGCCGACCACCGCATGGATGCTACAGATGGAATGCCGGCGCGGTGACGCCCGGTTTACTCCGAGTGCCTCGACCTTTTCCTTCATCCGGTCGTTGGAGCAGGGCCGCACCATATCGGCTCCGTTGCGGGCACAGAAACGCAAGGGTGTGCTCTACGATCTGTTCTTCACGTCCCTCACGGTCGGCGAGGCGAAGGAACGAGATCTCCGCATCAAGACGGCGCTGGATCAGAGCGATTGGGTGAGGAGCATCCGTCTTGAAGCCGCTCAATGGCTGAGACACCATCTGTCGGTGTATGCCGGTCAAGATGTACGGTTGCAGGTCGAAGGGAGGCGATGGACACTTCGCGCGATCGATAAACACCGCGAAGCATTGCTGTACCGGATTCCATTCGAGGTTTTCGGTCTGGACGCGTTTCACGGCATGCCCTCGTATGACGTGATGAGAATCGATTCCCGCCTACTGTTTCAACGATTGCCGGAGCTGTTGGATAAGCTGACGGCGGCTGGGATTGCATTGCTGTATGAAGACAAACCACTCCGGCCCATTCGGTGGGACTGCGCGGTCCACGTGGACCGTCAGGACCGTGAGGGGACCGGGATCGACTGGTTCGAGATCCGGCCGGAGATTCGCTGCGATGGGGTGGTGATTGATGAGACGGAGTGGCGGGCGGCCATCCGGCAGGGTGGAATGATCGACACTGGGAGCGGTCTGCGGGTCTTGGATGGCCAGACCCTGGAGCGGCTGCGCGCGATCATCGGCCTTACGGGTGATGCACCGGAGGATCGGAAAGCAGCGCAAGTCGTGCGTGTGACCCGGTTACAGATCCTCGACTGGCTAGCGCTGCGTGAGCAGGGCATCCCCGTGTCGCTGCCTGCCGAGGACGAGGCGGTGTTGGCGCGCTTGCTGGGATTTGAGCGGATCGAGAAGCCGCTCTTGCCAAAGGGTCTGCACGCGAAGGTGCGCCCCTACCAGCATGACGGCTACGCCTGGTTGGCATTTCTCTACGAGCATCGATTCGGTGCCTGTTTGGCGGATGATATGGGATTAGGCAAGACCCTCCAAACCATCTGTCTGCTGGCCGCCATCAAGGAGGGACGTATCAAGACGGCTCGTGGGGTGAAGGGCCCCCATCTGGTCGTCGTCCCGACGAGTATTCTCTTCAACTGGGAACAGGAGCTAGCGCGCTTCGCGCCCGGCTTGAAGGTTCATGCGTATAGCGGGAGCGAACGGACATTCGACGCCGGGGACGGCGAGGTGGTGCTCACGACCTATGGGCTGGTCCGTCGGGATATCGACATCTTAGCGCGGACGGCCTTCCATGTGATCGTGTTCGACGAAGCCCAGGCGGTGAAAAACATTCAGGCGGACACGACGGGCGCGGTCCGCCGGCTCCAGGGTCGGTTCAAGATCGCCTTGACCGGCACGCCGCTCGAAAATCATCTCGGCGAGTATTTCTCCATCATCGACCTGTGTGTGCCGGGGCTTCTGGGCGAATACGATCGTTTCAAAACCGACCTGAAACGTGTGGCGGGTCACACGCTCGATCGGGTGCTGCGACGGACGCGGCCCTTCATTCTGCGTCGGACCAAGGCCGAGGCCCTCCAGGACCTGCCGCCGAAAATCGAGCATGAGGTGTTCCTCGAGTTGACCGATCGCCAAAAGGCGCTCTATCAGCAGACCGTCGACCAGGTGCGTTCAACGATCGACGACGCCTATCGCACCAAGACCTCTGGGCAGGCACAGTTTATCGCGCTCACGGCCATCCTCAAACTGCGGCAGGTCTGTCTTTCGCCTCGCCTTCTCACGAATCAAGCCAATGAGACTTCGCCTAAGCTCAGCTTTCTGATGGAGCGGCTCCAACTCTTGCGTGACGAGGGACACAGCGCCCTGGTCTTCTCCCAGTTCACCAGCTTTCTGGATCTTGCGCAGGAAGCGTGTATCCGCCATGGGTTGCCATACCATCGCTTGGATGGGTCTACGGCACCGGCTGCGCGTAAGGCTCGCGTGACGGCGTTTCAGACCAGTGAACAGCCGAGCGTGTTTCTCTTGAGTCTCAAGGCGGGAGGGCAGGGGCTGAATCTCACCAAAGCGAGTTATGTCTTTCATCTAGACCCCTGGTGGAATCCGGCGGTGGAGCGTCAGGCGTCGGATCGCGCGCATCGCATCGGGCAACGGCAGACGGTCTCGATCGTGCGGATTCTCATGCGCCACAGTATCGAGGAGAAGATGGTGGCGCTTAAGCAGCGCAAACTTGAGTTGTACGACGCGGTCATGGCCGGCGTGGTGCGAGACTCCGGGCAAGGCGTGCTGACGAAGGCCGACTTCGACTTCCTGCTCTCCCCGAGTGCGTGATTCAGGGGGCTATCGCTTCTCTGGCTCAGAGAGCTGTCGTCTGCAACAACCGATTTGCTAACAAGTCCACATCGAATACGTTGCGCCGATTATCGGCTTCCTCTTCGGTCAATAAATCGAGCAGCAACGTGGCAAGTCCGTCTCGCTGTAAATGGCGGGCGACGAAATTGTTACGAGGGCTCAATCGCCCACTGCCACTTCCATGTGCAAAAACAACCACGCCGCGCGGACCAGCCGGGAGTCCAAGGACTCCCTCCATGGCAGTTTCCTCTCTTGTGATCCTGCGCGGTGCTCGTGCAGGGATGTCATGGCTGTCCCTGTTTCTTTGCGGAGCTGCAGGGAGCCGGACGGCTGAGCCCAGGTGGCAATTTGGTCTTGTCGTCGACGCAGGCAACATTGAGTTGTGTCTGTGTGAGACCAATGACCGACGAAAGCATGGCCCCCGCGAAGTTCGCGCGACTCAAGTCTGCTGAGTCCAGTCGAGCGCCGCTCAAATTACCCGAAACAAATGTGGCATCTTGTAGGTTCGTGTCCTGAAGGTTGGCGTGGGTCATGTTGGAGTGGCTGAAATTCGACCCGCGAAGATCCGCGCCGACAAAATTGGCCGATTCCAGAGTNNCGGGTGAGGTTCGCGTCCAGGAAATCGGCTTCATCGAGGACGGCGTGATAGAGAATAGCCATCGGGAGCTTCGCCGAGTGCAAATCCGCCTTGACCAGAGCGGCCTGTTCTAGGTTGGCTCCTTCCAAGTCGGCGTCATGCAGGTCTGCGCCNNTCCAGATAGGCGCTTTCCATGTCGGCTTCGATCAGACGGGCCCCTTCCAGTTGTGCATGGTCCAGCAGCGCGCCCTGAAGGTTGGCACGGTGCAGATTCGCGTTGGTCAGGACGGTGCGACGTAGGTCGGCGCCTGTCAGATCAGCGTTCACCAGGACCGCACCTTTCAGGGTTGCTCCGTAAAAATACGCCTCGACGAAGTTGCCGTCGGTCAGGTCGGCAGAGGTGAGATCGGCGCCCTCCAACTGTGCCCGCTCGAACGAGGCTTCGCGTAGTTTTGCACCGACCAAGATGGCGTCGAAGAGCGCAGCTTCATCGCCGATAGCTCGGGAGAGATTTGCGCCAGTGAGCCGGGCACGGCGCAGATCGGCTCCGGAGAGATTACTGTCTTCGAGGACGGCATTCGTGAGGTCAGCCCCAGCAAGGCTGGCCTGAGCGAGGTTGGCCTTAGGCAGCTTCGCCTGACGCAGAACTGTGCCTTCCAGGTCGACCCGTTCGAGATTCGCTCCCGCGAGTCCCGCCCGACTCAGATCCGCTTGGCAAAGCTCCATCCTTTTAGCCTCAGGGTTTCCCCGATACTCCACCCATCGTTCATGCGAACGCAGGAGGGTCTGCAATGTCTTGGCCGGGACAGGCTTCTGTTTGTAGGAACTCTTGCAGAGGGGAACCGCAAGCGACGTCGCGGTGGACGCAGATGAGCCTGCCGCCCAGGCCCATGAGGCGGGAAGTCCGATGAGGATGATCATTCCCACAAAGACGGTCGGTATGGAGAAGCGCTTCATCTTGTGTCTCCTTCGGTGGTAAATCCTAGGTTTGACCGTCAAGGCTAGGCTTTGCAAGGCCGTGGAAATCCGAGTGTCATGGGTTCACGCGCTCGTAGAAATTCGGGAACCCGTTCCCTCTGCGCACGTCGGCCATGTTTGACGATCGAGCAGGGTGGGGCGGCAAATAGTGGTCAGGGCAATGGGAAGACTGCGTGCCTGAAACCGCCGAATATAGTTCTCTAGGGTAAAGACAATCGTAGCATCACCTTGAGTAGATCGATTATCGCTCTTGTTGCGACAGAAGGCGAATGTGCGCCACGACGTCTTGCATTTCTCCGTCGGTGAGCTGGCCGCGCCAAGAATGCATCGGGCTGAAGACCACACCGTGCTCGATCGTTCGCAGTAACTCTTCATCGGATTTCAGGAAGGACCGAAAGCGCTGAAAATCGGCCGGTGGCACTTTCAAGGAAGTGGCGGCAGGGCCGTCTCCTCGACCGGTAAGACCGTGGCAGTCCTGACAGTGGTGCTGATAGACCGCTTTCCCGCGTGTGATGTCTGGCGGATAGTCTTGCGCATAGAGGTCGGGTATGGCCGTACTGCTCAGAGTAAAGATCCCGCAGAGTCCTACAGCTAGTAGTCGATCTCGAATGAGCCGTTGTGGCGTCTCGATCATGCTGTTAACTCTTCTTCGTGGTGTGAGCGATAAAGGAACTGAACAGCTGCTGCAGCTTCTTGCTTCCGCAGGCTGGGCATGTCACCTCGCCTGCTGCATGTTCTTTCAATGTTACCACGATCAACGATTCTTTCCCGCAATCGAGGCACGTATAGTCGTACATCGGCATGGTGCGTCCCTTTCGACTATCAGCCAACAATCATGAGTGGATAGGTCCCTTGGTGCAACAGCGCATGTGACACGCTGCCGAGCACCATACGGGTGATGCCGCGGCGCCCCCGGGATCCCACGAGAATAAGGTCTGGATTCAAGGCCTTGGCTTCCTCAAGAATTCCCTGGACCGGGGTACCTAGCGTAGTCGCCACGCGGGTTTGGTAGCCATATGACTTCAGCTTGGCGGCTATCTCGTCGAGGAAGTCCTTCGCTTTGCCGAGGGAATGGGTTTCCATATGCTCGGCCGAGACCGCATCCACCGGCCAGGGTGGTCTGGTATGGGGCAGAACGGTGAACAGGGTAATCGTGGGGGGATTACGAAAGGGTTTCTGTTGAAGGAAGGAGAGGGCATGGTCTGCATCGTAGCTCCCTTGCAGAGGGAGCAAGATATGATGAAGCGTTTTCAAGGGGCCGGGAAGGATCAGTTTCGCGCCAGGCCCGAACGTCAGCACTCGGTGGGAGACACTTCCAACGAGCCGTTCCTTGATCGGTCCAAGGCCTCTGGCACCCAAGAGAATGAGATTTATCTTTTGCTGTTCGGCCAAAGCCACGATCTGATCCACCGGAGATCCGACGACCAAATGCTTCGTGACCGGGCCGGCATCTAATGGCAGCAGGGCCACGATGCGATCCAACAAACGAGTCCCGTCATCGCGCATGTTGCGCTCGACCGTCTCGTACAGTTCTTGTGCTACCTCAGGAATCATCATGGGATAGGCTGGACTCGGGACGTCGAGTACGTGCACAAGGTGCAGTTCCTCGGCACGAGCCAGGTACTTCAAGGCGCGCACGGCTTCATACGAGTTGTCGGAACCGTCGACTGCGAGCAAGAGTTTCATAAGAGCCTCATTGGCAATCTGCCGGACAGAAGAAAACAATGTAGATTACAATCGCGAGACCAAAGCCCACTGCTCCGAGCAGGAACCACTGTGCAGGTGTCATTCTTCCCCCCAGTACTGAAGATGGTCTTCAGCAAGTCCAATGCCGCCATAGGCGTGAAGAGTGAAACGTGAAATGTGAAAGGAATCTGGGGCGGTTTAGAGGCACTTGTTTCTCGCCTCTTACTTTTCGCTTCTCACGCGTCACATCCTGTGGCGCCTTCTGCCACAGGGAGTGAATGACTGCTGTGGCAGAGAGCCCCTGCTTCCGAAGGCGGCCCCCATAGCCAGTAGCTGATCTCGAAAGCAACCAACTGCAAATCTGTGGTTTCTCTAACCTCTTTACTATCTCCGAAAGCTCTTCGTGGGTGGCATCGCCCTTGCTCAATAATTGTGGGTCAGGAGGATCGTTCATGGGGAAGGAGACAAATCTCTTCGAGACCATACTGGTTCCGGTCGATTTTTCGCCCTGTTCCGACGAGGCATTCCGGGTTGCTTGTCAAATGGCGCGGCTGTGTGGAGCGACGCTGCTGGTTCTGCACGTCATCGACACCAGTGCGCTTGCCGCATTCAATCGATTGGGTTTGCTGGCGGTTCCGTCCGATGCCACGCCACAGCGCCGCCGCCTACGCCATCATGCCCGTCTAAAAGTAAGGCAGTTGTTGGAGTCAAAAGTAGCCATGGATGTGAAGATCACACGTCTGATCGTGGAGGGGGCACCTTTCGTCGAGATCGCCAAAATTGCGCGCACGGGGGATATCGATCTGGTCGTGATAGGAAGCTACGGCGGCCGGTCCGGCAGTGTGGATAAGATCTTCTTTGGTAGCACGGCGGAAAAGGTCGTTCGCACGGCCGGATGTCCTGTCTTGACCGTGCCGCTTGAGGCATTCGCGCCACAGCGGAAGTCCACGCGTTGATCAATAGTTCATTGGCAGATGGAGGATCTCATGACGATTGGGGCAAGTCTGGTACAGTGGCGCAGGTTGGGAATGGTTCTCTCCATGGTCTGTCTGGCCTGGATGTATGGGTCGGTTCTCCTGGCGCAATCCGAACAAGTGGTGGACGTGACGATCAAGGATTCTCGTTTTGTGACGAAGCAGAGTCCGTTGCGCTTGGGGTTTCCCACCGTCATTAAGGTACGGAATGAAGATGCGGAGCGACACGATTTTAGCTCGACCATGTTTGAAGGGATTCCGACACAGATTGAAAAGGACGGCGTGATCGTGTATGGCCGCGGAGTGGGGGGTGTCTTGCTTGATCCGAAACGGGACGCCACGATTCGATTTGACATGACGCGACCAGGCCGGCACGTCTTTCGATGCTCGATTCACCCAACGATGAGCGGAGAGTTACTTCTCTTGAGTGCGGAGGCGGTGTGAGTGTACCAGCAGGGGGATTGAGAATTCTCTTTGCCACTGACGGGTCACAGGGATCGGCGCGGGCAGAGGCCTATGCCTGTGCGCTCGCCCAATCGTGGGGTGCCTCGCTGACCGTGATGAGCGTTCTGGAGTTTCCTCCTGGGATGAACCCGGACTATGTGGTGAATCGATTGTACCTGGATGAATTGATGCAAGAGGTAACGACCAGGCTGGTGGACGTAACAGCGCGGGCTGGCGGCCTCGGGCTATCAGTCCAGTCGCGCATCGCAACCGGAATTCCGAGTGAAGAAGTGCTGGCCGTTGCACGGGCAGAAGAAGCGGATCTGGTCGTGGTCGGAACGAGAGGGAAGACTGGTCTCGAGCACGTCTTGCTGGGAAGTACGGCTGAGCGAATCATTCGTATGGCACCCTGTCCTGTTTTGACTGTCCCGGTGGCGAAACAGCTCGCAGGTGAACACCTGAAGGCCACAGTCATGAGAATGCTCGTGCCGGTCGACTTCTCAGATTGCTCACTTGACGCGCTGGAGTATGGAGCGTTGATTGCGCAACGATCGAATACCTCATTGAAACTCTTTCATGTGCTAGAGCCGGTGTCGTATGGGTTAGACTTTACGCTGCCCCAAATGGCTCAGCGGGAATCGAGCAAGACAGCCATTACGAAGCGGTTATCCGATTTCGTCTCCGCGCTCACTTCTCTCGGCCTTGCATCCGACTTCTTGATTTCGGGCGGCCTGCCGGCCGACTCCATTCTCGATGCGGCTCGAGCTCAATCGGTCGATGTGATTGTGATGGGGACGCATGGCCGCCGCGGGTTGTCTCATGCGTTGTTCGGCAGTGTCGCGGAGTCCGTCCTGCGGAGATCATCCTGCCCTGTTCTCACAGTACGGAGCCCGAAGTTACCGCCAGACCATCGCCGGGTCCTCTCAGGACAATCGAAGCCGACCAATGTGTAACCCAGGAGCGAGTCATGCGAGCGCGAAAAACAACAACCGGTAAAGCGAAAGGCCGAGTCGCCCCCAAGATCGGCCGAGCCGAGAAGCCCATTGAATTACCGGATGGCATGTGGGAACGGATCTCGCAGAAAGCGTACGAATTGTGGGAGCAGCGCGGCCGTCAAGAAGGGAACGCGTTTCGAGACTGGCTTGATGCGGAGGAAATCGTCATGGAAGAAATACATGAAGCTCGCGAGTGAACAAGTAACGGGATTTTGGACTCCACAGCCTCCGGCTCTCGATGCGATTCTCGTGCGGCTCGAATCGTTGTCGCTCAAGCCGGAATTCGCCTTGCAGCGGGAGATGGCGCTGGCGCGGGCGTTGAGACCGTACCTGGGGGGCATCGCGGGCAGACTCGTCGCACCGCTCGCTCAAGAAACCGAACTCGCCAACCTGTTCCTACTCTGCGATTTCTATCCTGAAGACGGGCAATTGACGCTGATCGAACAGTTACGGGATGTGATCACCGAACACATCCCCAATGAAGAACGGCAGTGGCTCGATCCCTTGAAACATTCCTATTTCGATGTGCTGGAACTGACTTCCTTG
>CXWL01049183.1_pt1 | contig 12614 bp, 9 predicted proteins | sample 590931 | NCBI WGS metagenome assembly CXWL01 (sample SAMEA3498368, study PRJEB10139) | groundwater metagenome | biome: water well; material: biofilm material | place: Germany | collected 2015-04-27
CAGTATGGCGCTGAGGATACGACGGTGGCGCTGGCGCTCCACCGGCTCGGGGTCTATCAATGGAGTCTTGGGCGGTTTCCTGAGGCAGAGTCGCTTACGACCGCCGCGCTTCGGATCAGGGAGAGCAAACTCGGACCGGAGCACGCCGATGTGGCGTCAAGCCTGAACAACCTTGCGAATGTCTATCTGAATCAGGCGCGCTATAGCGATGCAGAGCTCCTGTACAAACGCGCTCTGCTGATTCGGGAAAAAGTTCTCTCTCCCGACGACCCGCTGGTGGCGTGGTCTTTGAACAATCTCGCAATCGCCTACTGGTATGAGGGACGCTATTCAGATGCTGAGCCACTCTACACACGAGCGCTCGCGATTCGAGAGAGGGCTCTGGGACCCGATCATCTGGATGTGGCGAACTCCCTGAACAATATCGCGAACCTCTACTCTGACCAGGCACGCTATGCCGACGCTGAACCGCTCCTCATGAGGGCGCTCACTGTTCGGGAAAAAGCTCTCGGTTCCGATCATCCGGACGTGGCGAACTCCCTGAACAATATCGCGATCCTCTATTCCGACCAGGCACGCTACGCTGAGGCTGAGTCCCTTTACAGGAGGACACTGGCGATACAGGTGAAGGCCTTTGGTGAGGATCACCCGGCCGTGGCCGGAACCTTGAGCAATCTGGCGAATTCCTGCGTGAGGCAGGGACGCTATGCTGAGGCTGAACCGCTTTACGAGAGGGCGCTTGACATTGACGAGAAGGCTCTTGGCCCTGATCAACCGCAAGTAGCAAGCGATTTGAGCAATCTGGCGACGGCCTATTCCGCCCAGCAGCGATATGCCGATGCGGAACCGCTCTTCAGGAGATCGGCAGCGATTTACGAAAAGGCGTTGGGACCGGATCATCCAGACCTGGCGTACACGCTGAACAATCTGGGGCTTGTAAACTACAATTTGGAGCGATACGTCGACGCGGAAGCGCTCTTCAAGAGGGCTATAGCGATCGATGAAAAGGCACTGGGTTCCGATCACCCCTACCTGGCCAGTGATCTGAACAATCTGGCGCTTGTGTACGAAAAGCAGGCGCTCTACGTCGATGCCGAATTGATATACAAGAAGGCGCTGGCTATCAATGAAGCAGCGCTTGGGCAGGAACACCCGATGGTGTCAGCAAATCTCGGCAATCTGGCTAATACCTATGTGAAGCAGGGTCGATTCGCTGAGGCCGAACCGCTGCTGAAAAGAGGACTGGCCATAGATGAAAAGATTCTCGGTCCGAAACATCCGGAAGTGGCGAGAGATCTGGGGAGTATTGCCACCAGTCGCCGCGCGGCTCATCAGCCCGGTCTGGGGATCGCTGAGGCAAAGAGAGCTTTTGCCATTGTGCTCGGGAGCTTTCGCAGCAATGCGAACGTCATGTCCGAAGAGGATGCCCTGACCTACTCGGGGATTGTGAGAGAAGCGTCGGGCGCATATCTCTCAAGCTACCTGGATGGCGGTGCTGTGTCCCGCGAACAGGTCGATGAAGGGTGCACAGTAGTTCTCGAGTCAAAGGGGATAGTTTCCGACGGAATCATGGAGAGGCAACGAGCACTGGCAACCGAGAAGGACTCTGTCACGCTGGCCTTAGTTGAGTCAGTCCGAGCGACGAGATACCGGATGTCGCAGCTGTACGCCTCGGGTCCGGGCGAGGATACTACTGGCGCATACAAGAAGGAACTTGATTCCTTGTCACAAGCCGCCAACGACCTTGAGGGGGTGTTGTATCGGCACAGCGCCAGCTTCAAGCGGCGGCAGGAGCTCAACAATATCACGGTTGCCCGCATCGGCTCGGCGTTACCTGCGAATGCATCGCTCGTCGAATATCTGAAGTGGGACTATCATCAGTTGAGCCCCGACTCTCTTATTCCCAGATACCTCGCTTTGGTCATGGACAAAGAGAAGGGACCGGAAGTCGTGAATCTCGGAGATGCTTCGGGGATCGAGGGGTCGATTAGTCATTACATAAAACATATGAAGAGGGTTGCCGCTACTGGCAGAATCCCCAACGCGGCAGACTTGGCGGAGTATCAGCAGATCAGCCACGCCCTTTACGAGAAGCTATGGCAGCCATTGGAAAAGCGTTTCAGAAAAGGTCAGACGATTTTGGTCGGTCTTGACGGTTCGCTGAATTTGCTCTCTCTGGCAGGACTGGTGGATGGCAAGGGAACCTATCTCACCGAGCAGTATACGTTGCACCATCTTTCTTCCGGCCGTGATCTCCTGCGATTAGAGGAGAAGCAGGAGAGCGGCCACGGCCTCTTCGCCTTAGGAGACCCGGACTTTGATGCCTCAATTGATCAGCGAAGGAAGGGTGGGAGCGAACCGCTTTTTGCCGCAGTGGAGCCGAGTGACTCTGACAATAGAACACGCAATGTACGTTCGGGTTGCGGATCGTTGTCCAATCTCAAAGTTGAGGGACTCCCTTTTACTCGGAGTGAAGTACAGGAGGTGAGTAATCTGTGGCAAGGCAGGGGTGTGGACTCGGTGGATGTTCGGGTCGGCGCTCAGGCGAGTGAGNNGTGAGGACGCGTTCAAGAGTCGCTCTCATGGTAAGCGGGCGATTCATCTGGCGACCCATGGCTATTACCTGACAGGACAATGCACGCCACAGATGACAACCGAACGCGGAGTTGCCTCGGAAGAAGGATTCATGCTCGAGAATCCCCTGCTGCAGTCGGGACTGCTGATGGCCGGTTCGAATCTTCATGGCGCAGGATGTGACACCGCGCGTTGTGAAGACGGCATTCTGTCGGCATCGGAGGTTGCCGGTATGGATCTGGCCGGAACCGAACTTGTTGTGCTCTCGGCATGCGAGACAGGCCTTGGGGAAGTGAAGCAGGGGGAAGGAGTCTATGGCCTGCGACGGGCCTTTCAGATAGCCGAAGCCAGAACCGTGGTGAGCGCATTATGGCCGGTCAGCGATCAGATCACGGCCGAGATGATGGGCCGGCTCTACAATAATAGTTCTGGTCAGACCGTCGCCGAGCGGATGCGACAGATGCAGTTGGATCAACTGAAGAAGCTTCGGGCCGCTAAACTTCCAGATCACCCATTTTTGTGGGCGGGGTTCGTAGCAACCGGGGATTGGCGCTAAATATGATGGTTCAAGTAGGTTAACGTGTCGAGAAGGGAGATCGAAATCATGTATCCTCGGCTTCATACGCGGCTTCACATCGCCGTAATCATCGTTTTTCTGGTATCCTTCGGCTCAGTCCTCTTGACGACTCACCGGGTCACCGCCGCGGACAGTACCGCTGTGGCGAAGATCGTGGATTTTCGATTGCCGGCTTCTATACGCGGGCTCAGAGCCATTTCAATTATAATCGGCGCAGAGCTCCACTATGGCGATACAGTCATGGTGTCACAAGGAGGTTCGATTACTCTCGTCTTCCAGGATGGTGCGGTAAAGCAGTTCGAAGGATCAGCAGTGATTGCGCTGTCTGAGAAGCAAGAGCCGAAGGAAGGGTTCATTGTGAAACTGGCAACCGGCCTTGCAAGCGCCCTTTTCAAAGGTAAGACTACAGTCGAGAAGGCTCGACTGGCGGTGCGGGCCGCGACGTCCACGCAGACCCCTTCTTTGACGATCCCGATACTCTCTCAGCCGCCGAGCGGGACAATTCTTCTGGCAGCTCCGGCCCAGCTGGAGTGGCTCCCCATCGACGGTGCGACTCATTATTCAGTATCGCTGTACGATCACGAGCGCGTCATCTGGATGGATCATACGAAGAATGCGGTCATTGCCCTCCCGCCCGACTCGATCCGCCTGCGGCCGGGCGAATCCTATATCTGGATCGTCCAGGCTGAAATAGAGAACACTGTACTTCGATCAGAGCAGGCGTCATTCGAATTGCTCGACACATTGGCGCACGATCAGATCATCCAGGCCTTGAAAGAAATCAATAGTTCGGGTTCGGATCCCCGCCTGGCAGCTCTCCTGCGCTTGAGTCTTTATCAAAGTCATAATCTGATGGTTGAAGAAACTCGGGAGATCGAAGCTCTGCTCAAAGAACGACCTGATGACTATGCAGCGTTGGTCGCCAAAGCGGCGTTGTGTGAAGCGATGAGCAAGTACCGTGAGGCCGCAGCGTGCTACAGGGAAGCGCTCCAGCGTTAATCGTTCATGGATGTGCGCCCGTCGCCACAGCGGAAATATCCCGGCGTTCTGCAGGGACTGCTCGCCTGTCTCATAGGAACTTCGATGTTTCTCATCGCGTCGGAGTTTGGGTGGTTTGCTCAGTTTGAGCGCAGCCTGTACGACGTAGGGGTCAACCTCAAGGACGCTCCCTCTGCCGAGGCCGAGTGTGTAGTGATAGCCATTGACAGTGTCTCGCTCGCCAGTTGGGAGCGACCGCCATTCCCCTTATCGCACCATCTCACCAGGCACGCGGAACTGGTAAGAGTCTTAACGGCTGCGCACGTCAGGGTTATTTGCTTTGATCTCCTCTTTGATCGAATGGATTCGGCTAACGGAGCCGACATCACAGCCTTTGCGGACGCGTGCAAGTCTGCCGGCAGCGTCGTGCTCGCAGCAGCGCTTGATGAGACACGAGATAACAGCGGCGGGGAGATCGTAGTCAAACATCTGCTGTTGCCGACGCCTGCACTGCTTGGCTCGGTCGCAGGAATCGGCCTGGTCGATTACCCTGTCGATAATGACGGAGCAATTCGTGGTGGTGTTGCCGCCGTTCGCTTTCAAGATAGTCTGTTGTTGTCCCTCTCTGCAGCGGCGTTACGTCTTGCCGGCAGCTCTGAACTCGGTCGTACGTCCAGAGCGGGTCCGTTCCTTATAGACTATTCATGGACGTCGCGAATCCGTGTCATCTCCTATCGCGATGCCATCTCAAAGCCTGAGATAATGCCGTTACTACGAGGGAAAATTGTGTTTGTCGGAAGCACTGTCGCTGAAGGAAACGATGACTATCGTATCCCTCTCAATTCGCGAGCGGGTGAACCGCGAGTTGAATCTGGCGTCGTTATTCATGCGGCTGCGGCTCAGACACTGCTTGCGGGGACAATTGTCGAGCCGATTCAGACGTCGCACGGCGTCATTCTGTGCCTTCTTCTTGCCGGTCTGCTGGTCGTGCTGGGAGTCGGCAGGATCGTGTGGATATCTGTGGCCGGGTTTGTCTTCGCTGCGGTCGGTCTTACAGTCGCTGCGGTGCTGGCAGTTCCCTATTTTGCGCTTGTTCTCCCTGGGGGCAAATTGCTGCTGGGGTTGTCGACAGTACTGTCTTCTCAATGGTTACTCAATATCACGCGGCTGCGCAATATCTCATCATCACAGCACGCCATCATCGATGATTACCGATCTGACATGAACTCAGCGCGCCAAATCCAGCAGCAACTGCAACCGGCTGAAGCGCCCCTGGATGAGCGCCTCGACATCGCCGTCCGCCAAATAACCTGCAAGGAAGTTGGTGGCGACTACTATGATTTTGTCGATTTCGGCAACGGCAGAGTGGGCATTCTCATCGGTGATGTTTCAGGCAAAGGGGTTTCGGCGTCTCTGATCATGTCCAACGTGCAGGCGATCTTTCGCGAGGAGGCCCCAAAGCATGAGTCACCTTCGGCCGTGTTCAGCATCATAAACACGAAACTCAATTCTATTAGTATGGCCTCGGGGCGATTTATCTCGCTCTTCTACGGCATTCTGGACAGCGCAGGTCTCAAACTCATCTACAGCAATGCTGGCCATTGCAATCCGATCGTTTGTGGATCGACCGGTGAGAGTCGCACACTGACCGAAGGCGGGATTTTCCTCGGTCCGTTAGAGTCGATGCAATGGAATGATAGCATTGAACAACTCAGTCCCGGTGATCTGCTGTGTCTCTATACCGATGGCGTCTCCGAGGCCGGTATTGATGTATCGAATCAGTTCGGAGAAGAGCGCATTCTCGAATGCCTCACCGGAAGCGCGAACTCGTCCCAGGATACGCTTAACGACCTGCTGAGCAATTGCAGCGACTTCGTGCACAACCGATCTTTCGAGGATGATTGGACAGTCGTCATCGTGAAAGTGCGGTGAAGTCTGGTGCAAGGCACCATTGCTGCAACGGTGGTTGGTGAAGTCAAGGAACGTCCTGCGTTCGAGCGGTCCAACCTCATCGTCGTCGAAGATGACGGAGTGCGGGCGTCAGTGGACGATGGCTAACTGTACTGTACCGCACGCAGCACGAAACTCCGGAATAGGAAATCGTCAAGGTCGCGGAATCTGAATCGTTGCTTCGTGCGTCACGGCGATCTGCAAGTTTGACCGACGAGTGAGTTTCCCGTGGAAGAGTGTTGGCTTGGTAGCCGTAACCGAGTATGAGTCTTCTCCTTAGATCAAGTAGCGGTGCAGGGATTCGAACCCCGGACACGCGGATTATGATTCCGCTGCTCTAACCAGCTGANNTCAGAAGACTGCCTAATTAACGTTGAATGGTCGATAAGTCAAGTCAATATTGGGTGTTTCGGAGGTTCCGCGATACTGCTCTCCCAAGCTCTGGTCGATTTCGCCGTGCGTGCAGAACGCTCCGCAACTGATTCGCAGCCAAAATAAAGGAGCGGCTCACTCGAGCCGCTCCTGAAGTTCAAAAGGAGTTCCTCCTCACTAAGAACTCCTTTATCCCCATCTCTTAAATACCCTTCACCGCCAAACTGCGCATACTTAAGAGTAACTAACTTCACTAGCTTGTATCACAATACCTGTGCCGAAATCTGAGGATCGATGCGAAATTCATGTATTCTATTGCGTCATAATCGAATAGAACGCACTCCCGGATGATGAGCGATCCAACCGACAATGTTATTTCGCAAAAGATGCGTCGACTGGAATTATCGCTGATCGTGGGAAAATCTTAACTGAACAAAAGGCAATCGCTTACGACGACGCTCGCCTAGCGCGCAGAATAACAAGAGCGCCGTTTCTGAAGGAAGAAGCAGTTCCTGCGCCTCAAGATCGCTTCTTGCCAAGATGGACAGATGAGCCGTGGAGATCGTGTGCCGCCTCCATTATAGCTTCCGAGATGACAGGGTGTCCAAAGATCAGATTTCCGAGTTCCACGACTTTCATCCCCCGATTGATTGCCAATGCCGCGACATGAATAATCTCTGTGGCGTGGATCCCCACCACATGAACACCCAACAGCCTATCGGTCTTCTTGTCGCCGATCAGCTTGACTTCTCCTGCGATTTCATTCTCGGCATGGGCTTTCGCGAGGACGCGTATTGGGAATTTCCCGACGGTCACATCGTAATCCTTGGCCGCCTTGGCCTCGGTCAGGCCGACCGACGCCACTTCGGGGTGGGTGAAAATCACCGACGGCACACCGAGGTAGTTCCTTTCGGCCTTTCCCCCGAGACAATTGTCCACTGCCACCGCACCGTCATGGACCGCAGTATAGGCCAGAAGGATTTCGCCTCGTACATCACCGATGGCGTAGACACTCTTGACATTTGTTCGCATGCTGCTGTCGGTTGTGATCGAGCCGTTCTTGTTCAGCTCGACGCCGACATCGGCGAGTCCCAGCTCTTCGGTGTTGAACGATCGCCCCACTGCGACGACGGCCTGGTTGGCGTCGATAACCTTTCCGGTGGAGAGTTTGGCTTGAATCCCCTCCAGTCCGGGAACGATCGACTCGACTTTTGTGCCGGTGTGCAGGGAGACTCCCAGCTTCTTGAACTCGCGCTCAAGAATCTGCGAGCTGTTCACATCTTCAAGGGGCAAAGCATGCTCAAGCATCTCGACGACGTGAACGGTGACATCCAAGAGCGAGAGCATACAAGCCCACTCGCAGCCAATGACGCCTGCGCCAATGATCAAAATCGAATTCGGCAGTTGCTCAAGTTCGAGCAGATGATCCGAAGTCAGGATTCGACGCCCATCGACTGGAAACGACGGGATATTCACGGCTCTTGAACCGGTAGCAATGATGATCTTCTCGGTCTTCAGCTTCGTTTCGGCCCCATACTCATCCATGACGCCTACCATGTTTGGACCGATAACGCGCCCGAACCCTTTGTAGTGGGTTACCCCGTGGGACTTGAAGAGGCTACCAATCCCTCCCACCTGCGTCTTTACAATCTTATCCTTGCGCGCTTTCATCGCAGGCCAGTCGTAGGTCGGCGGTGAAACTAACCTGATCCCGAAGGTTTCGGCCTCTTTCATCTTCCGATATTGTACAGCCGAGGCAATGAGCGCCTTCGATGGAATGCAACCCCTGTTGNNTGCAACCCCTGTTGAGGCAGACCCCACCCAGTTCGCGGTCCTCGATGACCGCCACTTTCGCCCCCTTCATAGCCGCCCGTATCCCCGAGGTGTACCCGCCCGGTCCACCACCGATAATGACAATTGAATATGCTTCTATGGTCGTGACTCCTTGTACATCCGCATCTATATCAATCGAATCGACATAATCTATCCAACTTAACAGCTTTGGCAAGTGAATGTGGCACAAAAAAGCCGGCCTGATTCCAGACCGGCTTTGAGTATCAGATAAGAGTATTGTTATGAACCACTGGCGCTGAAGGTCACGATGACTCTCGCCGAATCAACCTTGAACCCGGCTCCGGTCCCGCCCGTTGCGGTGCCATAATAGTCGAACTGTCCAATCCTGACGAGTCTCTTGAGTTCATCAACATTGGTCAAATAGGAGAAAGAGCCTCCATAGCTGACATGGTTGGCGCCAGGCGCAACCGTCAGACCCTCGAGAACCTTCGTCGCGTTTGCCTCGACAGCCAACTGAGTCGCATACGGCGTTGTGTGCATGCTGTCAAGATAAGCGTTGAAGGTGATAGGGATCGTCTCATGGCTGGTTATCCACAATTCAAACCCGACGAGATCGATATTGTCGATCTTATCTTTGTGGTCCTTCCAGTCCCCTTCGTCAGTGATATCCACGGCGTAGTGATAGAACTGACTCTGGGTTGTGAATGAAAACGTCTTTACAATCACGAATGTCCCGGAAACGAGAAGACATCCGGATAATGTGACAGCGGCCAGAATGGCTGCAGCCAACGCGGTCTTTTTCATCATGTGTCGCATCCTTTCCTCCTCAATTCCCGAAGTAGTAGTTGAGGCCGCCGGCTACCGAAGCGGATTTCTTTGATCCACCCCCTTCGGCAGGAATTACGACCGCTTTACCGCGAAGATCGAGCGCTATCACCTGCGTAAACCCGATCTCGAACCCAAGACCTGCTGACCATCCGAAACGAGTATCATCCTGATTGGTCTGATCCCGCTTTGTGTTGTAATAACCGAGTCCGGCGAGTCCAAAAAACTTCAGACCGGTTCCTCCGATCGGCGCCCCCAGGGCCAGGTCGAGTCCGTAGGAGGTCACTTTCGATCCCTCCAGATCGTAGCCCGGGATATCATTGACCGTCGGCTTACCATACTTCGCAAAGTAAATGTTCGGCTCAAGAATGATCGCGGGGATGAGCTTGGCGCGAACCCTGAAGCCAAATATGGAGCCCGACTTCTGATCCTGCTGAACGAGCGGGACGTTCATGCCTGCAGAAAACCCGATTCCAAACTTGATGTTTTGAGCCTGAGCCGCAACCGACAAAGCCAGCAGCAGGCCGGTTGCCACTAATACCTTTCTCACTGTTCCTCCCATGCTAACGGGTTTCGTTGAAATTCTGTCACAGTCATACGAGCACTCCTTTGAAATGGATATCTGATGACCATAATCTACATAGAGACCACCTGATTGTGCAAGGAAAATACAGTTTGTCCACGGAGCAGGGCGACCAGGCTGGAGCTGTTCCTCTCGCTGAAAAAAAATTCCCGCTGGGCAAAAAAATTCTTGACAACTTTTGACAACGTTGTATACTCACAACGTTTACTAAACAAAAAGTTTCGTATATTAAACTATGGGTTGAGTGGAAAAACAGAGTTGGAACTGAAAATCGGCGAGAAAGTCAAAGCCCTCCGACTGGGCTCAGATCTGACCCAGGCGGAGTTAGCCGACCGAGCCCGGCTCACCAAGGGGTTCATTTCTCAACTCGAAAACGATCAGACCTCGACCTCTGTTGATTCGCTGGCGGATATCCTCGAGGCACTCGGGGTTACCCTGTCCGAGTTCTTCAGCGACAGCACCGAGACCAAGGTGGTCTTCTCTCCCCCGGAACGGGTCGAGATTGAAGGCAAGGGGGTTCATCGCTTCGAATTGTTGGTCCCCGGCTCGACCAACAATCTGATGGATCCGATCATGATCGAACTGCGACCGGGCGAGCGAATGGAACCCCAGGGACCGCACCCGGGTGAGCAGTTCGGATATGTTCTCAACGGGACGGTGACGCTGAAATTCGACAAGAAACTGTTCAAGGTGCCCAGTCGGCATTGCTTCTATTTTGAGTCCGACCGATCCCACCAAATGGTAAATAACGGCACGACGGCCGCCAAGCTGCTGTGGATAACGACCCCACCGCAGATGTAATCTGTAACTTTTGTCCTGAAGGAGGGACACGACGATGAGGATTCTCGGACGCCACTTAATTGTAGAATATTCAGACTGCGACAAGAGCAGGCTGGATGACGTCCGTCTTCTGGAGGAAAGCATGAAAGAGGCCGTTCGCCGGTCCGGAGCCACCATCGTCCGCTCCGTTTTTCATCGCTACAACCCTCAGGGAGTGTCAGGAGTGGTGGTTATTGCGGAATCGCACATGTCGATCCACACCTGGCCAGAATACGGCTACGCCGCGGTCGATTTCTTCACCTGTGGCGGCACAGTCGACCCTTACCTCGCGCATGAGTATTTGGGTGACGCCCTTGGTTCGGCAAAGGCCGTGGTCAAGGAGTTGAAACGGGGGATTCCGTCGGAGCGCGATGAAGTCATTCATCACAAACCGTTTCCGCAGACCATTAACCAGGCCGCCGCGGCCGAGTAAGGGAGAGAGCCATGACTCATTCCATGGATTTCAGTGTGATGGAGAACACCGGCCTCTTTCGCGGTGTCGACACCGGCCTGATTCGTCAGCTCTTTGACACTAAAGAACTCGACACGCCGATGCTCTTGCTTTCGCGCGCGGAGATTCGCCGCAACTATGACGCGCTGAAGGCGGCCCTGCCGCGCGTCGGGATTCATTACGCGGTCAAATCGAATAACCAGCAGACTGTCATTGACGAAATCTCGGCCTGTGGTGGCAACTTCGACGTCTGCTCAGGCAAGGAGATTGACGCGGTGTTGAGAACAGGGGTTGATCCGGCAAGTATCATTCATTCCCATCCTGTCAAAACCCGGTACGAATTCGACTACGCCGTAAGTCATGGCGTTGAGACGTTCGTGGTTGACAACGCGGCTGAAATCCCGAAGTTCATGCGGTACACTGACAAGAAGTTGAAAGTCCTCATCCGCTATCGGATCAACACCAATACCACTGCGGTGGTCAATCTGCAGTACAAGTTCGGATGCACCGTCGACGAAGTCCTGCCCATCGCGCACTTGATTCAGGAAGCCGGCCACGAGTTTTACGGCCTCTGTTTCCACATCGGTTCGCAGTGTATCTACGCCGAAAATTATGTTAAGGCCCTTCAGGCCGCGAAAACCTTGATCCACGCGCTTGACCTCGCCGGATTTGATGTCCGCATGCTCGATATCGGTGGCGGCTTCCCGGTCGAATATGTGGAACCGATTCCTGTCATCGACGAGTTCTGCGTGCCAATTCGCAAGGCTCTGGAGAAGAAGATTCGTCCCGGCATCAAAGTAGTCTGCGAACCCGGTCGATTCATCTCTGCCAGTCCGGTTACCCTGGTCTGCTCAATCATCGGCAAGTCGTTCCGCGACGGCAAGATGTGGTACTATCTCGATGACGGCCTCTATTCGACTTTCTCCGGAATCGTCTATGACCACTGTCAGTACCCGGTAGTGACCGACAAGCGCGGGCAGGAACATTTGTCTGTTCTCGCCGGACCAACGTGCGATTCATTCGATGTCATGTACGACGGCCTGATGATTCCCGAACATGAAATCGGCGATATGATCGTCTTCCCGATGACCGGCGCTTACTGCAGCGTTTCCGGTTCGGATTTCAATTCACTCTATCGCCCTGAATACAAGATTCTGGATTAGATGACAGAGACAAAGACAGCAATAGCCCCTGCGGGCCAGGTCGTTCACGAATCAGGCATGACCGATCTCTGGAACGTCTGGTATTCGGAACTTCACGACGGGCATTCCGGTCTTACCATCAAGGTAGACAAGATCACGGAATCGATCCAGTCCGAGTTTCAGCGTATCGATGTGCTCGAAAGCAAGGACTTCGGTCGCCTGCTGGTCTTGTACGGTTCTCTCATGGCGGCCGACCGGGACAATAACGCGTACAATGAGATGATCACTCACGTGCCGCTCTTTTCCCACCCGAATCCGAAGCGAACACTGATTATCGGCGGTGGAGATTGTGGAGCACTGACCGAAATCCTGAAGCATCCCGAGGTCGAACATTGCACAATGTGCGAGATTGACAGGATGGTGGTCGAGGTCTCGAAGCGACATTTCCCCTACCTCACGACCGGTCTGAACGACAAACGGGCGAACGTTCTGTTTCAGGATGGCAAAGCCTTCATCGAGAATGGTACGGACAAGTTCGATGTTATCATG
>CXWL01006758.1_pt1 | contig 12610 bp, 10 predicted proteins | sample 590931 | NCBI WGS metagenome assembly CXWL01 (sample SAMEA3498368, study PRJEB10139) | groundwater metagenome | biome: water well; material: biofilm material | place: Germany | collected 2015-04-27
CGGCTGGATCGATACCATGCGCGATAAATTCATCAAAGAAGACCGCAGCCGCGGCCTGTTCTTCGATCAGGATTGGGGTTCTATGCCGGGTGTATTCCCAGTTGCTTCGGGCGGTATTCACGTTTGGCATATGCCAGCACTGGTTGCTATTTTCGGTGATGATGCCTGCTTGCAGTTTGGTGGTGGTACTCTGGGTCATCCATGGGGTAACGCTGCTGGCGCCGCTGCTAACCGCGTGGCATTGGAAGCCTGCGTAGAAGCACGTAACCAAGGTGTTGAAATCGAGAAGGAAGGCAAAGCGATTCTGACCAAAGCTGCTAAGAGCAGTCCAGAACTAAAAATCGCCATGGAAACATGGAAAGAGATCAAGTTCGAGTTTGATACGGTTGATAAACTGGACGTAGCCCACAAGTAAGCAATACATGACTAAAGAAGAAGGGCCAATAGTTAATATTGCTTTTCTTCTTCATCTCTCTAAAAATGAGGAATAAATAATGAGCGAAGTAATCGATTACAAATCACGTGTCAGTGATCCAGCAAGCCGTAAGTTTGAGACATTTTCCTACCTGCCTGCGATGGCTGACAAGGATATCAAGAAGCAAGTACAGTATTTAATCAGCAAAGGCTGGAATCCAGCCATCGAGCATACAGAACCAGAGTATGTCATGGATTCCTACTGGTATATGTGGAAACTACCCATGTTTGGTGAAACTGATGTAGACCGCGTGCTGTCGGAAGCTGCCGCATGTCATAAAGCCAATCCGAATAATCATGTTCGATTAATTGGCTACAACAATTTCAACCAATCACAAGGTACAGCCATGGTGATATACCGCGGCAAGACTGTTTAAGACAAACGGGTTTCGTACCCTGGAACCCCCTTACCTGTTAAAGGCTCGGGGGGTTTTTTTTGACCCAAATAAAGTACATTTCAGATAGCTATAACAGGAGTTCATCATGAGCGAAATCATTGATCAATACCGTGTAACCACTGAGCCCTATTACCATCCCGTAGCTGATGAGGTGGAATTATATCAAGCCGCCTATTCGGTGCGCATGCCGATGATGCTGAAAGGTCCTACCGGCTGTGGTAAAACTCGTTTTGTTGAATACATGGCGTGGAAATTGAAGAAACCATTGATTACGGTTGCTTGTAACGAAGATATGACCGCATCCGATCTGGTTGGCCGTTTTTTGTTGGATGCGAACGGCACACGCTGGCAAGATGGTCCATTGGCTGTTGCCGCACGCTATGGTGCTATCTGCTATCTGGACGAAGTCGTTGAAGCGCGCCAGGATACCACTGTGGTGATCCATCCATTAACCGACAATCGCCGTGTCTTGCCATTGGAAAAAAAAGGCGAACTCGTTCATGCCCATGCTGATTTCCAGATTGTCATTTCCTACAATCCAGGTTATCAAAGCTTGATGAAAGACCTCAAGCAATCCACCAAACAGCGTTTTGGCGCACTGGATTTCAATTATCCTAACCATGACGTTGAAAGTGAAATTGTGTCGCATGAAACGGGTGTGTCCACTGAAATTGCCGAGAAGTTAGTATCGATTGCAGAACGCGCACGTAACCTTAAAGGCCATGGATTGGATGAAGGCATCTCAACGCGTATGCTGATTTACGCCGGTAGCCTCATCGCCAAAAAAGTGAATGCACATGCCGCTTGCCGTGTTGCTTTGGTTCGCCCGATCACCGATGATCCGGATATGCGCGATGCGCTCGATGCCGCAGTCAGCACTTTCTTTAATTAAGTGTTGTGATAATTCAGAAACCTATCGATTGTTTTGTAAAAATAAACAGGTGCTCCCATGAGTATTAATCTGGATGACTACAAAGAATTACTGGAAGATTTAGAACCAGAATCGGTTGAATTACTCAAGCATGCATGGCCAGAAGCCGTCAAAATTTTTTCATCGCGCGGGTTGGATAACTACCTGAAAGGGGCCTCGGCAATCCGTGGATTAGGGCGCGGACGAAGTCTGGTGGATTGTTGGATCGATGAAATTCCATTGGTCGCCAAAGAAATTGGCGAAGATATTATCAGCGATCTGGCGACTACTGCGCTCTCACTCGCCTCCAGAACTTCCGGCGCTGTGATTGAGCTGGTATTAGCCACCTCCCCCACTGCGGCCAAACGCCTCGGTGATGCGCAGCTATTCCAGAATTATCTGCAATTCCTGAATACTCTGATTGCACAAGCACCGCGTGGCATGCGTCCGATGCTCAACAAACTGGATATTCTGTTTGGGCAACTGACTCTGGGCGGTTTGCGCCGTTGGGCTATGTGGGGAGCTCATGCCCATCGCACGAATTATGAAGAGCAAATCAAATATTTTGGATTGGAATCCAAGGAATCACTCGCGGTACTGCAAAAGGAACGCAAAGGCACCCTGTTTGTGGATGTGCAGCGCCGCATCAATATGTATCTGCGCGCACTGTGGGCACGTGATTTTTTCATGAAACCCACCTCCGGTGACTTTGAAACGCGTGAAGGTTACAAACCCTATATCGAGAATTACTTCATTTACTTGCCTGACGCTTATGACAGCCATGTGGGTGTAACCGCCACCGAGGTCTATCGTGCCGCCGCCGCGCACGCTGCCGCGCATCTGGTGGAAACCAAACAACCGATTTCTGCGGAAGGATTGAATCCAATGCAGATGGCGGTCATCTCCGTGATCGAAGATGCGCGCGTCGAAGCACTTGCCATTCGCCGCTTTCCGGGATTACGCAAAACTTGGGCAGCCTTGCATACTGCCACGCCGGATATGGCTGTCACCATGGGCGATTATCTCAATCGCCTGGCACGCGCTTTACTCGACCCGGATTATCAAGACAACGATCGCTGGATTGTCGAAGGCCGTCAGCTTTTTGCGACCGCACAGGACAAACTGGATACCTATCAAATCTCATGGGACATTGGCGTTCAACTGACGCATAGTTTTAGAGAAAAAAACATTCCGTTCGCCATGCTATCGGATCAACTCACCGCGCCGTATCGCGACGACAATCGTTATTTCTGGGAATTTGAGGAATTTGATTTAAACAAGTCCCTATCGGCTGGCTATGAAGCGCCAAAACAAGTGCGCAAATACGTCAATGTGATGGAATTCGCCAACGAAGTCGAAGTGGAAACCGCCGGAGATGATGCCCAGGAAATCTGGGTCATGGGTACCGAATTTTTCCCTTATGAAGATACCGGTGTGTCCTACAATGACCTAGAAGGCAAAGAACCGGTTTCAGCGCCCTATCACTATTCTGAATGGGATTACCAAATTCAACTGGAGCGCCCGGATTGGGCCACGGTTCAGGAAAAGCGCGCCAAGCTGGGTGACATACAATGCATCGACGACATCGCGCAACAATATAAACGCGAAATCGCGCGCATGAAATTTCTGCTTGATGCCATGCAACCGCAAGGCACGCGCCGCATCCGCAAACTGGAAGACGGTGACGAAATCGATATCAATGCCGCGATTCGTTCGATGATTGACATCCGCATGGGCATGCAGCCCGATCCCCGCATCATGATGCGTTCAGTACGCAAAGTTCGTGATATCTCGGTACTCGTGCTGCTGGATTTATCCGAATCCACCAACGAAAAAGTTTCTGGTCATGACTATTCCGTGCTGGATCTGACCCGCCAGGCCACTGTACTGCTCGCCAACGCCATCAACAAAATCGGTGATCCTTTCGCGATTCACGGCTTCTGCTCGGACGGGCGGCACGATGTGGAATACTACCGTTACAAGGATTTCGACCAACCCTATAACGAAATCCCCAAAGCCCGGCTCGCCGGCATGACCGGACAACTCTCGACCCGCATGGGTGCCGCGATGCGCCATGCCACCCATTATTTGAAACTGCAGAAGTCCGCAAAAAAACTGCTGTTGGTCATTACCGACGGCGAACCCGCCGACGTCGACGTGCGCGACCCGCAATACCTGCGCCACGACACCAAAAAAGCCGTGGAAGAAGCCGGGCGCTCTGGCATCCTCACTTACTGCATGAGCCTGGATCCGCGCGCGGATCAGTATGTTTCGCGGATTTTTGGCGAACGCAATTACTTGGTGGTCGATCATGTGGAGCGGTTACCGGAGAAACTGCCGGTGTTGTATGCGGGGTTGACGAGATAAATAATCGGAATGATGTTTCAATTTGGCGTGAATGAAGTATGTTCATTTGCCCTGCAATAATTTGAAGATAACAATTCAAGACTAAACACCTTTCTTGATAATGGCTTTTAAATTTCGGATGTACATGCTTTACAAGCTTATGTAGTCTCTCCTGTTACCATGCTGGTCAATTTGGCGAAAAAATGATGTACATTCTCATGAATTTCTTCGGCTTTCATGCCCGCTGCCACGTTCTCTCGGATTATTAGTATCGATGAATCATCCTGCCGGAGTCTGTGAAATAGCGAATCATCGTTTTCGAACAGAATACGTTTACCGTCCACTACCTCGAAAATATTAGCAGTTACGTTTCGCCAGGTCTTACCAGATGGCAAGGTCAGATTTTGTTCACTAAAGAAATTGTTAATGACATGCAAGGTATTCTGTGCGAACAGATTATTTTCGTCGCGCGCCAGAGCATGAAGTACGGCACGTCCCCATGCATCTGGCACGAGGAGATAGTTCTCGATATTCTTGCGTTTCCATTCCATCAGTGCAGGATTCTCAGAAGAAGGGTGAAAGGCCTCATCGCTATCGTCGTAATCGAATAGCATCAATCGTTTAACCGTAGGAATGATTTGCTTCAAGGCATCAAAATGCTTATCAGCACGTTCCCGCATATTTTTCTTACTGCCGCCTCCCATCGTCTTGAAACAGATTTTGTCGATTTCTGTTAAAGCTCCGCATGAAGCGGCCCATGCACGAAGAATACGTTCGTCGCTTTCACCTTCCACATAGAGAATAAACGGTGAAGTCATTAACTGCATAATCTCTTCGTTCGATACATCTGCCATGGCACGCAAAACATCTGGAGTAGACTGAATGCGCGCGGGAGTCTGCTTGAGTAGAGAGATAATCTGACTACCATCTACTCCTTTGGCAAACTCTTCGGCGTGGGTAGCAATCAAAAATTGTATATTTCTCTCAGAGGATTTCAGTTTGAAATAATCGAGAATTTCCCGCTGCAAATTGACATGCAAATGAGCATCCGGCTCATCAAGGAGAATAGTAGTTGGCTGATAGCCATATAGAAAAGCTAGCAAAGTCAATGTCTGGTGAAATCCACTGCCACCAGCAATGATGTCGTAATTTTTGCTGTTTTGGCGATATTCGACAGTAATATAAACATCTTTGCCAGCTTCATATTGTGGTGGAGAAATCTTGACCGAAAACCAGTTTTCGACAACATTGGCCAACTCCCGCCAATCCTTAGGAAGTACGTACCCTTTTATAATACGCCCGTCTGGCCCTCTTGATGGCGTTGGACACAACTGCAACAACAGATTGCGCAACACGCTTCCTGGCTGACCTTTACCTGCTTGCTGCCGAATCGGCGCATCGTCAAGTCGTTTCTCCGTCGGCTCTAAGCCAGAAAAAGGGGGCACGTAGGCAATTCTGGGTAAATCTCCTTGCTGTTCGCAAGTGCGAAACTTGATCCACCCACCGGTAGGGATGGCATAAATGGTTTGCGGCGAGTGGTAGCGTAACTCGACACCAAATTCATCAACTTCACCGTTTTCTCGTCGCCATCCAACCAATATCTCAACCAAGATAAACTCTTGCTTTTTCGTGCCATCTTCCTGAGTCGGATAAGCACGGTCAGTCCTATCCTTCCAAAGCAGATTGAACTCCGGTACAGGTAGTGCAGTAAAATTAGGCAGGACTACTTGAATGCCTTTGGAACCACCACGTTTGGAACGATGGAACTCATCTACACAAAACTGCCAGATCGCCAATGCTTGTAGCACCGTACTTTTACCGCTGTTATTGCGCCCAACCAACAAATCGAATTGCGTAAATTCGTAGATTTGTTCCTTAACGTTTTTAAAATTCCGCAAAGTAAGACGTTTAATCACTTAATCAATCCTTTTTTAATATAGTGGTCGCGGTACTTCAAACGAGTTCATTAGGTTCACAGGTACAAAATGGGGCAATATTTCTATCATCCATTTGCTTAATCTTCATAATTTTTACGGATCAAAATGTCATGTCTTCGACGTAACTCATGTCCATCCCTTCGACTGAGCAGTGCCTCCCAGCAACGACGCTTGGCTATATTCTAGAAACTCATCCAAATACGTTTCGATGATACTGACCAAGATCGGTAGTTGCATCGCCTGATAGTCGTGCACGGCAATGTTGCGAAAACCCACCATGCATTTGAGTTTGTCGGCAAGCGCGGCATCAATCCAACCGCCCTGCGCCAGCAGCGTGAAAACATCACGCGCACTTTGCGGCACCCCCAGCTTTTCACGCCGGATTACGTGCTGCCCCATGTCCAGCGCTGCTTCGCAAGCACGTTGAATGTTCAGGATGGCCGCATCTTGCCGTGTAAAATCTATAAGAAAAGTAGCAGGATTTTTTATATATTCCTCCCGCACCCGCGCCACACATCGCTCAATGGTGGCAGTCTTGTTGATCAGCACATCATCAACCATAGACCTTTCCCCTTTTTTGAATGTCGAATAGCAACCCGGCACGGGCAGTGTCCAGTTCCGTTTTCTCACTCAAGATGGCGGCCTCGAACAAAGTCGCTTGTACATCCACCACCCACCAGCGCTGACCGGTGGTGATGACTTGGTATTGCATCACAGTGGAAGCGGCACGCAGATCGAGCAAATCAACCGGACAGCCAGCCACATCCGCCAGATCGCTCGCCAGCGTCCACAATGCCAGAGGCTCGGCATAACCCGCGACCAGCACCGCCAGGTCGAGATCACTATCAATTTGTGCTGTGCCTTGAATGCGGCTGCCGAAGGCGTAGATGGCCAGCAGATTTGGCAAACTGGCTTGCAACGTTTGGATGATGGCGGTCTGGTTCACAATGCGAAGCAGCTCGCTCCAGCAAGCCAATCTGATGATAAATCAAGATCTAAAAACATAAGTTCATGTGCTAAAGAAATAAAATGATTTTGAGCGTTCGGTCTCACAAGTCTCACCTGTCAATACATTAATGAGACTGCGCCTGATTGTACCAGCCAAACCAATCAAAACGCGGTTGGGGTAACGATAGGAACCCCAACATCACATCATCGTACACATTGTTGGGGTTCGTCAACTCACCCCAACAATGTGTACGATTAAATTTAATGAAATATTGCCAAGGAGATCAAGTAAGCTTTAACGATTCATTGGGAGGCCGTCCCAACCTGAGGACTAGTTGTTAGTCAGCCTAGCCGCGTCCTGTCCGAAGACGGCGAGATATTGGCGGAATGGCTGTTATACTGAGTAATGTCAAACATATTGATGCAAGCACACTGGCACTTTGGTATTACTGGTGGTGGCAAATCGAATGTTTCTTCAAATTGCTCAAATCGGCAGAACATCATTTAGAATCATGACAACAAGAATCGTCTCTTGCCATCGCCAAACGCTTGCTGGTTGCCAGCATGGCCTGCGTCACGGTTTGGGCAATTGCCGCCGACAAAAGCAGGGAGGCTGCTGAGTTGCGGGTATTTTTGATTAAGCTCAGTGGCAGGCAAATGAAGCATAAGAAAGAATTTACCAATCCGGCTCTATTGGCAGGCTTGTGGGTGTTCCTTTCCATGCTTGAAATCATGGAGGCGTACTCCGAAGTAGAGCTGAGCAGCTTGAAAATAACCGCACAGCAATTCTTAGGAAAAGCTGTGTAGATGCTTATGGTTCTATGGCGACAGTGGAAACGTCCGTACACTTGTGCGAAGAACCTGATGAAAGCGGGATTGACGGCAGAGCGGGCATTTCGCTCTGCCTGTAACCAAAGAGGTACGTGGTGGAACAGTGGCGCAAGCCACATGAACCAAACCTTCCCGAAGTTATACTTTGATCGTTTAGGGCTGGTGTCGCTACTTGATACGATGCGACGATTCCAGTGTGTTCAATGAACCGCCGGATGCGGAACCGCACGTCCGGTGGTGTGGGAGGACGGCGGGGGCGACCTTGTCTTCTACCCGATGTATTCAGCAAATGATAGAATCAAGCATCAATTATTTGTGTTTCTATATGGATATCCATGGTGCAATCACCTATTAGTATCAATCAAAATCAGTCTGTCGACTCCTATAAGACTCCACCACACTCAATTGAAAGTGAGCAGTCTGTTCTAGGTGGACTCATGTTGGATAATAATGCCTGGGAGAAAGTTGCCGACATCATTACTGATAGTGATTTTTATCGACAGGATCATCGTCTGATATATCATCATATTTGTAAGCTAATAGAACAAAACAAACCTGCTGATGTTGTTACGGTTGCTGAATCTTTGGAAATATCAGCAGAACTTCAGAATATAGGCGGGCTCGCCTATATAGGCGCTATTGTACAAAATACTCCATCTGCCGCTAATATCAAACGATATGCTGAAATTGTACGTGAACGCTCAATTATGCGTAACCTGGCCCAGGTTGGAGTACAGATAACGGATTCTGCCTATAACCCAGCTGGACGTTCCGCAGCAAATTTATTAGATGAAGCGGAAGCAAAAGTGTTTGAAATTGCTGAGGAAGGAGCGCGTGGCAAAGAAGGCTTCATAGACATTCAACCACTTTTGAAGCAAGTAGTCGAAAGGATAGAGTTACTTTATAGCCAAGATAATCCAAGTAATGTAACTGGTATTGCTTCTGGTTTTCACGATCTCGATCAAAAAACTTCTGGATTCCAACCTGGAGATTTGATCATTGTAGCGGGTCGACCATCTATGGGTAAGACCGCTTTTTCACTCAATATTGCGGAGCATGTCGCATTGGAATTAAAAAAACCTGTTGCTGTATTCAGTATGGAAATGGGCGGAGCACAACTTGCTATGCGATTGTTGGGATCTGTAGGAAAATTAGATCAGCACAAGGTACGTACTGGCCGTTTGGAAGATGAAGATTGGCCTAAGCTGACACATGCATTAGGTAAGCTTAATGAGGCACCTATTTTTATTGATGAAAGCGCAGCACTTAATGCTTTGGAACTTAGAGCGAGAGCAAGGCGATTATATCGTCAATATGGTGAATTGGGTTTAATCGTTGTAGATTATTTGCAATTAATGTCTTCTGGCAGTCAAGGGGAGAATCGTGCAACTGAAATTTCAGAAATATCACGGGCTTTGAAAGGATTAGCTAAAGACCTTAGAGTGCCTGTTATCGCGTTATCTCAACTTAACCGAAGTCTTGAGCAACGACCAAATAAGCGCCCGGTCATGTCGGATTTGCGTGAATCAGGCGCTATCGAGCAAGATGCCGATGTCATTCTTTTTATTTATAGGGATGAAGTTTATAACCCAGATTCGCAAGACAAAGGTATTGCAGAAATTATAATTGGCAAACAACGGAATGGTCCTATAGGAAAAATCGACTTAACTTTCCTTGGTGAATATACTCGTTTTGAGAGTTATGCCAGATCGGAATACTATTAACCGGAATACTATTAACAAGATCTTTCTCAGTAGTTGGATCTGATTGAATAGTTACCAGCGATGCTGGGTGGCCTAGGAGGCTGTCCGGGAATAGTGGTCGTAGCGAGGGGAAGCTATTTTTAGACAGATTTTTTGAACATTTGAGGCGAATAGTTATTCTATTTAACGAAAATGATCGAGAAATATGGCCAAAATAGCTTTTCCGCAGTAGATCACTCTATTCCCGGACAGCCTCCTAGCCCAGCGCTAAAAGATAGAAATTAAATACAGTCAATTTACATACATTCTGGAGAGAGGTATTTCCCATGAAACGATTTTCGCTTTTTGTTCTGGTTCTGGTTCTGGTTCTGGTTTTCACCCTGATCAGCATTGCTGTTGCCAGCCCGGCGGCATCTAACACGGCAGCTTCTGCTGCCGCCAACCATAAACCTGTAAAGCCTATCGCTAATTTGAGCGGCGGGCTAAGTGAATGTGATTCCGATGAACGGCAGGACAGTGGGGCCATTTACCGCATTTGTATGCCGTCTGCCGGACACTACAACAATCAGCTCGTCATCTGGGCTCACGGCTACGTAGATTTTACGAAACCAGTGGAGATTCCGGAAAACCAGCTTTGCATTGACAGCTTTTGCATTCCCGACATCACCAACGCCTTGGGCTTTGGCTTTGCCACCACCAGCTACAGTGTCAATGGGCTGGCGGTGAAGCAAGGCATGGCAGACATTCTGAATCTGATTGACATTTACACAGCGGAGAAGGGCAAGCCTGAACGCATTTTCCTCATTGGAGCTTCCGAGGGTGGCATCATTACCACCCTGCTTGCGGAGCAATATCCGAACATCTTTGTTTCGGGTCTGGCGATGTGCGCTCCCATTGGGAACTTCCAGCGGCAGATTAACTTCTTTGGGGACGTGCGCGTCATTTTTAACTATTTCTTCCCCGACCTGGGGGCGATGCTGGGGAACGACCCAACGAATATCCCTCCCGCAGTTATTGAAAACTGGCCCGATATTTGGGCGCAAATGGAACCAATCATTTTTGCTGATGAAAATGCGGGTAAGTTAGACCAGCTGGTAAAAGTTACCAGGATGCCTCATGACCCCAACGATTATCTGGGATCGCTGCATACATCAGTAGAGGACGCACTGTGGTACAACGTATTCGCCACCAACGATGCGAAGGAAAAGTTGGGTGGCAACCCGCTTGACAACATAACCCGCTTCTACAAAGGATCCGACAATGACCTGCTGATGAATCTGTCGGTGCAGCGGGTAGCGGCAGACGACGCAGCATTGGTAGAGTTGGAGAATTACCAGACCAGTGGGGATTTGCAGATTTCGCTGGTCACATTGCACACATTGCAGGACCAGCATGTGCCGTACTGGCATGAGCCGTTGTATGGACGTAAGTTGGACGTAGCCGGCAATCGGGACAATCGCTTCAACATGCCCATCAACCGGTATGAACATTGTAACTTCACGCCTGGCGAAGTCTTGGCGGCTTTTGGCATTACTTACTATCTGGCTAACCAGCAGCCGCTGGCGGCGAACCAGGTGGCGGCACTGTTGCCCAATCCGTCCGATCTGGCTACGTATGAGCAAACCTTAGCCGAGTTCCTGACTGGGCGTTAGCAATAAGATAGCGAACAGAATTGATCTGCTTATTGTAGATTAGATTCTTCTTTAAGGAATCGAGAATAATAAGAAAGCATCCTGTAATATAATAATCGAGAGAATAAAATCATGACACAGCGAGTTGCATTGGTTACTGGTGCATCAAGTGGTATTGGAAAAGCTACTGCCGAACTTCTAGCTAAAAATGGTTTTTATGTATTTGCCATGGCTCGACGTAAGGACAGGCTGGAACAGATACGTTCTGATAATATCGAGCCGATTCCGCTGGACGTTACCGATGTAGAAGCCATCACAGCGGCAATTGAGCACATTGTGACAACAAAAGGTCGCATTGATGTATTGGTCAATAACGCTGGCTTTGGTCAATTGGGTGCAGTTGAATGTGTTTCAATGGAAGCAGCTTATCGTCAGTTTGAAGTAAACGTCTTTGGCTATGCCCGATTTATGCAAGCAGTTCTTCCGTATATGCGCGAACAAAAATCAGGGTGCATTGTTAATGTTTCTTCGATTCTGGGCAAAATTGCACTCCCTGGTTTTGGCTGGTATGCGGCATCCAAGCATGCAGTGGAAGCTTTATCAGAATCCTTGCGAGGAGAAGTCAAAGCATTTGGAATTGATGTGATAGTGATTGCTCCCGGCTTGATTAAAACTGAATTTGCTGCCAAGGAATTTGAATTGCTCAAAACGGTTAAACATCCATCTGTTTACCAAAAAATCATATTGGGCCTACATCATCTTTTGGCCGGTGAACCTGAAGCACCAGGTCCACAAATAATTGCCAGAGCCATCGTTAAGGCGGTTACAAAATCGATCCCACCTGTACGACATGCATTACCTTGGGATTCAAAAACAGCTGTGATAGCTAGATGGTTGTTAGGGGGTCGACTATTTGCCTGGTCTATTCGTCAACAGATGAGAATCTAGGACACATTCGGAAATCTCGCCTGACCCAGCGATCACGCACTCTGTATTTCTGGCGGCAGCGAAAAAACTCAGTAACGCCATCCATTTCTCGTCATAGGTCGCGACATACCAGAACAGAATGGTATGATCGATCTTTGCCAGATCGCCAAGATGGTGATTTGACCTTTGATGGGTAGGAAAGATTTTGCTCAGTCGGATGTATGAATCACTACATCGTTCCTTTACAAAACTTCCTTATCAATCGGAACCCTGCGTAACCATCCCGTAAATTTACGAAATATCCGGAAGGAGATAATCACCTTTTTTGTGGTCCTGCCATGAGCATAAGCATCTACACAAGTTTGCCAGAAAAATGGCATGTAACGGATGATTTTAAAAACATTAGCGGATGTAGATCCGCGCTAGGCTGTCAAAATACAGCAACTTTGTCTATATTTTAAGCTCCCGGCTTATGGATTCGAGTAAATTGAAAAACAGACTGGAA
>CXWL01032294.1_pt1 | contig 12610 bp, 11 predicted proteins | sample 590931 | NCBI WGS metagenome assembly CXWL01 (sample SAMEA3498368, study PRJEB10139) | groundwater metagenome | biome: water well; material: biofilm material | place: Germany | collected 2015-04-27
GTTGCACTCGGAATGACAACATTGCCCTTGCTTAGCATAAGCCTTGCTTGTATAAGCCTTTCATGAAAAAAAGCAGTGCAAAGACTAAAAAAATATCCAAAGAAACAGCACCAAAAGTCGGGTTTATCAGTCTTGGCTGCGCGAAGGCGTTGGTGGATTCTGAAAGGATTCTTACCCAGCTTCGCGCCGAAGGCTATGAATTTTCCAGTGGCTATGGTGATGCTGATGTGGTGGTGGTGAATACTTGCGGGTTTTTAGACAGTGCGCGCGAAGAATCACTTTCTGCCATTGGCGAAGCACTCTCTGAAAATGGCAAAGTCATAGTCACGGGTTGCATGGGTGCAACTCCAGAGCTTATCCGTAGCAAATATCCTGATGTGCTTGCCATTACAGGGCCACAACAATATGAATCGGTGTTAAACGCAGTGCATAAAGCTGTGCCACCACTGCATGAGCCATATTTAGATTTACTGCCACCACAAGGTGTAAAACTAACTCCACGTCACTATGCGTACTTAAAAATTTCTGAAGGTTGCAATAACCGTTGCTCATTCTGTATTATTCCAAAGCTGCGCGGTGATTTGGTAAGTCGTCCAGCAGCCGATGTGCTTGGTGAAGCAGAAAGGTTGGTTGCTTCTGGCGTGAAGGAATTATTGATTGTTTCGCAGGATACCAGTGCTTACGGCATAGATACCAAATATGCTAAGAGTGATTGGAAAGGCAAAGAAATCCGCGCCAAGTTTTATGATCTCTGCGAGGCATTGGGCGAGCTTGGCGCGTGGGTGCGCTTGCATTATGTCTACCCTTATCCGCATGTGGACGAGGTGGTGCATCTAATGGCAGCGGGTAAAATCCTGCCCTATCTTGATATACCGTTCCAACATGCTTCGCCAAATGTCCTTAAAAATATGCGCCGTCCCGCTAATCAGGAAAAAGTTCTGGAACGCATCGCAAGCTGGCGCAAAATCTGCCCAGATATTACCCTGCGCTCGACCTTTATTGTCGGTTTCCCCAGTGAAACTGAAGAAGATTTTCAGTTCCTGCTTGATTGGCTGCAAGAAGCACAGCTAGACCGCGTTGGCTGCTTCCGTTATGAAAATGTTTCTGATGCTGATTCTAACGCTCTGCCCAACCATGTTCCGCAGGATGTGATTGAAGATAGGTGGAATCGCTTTATGCAGGTTCAGCAGAAAATCAGCGCGAAACGCCTGAAGAAAAAAGTTGGAAAGACAATTCCAGTGTTAATTGATTCAGTTACACCAGATGGTATCATCGGGCGCAGTGCTGCCGATGCCCCAGAGATTGATGGCGTGGTGCATGTAAAGAGCAAAGGTCGCGTTCTGGCTGGAACAATCGTAAACGTACAGATTGAAAAATCAGACGACTATGACTTGTTTGGTAGTATAGCTGATTAAGCTATACTTGCTTAATCAGCTATGAAAATCGTAAGTCGAAAGCACGATTTTCCGCGCCGTAGGCAGCGTCAAAATGATGAAATCATTTTGTTAGTTAATTATATAGTTACTGCGTAGAAACCACTAGGCAATCAACGCCACGCATCTGCAATTTATTGCATAGTGCATTGGCATCATCTTCGTTTTCAAATGCACCAAGACGTATGCTGTATTTCGCATAAGCTGATGATGAAGATGCAAGTTTGCTGGCTATGCCTTTAACCGTAGAAGAATTCTTTTTCTGTATTTCTTTCCAGCGATGCATCGCTTCATCCTTACTGTCGGCAATGGCAACCTGCGCCCAGAATTCTTTTTCTGACAAATCACTAACGGAAACTAAAGATTCATTGGCCTGAATTTCTGCTTGTTGTGCGGGAATTCTTCTTTGTGTCAGTTGACGACGTTCTGCATAAGCATCGCCACGCTGGTCAGTTGTTTCATCTGCAACCAATGAATTATTTACTTCATAATGACACTCTAACACACTACCAAAATCATTGACTGCTTTTGCACAAAATGCAGCGGCATCATCCCCATTTGCAAATGGATAAACCTTAATTTGAATACCACTATCTTTTCCTGCAAATAAATCGCGTTGAATATGTATTTTTAAACCATCCACATCATCGGGATGGTTATCTTTTACATAACCCCAGAATTTCTTTGCGGATTTCTCAGTTGGGAATTTTTCAATAATCAGCCCGCCATTTTCTCTAGCAGTAAATTCAATCGGGGAGAAATTTTTTACCCTCACATTTTCTATAGGCTTATTGCTTGTTGCTGCCTTTACCTTTATTTGCCCTAAATTATCATCATTGGTGCGGTCACTGAGTGGAACAGCTATAGCCTGAGCAACAGCCACTTCGCCTTCCTGCACAACTTCTTGCTCTTGGGAAGTTTCAGATGAAGATTGTTCATTATCATTTCCACCATCAGCTAAAACCTCTGGTGCGCTTCCGATAGTTTCTCCTGACAATCCAGAAAAAGGATTTCTTGATGAACCGCTGCCGACATGTGCAATCCCGATAGACATAGTTGGTGGTTTTTTTTCTATACCTTCAATCACGAAGCAGGGAATGTCTTTGGCAAAAAGTGAATTACAAATTTTTTGCGCTTTGCTTTTTTCTTCAATAGGCCCAGCTTGAATTATGTTGGTGGTTTCATCTTGTTCATTAACTATAGCTTTAGGATAGAATGTCAGTTTTCCGAGCAATGATTTATATTTTTTGGATAAATTCTGCCACTCATCGCGCGTTTCTTCAACGCTGGCTGGTGAGCCTATTTCTATATAAAAAGTTTCAGCAGCATACGCCCTTGTGTCAAAAATAGCCGCCACCATCATGGACACAACAAGAAACAAATTGGAAATCGTCAGAGTTTTTTTCACTTAAATCCTCACCGAATAATAAACATTTTGTTGGAATATAGTTCTATCTAGTAAAAAACCAACATATTTTTTATATTGCGTATAAACGCAATCGTAGTATGCGCCGAGAGCGCGTGCTGCGCGCGGCGTAGCCAGCGTATCAAAAAATACCATGGGTGTAAGTCAATGGAAATTTATTAGATAAGAAAGATAAAAATATGGAGGCCAGGGGGAGAATCGAACTCCCGAATACAGGATTTGCAGTCCCGTGCATTACCACTTTGCTACCTAGCCCCAAAGATGTGAGGGCGCACATATTAAGCGCGGATATGCTGTTTGGTCAAGGTCTTTTCAAGCCATAATTACCCTTCNNTAATTACCCTTAATATTGTTTAGTTACGTAATAATACCATAATATAAGCCAATTTCCTTGTCATCCCCGAGCAGGCGGGGATGACAATCAATTTCTATTTGACTGTGAATTATACACACTTGAACAAATTACGGAGGACATCCATTAATTGTCCAATTACATGAAGGATATTTTACCCCCAAAATATCTATGTTTGCGGAGCAGTCTTTTGTGTCCATTTCACTGTCTGTATCAAAACTTAGCTTTATTATAATATATGAAGAAACGCTTGAGTCAAAAGTATACATAGTGATGTATAATGGTAGAATATTACTCTTCGTTAGCTTGTAATAGGAGTGAGGGTCGCTCCATATCCCATTGCATCCCAAGTAGGTAATATTGAAGCCCTTTTCTGTTAGGTCTTTTTTGAGTCCTTCAAATACTTGTCCACGCATTCTCGTGTGATCAGAATGGAAAGTGATGTCATTAACACCAGCGTGAGAACCACAAGCCTGAACCGTCCATTCTATCACCTCGTCTCCAGCAAAATTCATGGGAGCAACACTATTAAACAAAAATTTGGCTTTACCTGCTTTATCATACTTCTCGCAAGATTGAAAAATATGATCCTCTTTCCCCGTTTTGGGATCTATCGGTAAGCGTATCCACGGCATAGATTGCTTTAAATGTTCCCAGTCATGAACCTGATAAGTTGATTTAGTAGGTATAGCGAGTCCTTCTATCGCACTTGCAAAATTTACTGCTGGAGGAGTTCTGTCGGCGTTAGAGGCTACCCCTGAAACTTCATGGGTAATTTCTGCTTTCATCTCACTGTAAATATCCCTAAAGAGAAAGACTGTGCTAAGAGTTGATACTATGCCAACCAATAAAATTAGCAGTCTGTATTTTCTAAATCTATCTGGAAACCAAGCACCGCCTGTGACAACCACAATAATAGCTAGAATAGTAAATTTGAGTGTCAACATAACATTATATCCATTTTAATCGTTTGATTATCTCAATAATTTTGTAATGGCGGGCTAATCTAATAGCAATACCCAAAATATATAAACACCAACCTCACCCCGCCTTCTTTTTCCTTGCTTCTTTCTTAGTTTCTTCGCGTTCTTTTTTGCGTTGGGCGACCACTAGTTTGCGGTAGGCTTCAAGGTCATCATTATATGGTTTGCAAGTGCCGTCTGCCACCAGCCACAGCCTATCCACCACTGAATCAACCAGATGCGGATCGTGGCTTACCAGAATCACCGCGCCTTTATAATTATTAAGTGCCTGCATCAATGCCTCGCGCGCGTCCATATCCAGATGGTTGGTTGGTTCGTCGAGCAGCATAATATGCGGTGCGTCAAAGCTCATCAGGCAAAAGAGCAGGCGGGCTTTTTCACCACCTGATAAATCACCCACCACAGTATCTGCCNNATACTGTGGTGGGTGATTTATCACCACAGTATCTGCCTTATGTTTATCAAAACCGAATTTGCTGAGTGCAGCGCGGATTTTTGATTCAGCAGTGCCTTTGGGCATAGCGTCTTTCATCACTTCAAACGGTGTTTGCAGAACGTTTAATTCATCAGTCTGGAACTGCGCGAAATAACCAACGCGCAGTTTGCTGGATTTATGGATCTGCCCATTAAGCGGTTGCAGTCGTCCCGATAATAATTTCACCAATGTCGATTTACCGTTACCATTCGCGCCAAGCAGGGCGATGCGGTCATCAGCATCTATGCGCAAATCCAGCCGTTTCAAAACTGGTTTGCCGACTTCATAACCAACCTCAACATGTTCCAGCACCAGCATGGGTGATTTTTGCTGGTCAGGCTCGGGAAATTCAAAAGCAGTCACGCGGTCTGCCATCACCGCATCAACAATATCCATTTTCTGAATGGCTTTCAGGCGGCTCTGTGCNNATGCCTGACGAGCTTTACTTGCTGTTGCACCAAATCTATCAACAAACGCCTGCATGTGGGCTTTTTGTGCCATTTGTTTTTCATGCAATGCTTGTTGCCCTAATAATTTTTCCGCACGCTTGCGCTCAAACTCGTCATATGTTCCTGTGTAAAGCGTGAGTTTTTTGTTTTCCAGATGGGCGATGTGAGTCACGGTTTTATTGAGTATATCGCGGTCATGACTGATGATGACGAGAGTCTCGGTGAATTTCATCAGATAATTTTCCAGCCACACCATCGCCTCGAAATCCAAATGGTTGGTTGGCTCATCGAGCAGCAGCAGATTAGGTTGGCAGAATAACACTGCAGCAAGGGCAACGCGCATCCGCCAACCACCAGAAAAATCAGAAATCGGGCTGTTTTGTGCCGCTTCGCTAAAACCTAAACCCGAAAGAATAGTAGCAGCGCGGGCAGGGGCATCATACGCGCCAATTTCTTCAAGGCGGGTGTATATATAGCCGATGCGGTCGGGATCTTCGCAGGTTTCTGCTTCAGTAAACAGGCTGGCACGTTCAGTATCCGTTGCCAGAAGAACATCAATAACTGGAGTATCATCTTCTGGTAAATCCTGACGTACCATGCCTAGGCTTGCACCTTTTATCACAGTTATATCGCCAGTATCCGCCTGATATTCTCCAGAAATAAGCTTGAAAAGCGTAGATTTTCCAGTGCCGTTTGGACCAACCAGCCCAACTTTCTGCCCAGCATTAATGCTGATAGAAGCGTTCTCAAGCAGGGTACGCCCAGCGATACGGAAGGTAAGGTTGTTGATAAATAACATGATGTTCAGCTTATATATTTTATGAATTCGAGCGGTATATGTAGTGATTTATGGCTCTTTGTCTATCAATTCTTTGGGGTATTTTATTAAATTAGCAATATATCATAAACTAAATATTAATATTTATGGGCTATGTTGATGGTTGGTATCCTTGTAAATACTTAAGGAGAATACAGTTGAAACAGGTTTATACAGATTCTATTTTACTTATCGAACGCTTGCACCGTCGCTTTCTCGATGTGGTCAAGGCTGAGCTTGATAGGCTTAAAATTGACGACGTGAATAACGTGCAAACACTGATTCTCTACAATATTGGTGATGAACAGCTAACCATTGGTGAGCTTACCAACAGAGGCTATTATCTTGGTTCAAACGTGTCATATAACGTTAAAAATCTAGTGGAAAATGGTTATCTGGTGCAGGAGCGCGCTCCGCATGATAAGCGTTCAACCCGCATCAAACTGTCTGAGAAAGCAGTTGGGCTATGTGCTAAGATAGACGCTCTTTATCAGCGTAACGTTGATGTTTTGTCTAAAGAAACTAGCAGCGCGGATCTTGTTGCTCTAAATAAGACTTTGACTAGCCTAGAGAATTTTTGGACGCATTACATCAATAACATCCACAAAGTTAAGTAAATTCTACTCTGCTTTGCTGCAAATGACCATTTCTTGCGCTTCCGCTGCTCATGTATAAACATACATTCCGCTGCGGTTCTCGTAAATTAGCCATTTTCGCTAAAGCAGAGCGAATTTCATTGTATAATCTAGGTAAAAACCGCTTGACTTACTGGCATCGCACCCTTAAAAATGCAGCCTCTTTAATTAAAAAAATCAGAAGGTAGTATCATGTCTAGACGTTGCGCAATCACGGGAACAGGCTCTCAATCGGGTAATAAAGTGTCCCATTCTAACCATAAAACCCGTACGCGCTTTATGCCTAATTTGCAGCATGTTTCGCTTAAAAGTGATCTTCTGGGTGTGAATGTTCCTTTGCGCGTAACCGCTGCTACATTGCGCAGCATCGAGCATAATGGTGGGTTGGATGGTTATCTTTTGAGCCATAGCGCAACAAAAATGACACCAGAAGCAGCTAAGTTGAAACGCCAAATTAAGAAAAAATTGCTTGCTAAAGCTGCGGCTTAAAATTGGACTCGCAGGTCTATAGCGAACTGATTGAACAGGAAGAAACGCATTGGTGGTTTGTTTCCAGACGTACGATTACCAGCTATGTTCTTAATCTTATAAAAATTCCTAAAAACGCTAAAATCTTAGATTTGGGCTGTGGAGCAGGTGGCAATCTTTCCATGCTCTCTGCTTATGGTGAAGTGTTTGCCTGCGAGATGAATGATAAAGTTCGTGAGCATAGTATCCAGCGAAATATTGGCTCGGTTGCTTATGGAAAACTTCCTGATGAAATTCCGTTTTCAGGTCAGCAATTTGATTTAATCACCATGTTTGATGTGTTGGAACATATTGAAGATGATAATGCCGCTCTTGCTGCTGTGGCGGGTCGCCTGTCACAAGGAGGTGTTCTTCTGCTCACTGTTCCCGCTTTTCAATGCCTTTTTTCACGGCATGACGTGTTACATCATCATTTCCGCCGTTACGGCAAAACTGAGTTACAAGAAAAAATAAAAGCTGCGGGCTTTAAGATTGAATATCTTAATTATTGGAATTTCTTTTTGTTCCCAGTTGCGGTTGCTGCGCGGATGTTAGATTTTTTCCGCGCTAAAAATGAACATGCAATCGGTACAAAAATCCCAGCATCATCAATCAATAAAATTCTTACAAAATTAGTGTCCACAGAACGTTTTCTGTTTCCACGCATCCCATTTCCTTTTGGTCTATCGCTAATGCTGGTGGCACGGAAGATTTAATTGTCACCCATGTCATCCCGAGCGTAGTCGAGGGATCTTATAAGAACAAAGACGAGATTCCTCATTGCATTCGGAATGACAAATTCGCCTAATGCTTGCTAAACAAACTAACCAGCTGCTCAGTCATAGTTTCACCCAGCTTATCAATCTCGGAGATTGTAACAGCGCGGCTGTAATAGCGTGTTACATCATGCCCAATACCAATGGCAACCAGTTCAATAGGCAATTGTTTTTCCACCTTGGCGATTACTTCGCGCAGATGAGTATCAAGATAACTGCCATTGTTGCAGGAAAGCGTGCTGTCATCAACTGGCGCGCCATCAGAAATCACCATTAAGATACGCCGCTGCTCAGGACGCGCCAGCAGGCGGTCGCATGCCCATAATATCGCTTCGCCATCGATATTTTCTTTAAGCAGCCCATCTTTAAGCATCAAGCCGATATTTTTATTGGATTTACGCCAACTGACATCAGCTGGTTTATAGATAATGTGGCGCAAATCATTTAGACGGCCGGGGCGCGGAGGTTTTCCAGCCTTCACCCATTCTTTGTAAGATATTCCACCTTTCCATTCTCTGGTGGTGAAGCCTAAAATTTCAACTTTTACTCCGCATCTCTCCAGTGTTCTGCTGATAATATCGGCGGATAGGGCAGCGATGGTAATGGGGCGACCGCGCATTGAACCAGAATTATCTATAAGCAATGTCACCACTGTATCACGAAAATCAGTGTCTTTTTCCCGCTTGTAAAACTGTTCGTAATTCGGTTGGGTGATTACCCGTGATAATTTACGACTATCAATCATCCCATCTTCTTCATCAAAAAGCCAAGTCCGCGCTTGCTTGGCGAGGAGCAGGCGTTGCAAGCGGTTAGAAAGGCGTGAAGTGACGCTTTGAAATTGGGTGAGTTTTTGATCAAGCTGAAGGCGTAGGTTTTTTATTTCTATCTCGCTGGCAAGTTGGCTGGCTAGAACCACTTCATCAAAACGTGTGGTGTAGGCATGATAGGCTTTTTCAGCTGGTTTTGCTTCAAAGTGATTAAAAGGATAAGGGGAATTATTATCCGCGCTGCTATCCTCACCTTTCTGCATCATGGCTTGTTCACTTGGTGGTGAACCAGTCTGAACTATGCTTTCAGATTTTTCAGAATTTTCTTCACCTGAAACGGAGGTTTGCTCGCTATCTTGCTGCGTGGAAAGCTCTTTGTTTGATTCCTTTTTATTCGTATCGGCATCATTATTTTTGGCTTTGTCATCGTCACCATTTTTTGCTGTATGCGTAATAACGTCGATTAACTCAATCGCTAAATTTGCAAATTCCTGTTGGCTGTCCATATGAAATTGCATCTGCTTAAGAAGCGGCAGAATAGAGTTTTCCTCGCTGGTTGGGTTATCGAGCGCGCCAGCGATAAAATCTGGGATTGGTAGATGCTGAATATATTTTCGTGCTTGAATCTGAATTTTTTCCAGCAGCGGTATATTATCTGGGTTCAGTGCTTGATGCATACAATCGAGTTCGAAACGACGGTATAGATTATATTTTACACCCTCCATATCCTCGCTGCCCAGCGTTTCAATGCGTATTTCTTCCAGAGCATCAAACAAAGTCGCACTGCTTGATTGTTCAGGGCGGAATTTTTGATGAACTATTGGGTTATGGTGGCGGATGAAAAGGGCTGCTTGATCTGCATGTCCTCTTATCGAAGAAATGGTTTTAGAGAGGCGAATATCGAGCAAGGCAGGTAAAACAACATCAGCACTTGAAACGCCATTGGTGAATTCCACCTGCAAATCGCGCTTGCCAGAAAGCGCGCGAGTAGCAGCACTTATGGCATGTTTTATTGTGTCTGTGGCTTGGCTGGTCAAGCAATTTCCGCGATGTTTTTATTGAAGCAACGCTGGTAATATTCAGCAATAATAGAACGTTCAGTTTCATCGCACTTGTTTAGGAATGTTAGTTGGAAGGCTAGGTGTACATCATCAAAAATTGCCATGTTTTCTGCCCAGTTGATAACGGTGCGTGGTGACATAACAGTTGATAAATCACCATTCATAAAGCCTTCGCGGGTGAGGTTTGCCATAGAAATCATCGCGCCCAAATTTTCTTTTTGTTTTGCTGAGAGATTTTTAACGCGTGAACTTATAATTTTATATTCAATATCCTTAGTTAAATAACCAAGACTTGCCACAATATTCCAGCGATCCATCTGCCCTTGGTTAATCGGCTGTGTTCCGTGATAAAGACCTGTTGAATCACCAAGCCCAACAGTGTTGGCGGTGGCAAAAATGCGGAAAGATTGATGTGGCGTGATAACACGGTTTTGATCCAGCAAAGTAAGCTTGCCTTGTGCTTCCAGCACGCGCTGGATAACGAACATAACGTCTGGTCTTCCCGCGTCATATTCATCAAACACCAATGCCATTGGTCGCCCCAATGCCCAAGGCAGAATGCCTTCCTGAAAATGAGTAATTTGTTTTCCGTCTTTGAGCATGATAACATCGCGCCCGATAAGGTCAGTACGGCTGATATGGCTGTCGAGATTAACCCTGATACATGGCCAGTTGAGACGCGCTGCAATCTGTTCAATATGCGTTGATTTTCCAGTTCCATGAAACCCCTGCACCAGCACGCGACGATTATATACAAAGCCAGCAAGAATAGCGCGCGTGGCATTTGGTTCAAAATAATAATCAGGGTCTATATCAGGCACATGCTCAGTTTTGGTTGAAAACGCGGGCAGTGGTGCGCCCCATTTAACACCAAAAACCTTCTCCGCAGAGATTGCTTTGTCTGGTGTTTCAGGAGGTTGCATTTGCTGTTCAATTATCATCGGTTTTGTCATGTGCTTACGAGCTTCGTTTGGTTGATAAACCAGCATAGAATACACATATTTACTTTCTCTGCAATTACAACAGATGACAATATGTAAATTATAGTGTAGATTTTTTGCCCTTAACCACTAATTTTAATAGAGAATGAGTATAATATGAGTTATAAAGTAGCTGTTGTTGGCGCAACTGGTAATGTTGGTCGCGCTATGCTTAAAATCCTTGCTGACCGCCGTTTTCCAGCGAGAGAAGTGGTAGCTTTGGCTTCCAAAAGGTCGCTTGGAAAAGAAGTAAGCTACGGTGACACCGAAGTGCTAAAGGTGCGTGCGTTGGAGGATTATGATTTTTCCGACACAGACATAGCTCTTTTTTCCCCAGGTTCAGCGGTTTCCAAGATTTATGCCCCGATTGCGGCGAAAGCTGGCTGCGTAGTTATTGATAATACGTCATATTTCCGTATGGATCCAGAAATTGCACTGGTTATTCCTGAAGTTAATGCCTCCGCACTTAAAGATTTCCGCAAAACCAATATTATCGCTAATCCAAATTGCTCGACCATGCAGATGTTGGTGGCTCTTAAGCCATTGCATGATGTGGCAAAAATTAAGCGCATTGTTGTCGCTACCTATCAGTCGGTTAGCGGTGCAGGCAAAGCAGGGATGGATGAACTTTTTGATCAGTCTAAGGCTCTTTTTATGAATGATAAAAAGGAAGCAGAACTATTCACCAAGCCAATCGCATTTAATCTTATTCCGCATATTGATTCATTTATTGATAATGGTTCAACCAAAGAAGAACAAAAAATGGTAAATGAAACCAAAAAAATCCTTGATAAGGATATTGAAGTTATTGCCACTTGCGTGCGTGTTCCTGTGTTTGTTGGGCATTCAGAGGCGGTGGTTGTTGAATTTGAAAAACCGATTGGTGTGGATGAAGCGCGCGAGATTCTAGAAACTTCAGAGGGTGTGGTGATGTATGATGAACTGCGTGACGGTGGTTATGCTACCCCGCTGGAATGTATTGGTGAAGATGCAGTTTTTGTGTCGCGCCTGCGCACTGACCCAACGGTGAAGCATGGTCTTGCGATGTGGATTGTTTCCGATAACTTGCGCAAAGGTGCCGCACTTAACACTGTTCAAATTGCTGAAGAACTTATCAATAACTATGGATTATCACCGAAGAAGTTGAATTAAAGGAATATATAAAAATCTGTCATCCCGAGCGTAGTCGAGGGATCTTTATGATTGTTTTGCAAAGATCTCTCTCTGCGTTCGAGATGACAATAAAAAAGGAGGAATTATATGAGTTTTGTAAAGGAAAATCCTGCGCTGGCTGCGGGCATTGGTCTTCCCGTTCTACTGGTTATATTCTTTACTTTGGCGACTTTAATTCCTAAGTGGACAGTTGCTCCACCTGAGTATGACGTTGTTTTTACCGTGCAGGATTACCAATGTATTGGTGGCGAAGCGAAAGTAAATTTTGATTATGCTGGCGGTAAAATAAAAGCAAAATACAGCTATCCAAAAAAAGAAAATAATTACGTTAATTGCAACGACAACCAGCATCTCTACCGTTTTAATGCCAAAAATATGGTTAGTAGGGAAATAACTTTTGAACTTCCAGCGAAAAAAGAAGGTATTTCTGATTGGCAACAATTTGAAGTTGTGGAATTGCAGAACTTAAAGATAGATAACAACCCGATTGCTCCCGATGGCTATAAATTCAGCGGTAAGGATGGCTATTATTCTGGCGGAATTTTTCCATTTGGTGGCTATCATTCCTATAACGGAATGAGCATTAGCAAAAATGGTCGGGCGATAGATTTGTCACCAATTAATAGAGAGAGATATTATTCATATAATAATATCAATTTTCTCGGTTGGGTAGTCTCTGAGGCAGGAGATAAAAAATGACCAGCAGGCAGGATATTTTAGCGCAGATAGTGAGCCTTGCAGCGCAGAGCGGAATTTCTGCAAGCGAGATAGAATAA
>CXWL01109519.1_pt1 | contig 12610 bp, 11 predicted proteins | sample 590931 | NCBI WGS metagenome assembly CXWL01 (sample SAMEA3498368, study PRJEB10139) | groundwater metagenome | biome: water well; material: biofilm material | place: Germany | collected 2015-04-27
GGAGGGGTTATGCGTACTAATATCGTAATTGATGACGATTTGATGCAACAGGCATCGAACTTGTCTGGACTGCCAACCAAACGGGAAATTGTTGAGGCGGGGTTGCGCTTGCTGGTGCAACTCAAGCAACAGGAGAAAATCCGCTCTGCGCGCGGCAAGCTGAAGTGGAGCGGCGATTTGGCAGCGTTGCGCACGGACAAATGATTCTGGTTGATGCATCCGTCTGGATTGATTACTTCAACGGTGTCGCCAATGCACAAACTGACCGGTTGGATGCGCTGCTGGGGCAGGAGAACATCCTGATGGGAGACATCATCATGGCGGAAGTGTTGCAGGGTTTCACCAGCGATACCGAATTCAAACGAGCACAGAATTTGCTGGCACTGTTACCGTTCCGGGAAATGCTGGGGCGTGAAGTGGCGCTGCAAACAGCCAGGAATTACCGGGCGCTACGCAAGCAAGGCGTGACGGTGCGTAAGACGGTGGATGTGATGATTGGCACCTTCTGTATCCTTAACAATATCCCTCTGCTGCACAAAGATCGGGATTTTGATCCGATGGAAAAATGGCTGGGGCTGGTGGCGGTAAGGTAACTGCTGATACCCATTCCGCTGTTTGAGTTTGCCATCCCCCACCTGATTCGGTTGGTTGAACCCGCGTAAGGCGCAGGGCGCCAATCCCCGCAAGGGGGAGGCCGACGGGTTCCCCGCTGCTCGCAGCGACCCGTTCGCACTAAGCGTAACGCATGGCGCCGTATGAAATGGAGGCGTCCTGTATGATTCACTGGCAATCCGTGAATCATCCGTGTTAATCCGTGGCGAGTTTGCTGCTGACGGATTAAACCGTCAGCCCCTGGCTGCGCAGGTAGTCCTCATAATTACCTTGGTAATCCACCACACCCTTCGCCGTCATATCGAAGATGCGCGTGGCCAGTGAAGAGACGAATTCGCGGTCGTGGCTGACGAACACCAGCGTGCCCTTGTACTGGTCCAGCGCGGTGTTGAGTGACTCGATGGATTCCATGTCCATATGGTTGGTCGGCTCGTCCATCAGCAGCACGTTGGGCTTTTGCAGCATCAGTTTGCCGAACATCATGCGCCCCTTCTCGCCGCCGGAAATAACCTTCACCGATTTTTTCACTTCGTCGCCGGAAAATAATAAGCGGCCCAACGTGCCGCGCACCATCTGGTCGTCATCGCCGGGGCCACGGCAGTAGGTCATCCAGTCGGTGAGTGTTTTGTCTGCGGCAAATTCATGCGCCAGATCCTGCGCAAAGTAGCCTATCCGGGCCTTGTCCGTCCACTTGATGGCGCCGGTATCGGGCGTGAGATCGCCCGCCATGCAGCGCAGCAGCGTGGTCTTGCCGATACCGTTCGGGCCGATGATGGCGATTTTTTCGCCTGCATCGATGCGGAAATTCACATTGGAAAACAGCATGCGATCGAAGCCCTTCGCTATCTTCTGCACCTCCACAGCCACACGATGCAGCTTGTCACGCTCGTCATATTCAAAGCGGATGAACGGGTATTGGCGGCTGGACGGCTTGATGTCTTCGATCTTGATTTTGTCAATCTGGCGCGCGCGCGAGGTAGCCTGCTTGGCCTTGGACGCATTCGCCGAAAATCGCGCTACAAAAGCTTTCAGCTCGGCCACTTTTTCCTTGGCGCGGGTATTGTCTGTCGCCTGTTGCTCACGCACCTGCGTCGAGGCCAGCATGTATTCGTCGTAAGTGCCGGGGTAAACGGTGATCCTGCCGTAGTCCAGATCGGCCATGTGGGTGCATACACTGTTCAGGAAATGGCGGTCATGCGAAATGATGACCATGGTGCTGTTGCGCGCGTTGAGAATATCCTCCAGCCAGCGGATGGTATTGATGTCCAGATTGTTGGTCGGCTCGTCCAGCAACAAAATTTCCGGGTTGGAAAATAGCGCCTGCGCCAGCAACACGCGCAATTTGAATCCGGGCGCGACTGCTCTCATCAATCCGTTATGCAATTCCAGCGCAATGCCCACGCCGAGCAATAATTCCCCGGCGCGCGGTTCGGCAGTGTAGCCATCGTATTCGGCGAACTGCGCCTCCAGATCGGCGGCGCGCATATAATCTTCCTCGCTCGCATCGGGGTTGGCGTAAATCGCATCGCGCTCCGACATCGCCTCCCACATCTCCCCATGCCCCATCATGACCACATCCAGCACACGCATCTCTTCAAAGGCGAACTGGTTCTGATGCAGTTTGCCGAGGCGCTCGCCTTTGTCCAGCATCACATTGCCCGAGCTCTGCTCCAGATCGCCACCGAGGATTTTCATGAATGTGGACTTACCGCAACCGTTCGCGCCGATCAGCCCGTAGCGGTTTCCGTCGCCAAACTTCACGGAAACATTTTCAAACAGGGGCTTCGCCCCGAATTGCATGGTGATATTGGCGGTGGAAAGCATCAAAAACTCGCACTGAAAATTTTGGAGCGCGATTCTAACACTGCGCGGCGTCGTTGCCCTTGCAATCTATGCGATAAAGATAGTCCTACCTGATGAACGGAAATACTTACAACGCAGGGATTTATCGAATCCACACTGTCTTCGCATTAACGAATTCATGTATTCCCAGCCTGGACAACTCGCGCCCGTAGCCTGAAGCCTTTACCCCCCCAAACGGCAGGCGCGGATCGGATTTGACCATGCCATTGATGAAAGTGCAGCCGGCCTGAATGCGCGTTGCCAACTGCTCGGCGCGCGCCACATCCTTGCTCCAGATTGATGAGCCGAGGCCAAAGCGGGTTTCGTTGGCGATCCGCAACGCGTCTTCTTCACTCGCGGCGCGGATCACGGTCGCCACCGGGCCAAACAGCTCTTCGTGGTAAGCACGGGTTTTGGCGGTGACACGATCCAGAATGGATGGCTGGTAGAAAAATCCCTCCCGTATGAGCGGGTTGCAGCCGGTCGCCGCCACAGCGCCTTGAGCGAGGGAATCGGTGACCTGCTGATGCAGTTCATCGCGCAAGTCGAGGCGCGCCATCGGGCCAATTTGTGTGGCGTCGTCCATCGGGTCGCCGAGTTTGAGCGCTTCCACCTTGATTTTGAATTCGCGCAGGAATTCGTCCGCGATTTGCGGCACGACGATGAAGCGTTTGGCGGCGATGCACGATTGTCCGCAATTCAGGAAGCGCGAGGCCACCGCCATATTGACGGCACATTTCAGATCCGCATCGTGCAGCACGATAAACGGATCCGATCCGCCCAGCTCCAGCACGCATTTTTTCAGGTTCTGGCCTGCGCATGCCGCCACTTTGCGCCCGGCGGCTTCCGATCCGGTGAGCGTGACCGCATGCACGTGCGGGCTGGCGATGGCTTCGGCTACCTGGCCAACCTCGATCACCAGGGCCGTAACCAACCCTTCGGGCAGGCCGCAATCGCGGAAAATCGCTTCAATTGCGAGCGCGCACTGAGGCACATTCGGCGCATGTTTCAACAGCAAAGCGTTACCCGCCATCAAGGCTGGGGCGGCGGCGCGGAATACCTGCCAAAACGGGAAGTTCCACGGCATGATAGCGAGCACTACGCCGAGCGGAGAATACGCGACATAGCTTCTGTCCGCATCCGACTCCACCGGTTCGGCGCGTAGGAAATCTGCGGCATGCTGCGCATAGTAGTCGCAGACACCGGCGCACTTTTCGACTTCGGCGCGGGCTTCGCGCAGCAGCTTGCCCATTTCATTAGTGATAAGGGTTGCGTATGTGTCGCGCTGCGCCCGCAATTGAATCGCCACATCACGCAAAATTTTGGCACGCTGGGGGTAAGAAGTTTGCCCCCAAGTTTGTTGCGCGTGCCGGGTTATTTCCAGCGCTTGTGCCAGGCGAAGCTCATCCCAGCAGATGAAGGTCTGAATCATCTGATTGGTGGATGGATTTAGGCTTACATGAGGCATGATGGCTATCCTTCTGGCCGCTGCAATATCCCGCTGTGGGCTGAAATTATAGCCCGTGCATTGTGCGGTAAGCCCGTCATGCACTAGCCCGTAATTTCACTCTATTGATTCGGCACGAATTGAAATTTCATTCCATCCTGCCCAAGCCTGAGTCAAAGCCGGGCGAGCCGGAAAAATAGAAGGCTGTATTTTCATAGGTTGGGCACGCTACGCTTTGCCCAACCTACGTACCTGCAATCGATTCAAAGCAAGTCGGTCAAATAATCCGCTGCCTCGTTTATACCTGAAGGCACGGGTACGGTCGGCAAGGGCATCGCCCAAAGTTGGTTAAGCACACCGCCCAGATCACCCGTGAGCAGTTCATCGCGCTGCACTTCCATACATACTCCATGCTCCTCCTGCCATCGCACCAAATAAGGCTCTTCCGGCCAATCGCGGCGCGCAACATAAAGCACCGGCACTCCGGCGCATGCGGCTTCCGCGAAGGTGCCGTAACCGGGTTTGGTCAACACGGCATCAGATGAGGCCAGCACATCACCGAAAGGAAGGTCCAATGATTCGAGTGCCGCCATGTCGTCGCGCATGACTTGCCAAGCTTGCGGGATGATCCAGCGCACACCGGGCAAATGCGGCCAGCGCTCCACCGGCACGCGGAATTCCACGCCGCCCATCGCCACCAGAACCAGTTTATCAGATTCACCCAGCCGCAATTTATTGGTGATATGTCCGCGTTGATTGCTTCCCGCCCGCGCAATCGGATTGATGTTGCACGCATTGGAAAAATCCGACATCGGCATAGCAGGCTGCAACTTCAAAAAACATCGGGCGCTGTTATAAGCCTCCAGCATCTGCTCATGAATTGAACGGCTCGCCATATCGCCTACGCAATAATGGAAATAAATATCTGCCCAGTTCAGGCTGCACATTCCAACAGCGCGCACATTCGCAATACGCGCTGCGGCCAACGACAGATAGGGCGCGTTGGCCAGCAGCAAATCAGGTTCCAGAGCACGCATGGCATGTGCCTCCCGCTCTACCTTTTCTTCCCAATTGGTGTGAAAAATGCGGTATGCCATAGCGCTCTCGTCCACTTGCACATCTATCGCATTCGCCATTTTCATTCCAAAATCAAACGCAACCGGAATGTGGCGGAATTCACAATTGAATTTTTTCTTCAGAAGGTAGTGAGGTGTGGCGGTGCGCAACGTTATGCGCAGCATAGGAATGCGCCGCGTCAGTTCGTTCACCACGGGTGCCGTCTGGGCGACGTGGCCAAAGCCGTGCGCGGTAATGTCAACCAGTAGATGCGGCATGTTTTTGGTGGCGGTGTTTCGTGCCGCTAATCAGGCAACATCCTTGGCAGAGGAAATGATGCTTGGCTAAAGTTTAATAAAATGCTCGCGATAATGTTTCATTTCACTGATGGATTCGTGGATGTCGGCCAGCGCCTCATGCTTGCCGTGTTTTTTTACTCCCTGCGCCATGTCCGGTTTCCAGCGCTTGGCCAGCTCTTTGAGCGTGCTCACATCGAGGTTGCGGTAGTGAAAGTAATCTTCGAATTTTGGCATCCAGCGCGCAAGGAAGCGCCGATCCTGGCAGATGGAATTGCCGCACATCGGTGATGTGCGGTTCGGCACATATTCCTTGAGGAATTCAATCATCCGCTCTTCCACAGCTGCCTCATCCAGCGTGGAGGACTTCACTTTTTCGATCAAACCGGATTTGGCGTGGGTGGATTTGTTCCATGCATCCATGCCATCCAGCACACTGTCCGATTGATGCACGACCAGCACGGGTGACTCGGCGACAGTTTCCAGATGGCTGTCGGTGATGACTATCGCCACTTCGATGATGCGGTCAGTATCCGGGATTAGGCCGGTCATCTCCATATCTATCCAGATAAGATTATCCTGATTTTGTGCCATAATCATTTCGCGTTTAGTAACATCCAGCGTGTATTGTGTCACATAGGCGCAGTATCCCGCCATTCCAGATTGCAAAATACTAATGACCCCATTCCAGTTTTCTGTGCTGTTTGCCGGCGCACTCCTGCTGACTACGCTTGCTAAATTATGGCTGGCGCGGCGCCATCTAGCCCACCTCGCGGCGCATCGTACCGAGGTGCCGCTGGCCTTCCGCGAACAGGTTGATCTTGCCGCACACCAGAAAGCGGCGGACTACACCAGCGCCAAGACGCGTTTTTCCATGCTGGGATATCTGTTCGATGCCGCCCTGTTGCTCGTCTTTACGCTGGGCGGCGGCATCCAGTGGGTCACCGATGCCTGCCTGCGCGCTTTCAGCACCTCTATCGCACAGGGCATGGCAATCATCGTCAGCGTATTGCTGCTTTCCTCGCTGCTGGAAATGCCGTTCGGCTTATACCGAACCTTTGCCATCGAAGCGCGCTACGGCTTCAACAAGATGACGTTGGCGTTGTACCTGGCCGATGCATTGAAAGGGCTGTTGCTTGGCGCCGCGCTCGGCCTGCCGTTGCTGTTCGGCGTGTTATGGTTGATGGAGCGCATGGGCGGCAACTGGTGGTTGTATGTGTGGGGCGTGTGGGTGGCCTTCAACCTGCTGCTGCTGTTTATCTACCCTTCGTTTATCGCGCCGTTGTTCAACAAGTTCCAGCCGCTACGGGACGAAGCGCTCAAGGCGCGCATCGAAGCGTTGCTGGGAAAGTGCGGCTTCACCGCAAGCGGGCTGTTCGTGATGGACGGCTCCAAGCGCAGCACGCACGGCAACGCCTATTTCACCGGCTTCGGCAAAACCAAGCGCATCGTGTTTTTCGACACGCTGCTGGAGCGCCTCACCCCAAGCGAAATCGAGGCGGTGCTGGCGCACGAACTGGGGCACTTCAAACGCCGCCACGTGGTTAAACGTATCGCGTTCACCTTTGCCTTGAGTTTGGGCTTCCTCTGGCTGCTGGCGCTGCTGATGCAGGCAAGCTGGTTCTATCAGGGACTCGGCGTCGCGATACCTTCCTCATCCTTGTCCACCGCGCTGGCGCTGCTGCTGTTCTTTATGGTGCTGCCGGTGTTCAGCTTCCTGCTGCATCCGCTGATGTCGGCGTATTCGCGCAAGCACGAGTTCGAGGCGGACGCCTACGCCGCGCAGCAAACCGATGGCCGCGACCTGGCCAGCGCGCTGGTGAAGATGTATCAAGACAATGCCGCGACACTAACCCCCGATCCGTTGTATTCTGCATTCTACGATTCGCATCCGCCCGCGCCAGTGCGTATCGCCCGTATGCAAACATTATCTTGATCCTCGCGCAGCGAAACCTTGTCCCCTCGCCCTTTGGGGGAGGGATGGGGAGAGGGAACGGCCATGGCAAATCGTCGTTTCATCATTCAGAATATTGATTTGCCATGACCGTTAACAGGAGGATGACCATGAAACGAATCCCCATACTCACCCTGTTCCTTGCAGCGGGCAGCGTGTTTGCCGCCCCCTTTCAGAACGGCGATCCACATGCCGGAAAGGAACTGTTTGACAAGTACAAATGCAGCAGTTGCCACATCGGTAAAATGGGTGGCGACGGCAGCGCCATTTTCACGCGCCCAAATCACAAGGCTACCAGCCCNNAAGTGAGGATGCCATGGAAGCGGTTTGCGATCTGACCAACAAGCAATGCAAGCCTTGCGAGGGCGGCGTGCCGCCGCTGCTGCAGGATGAAATCAATTCCCTGATGAAGCAGATCGAGGGCTGGGTGCAGTATGACCAGCTCATCGGCAAGACATTCGAGTTTAAAAACTATTACCAGACCATCGCGTTCGTGAATGCCGTGGCGTGGCTGTCCCACCGCGAAGACCATCACCCCGACATGACGGTGCACTACAACAAGTGCCACGTGGAATACTCCACACACGCCATCAACGGCCTGTCGGAAAACGACTTTATATGCGCTGCCAAGGTGGATGCGCTGTTCAAGATTTGAATTCGGCCATTCAATCTAAAAGGCCTTTAGCCACGGATTAACACGGATGTTCACGGATTGTCACTGGTTTTTCCGCTTTATATTTATCTTTCAGGTGGACTATAGAATCCATCAAAACCAATGGCCCATCTGTGTTAATCCGCACCCGCAAGGGGTAGGCTGGGGTTGTATAGCCGCTAAAGCGGCATCAACCACGCCCTGTTAATCCATGGCTAACAAGTCGTTACAGATTCAAGGCCAAGCCATCGCCGCCTTCGGCCGCAATTATCTGGTGGAATTGGCAGGTGGTGAATTACTCGACTGCGTCCCGCGCGGAAAAAAGAGCGAAGTGGCATGCGGTGATTGGGTTGAAATCCAGCACATCTCTGAAAAGCAGGGGGTCATAGAAAAAATCCTGCCGCGCAAAACCCTGCTGTACCGCTCCGATGCATTTCGCCAGAAACTCATTGCTGCCAATGTCACGCAGATCATTGTGGTTGTGGCCGCCGAGCCTTCGTTCAGCGATGAGTTGCTGGCTCGCTGTCTGGTGGCCGCATATAACCAGCAACTGGAAACACTCATCGTGCTGAACAAGTGCGATTTGCTGGAAGCGACAAGGACATCACGCGCGCAGTTGGAACCCTATCGCGCGATTGGCTACCGCGTGCTGGAACTGACCGCCAATAAGAGCGCTGCGCCGCTGCTATCCTGTTTGCAAGGACATACCAGCGTGCTGGTTGGGCAATCCGGCATGGGCAAATCCACCCTTATCAATTCCTTGCTGCCGGATGCTCTGGCCGCCACGCGTGAAATATCCACCGCGCTCGGTTCGGGCAAGCACACCACCACGCGCGCGCGCCTATACCATCTGAACGCAGATAGCCACCTGATAGACTGCCCCGGTGTACAGGCGTTCGGCCTGCATCACCTGAGCTTCGGCGCGATTGAAGAAGGGTTCGTCGAGTTTGCAAAGTATCTCGGACAGTGCCGCTTTCGAGACTGCCGTCACCGGGATGAGCCAGGCTGCGCGCTACGCTCCAGCGTTTCCACTGGAGAGATTGATGCACGCAGGCTGGAATTGTTCCTGCAAATTACCGCTGGGCAATATTGATGACCAAGCCAGCTTCCGCCATGGCTATTCAATTAACCTGGGTTATCTTCTGCACAATCCGGACGATCACCTTACTTGTGCACGCCGAGTTTTTCGCGCCAACCCGGAAATATCTTGTCCGCATCTTTCGGGAACGATTCAAATGCACGGGCAAACTCTTTGTGTTCCTTAGCGTATTGGATTGGATCGGCACCCGCTTTCCAGCACTCGTAAGCCTGGCGCAGAGAAATTGCTCCAGCAGCCGGGCTGTCAATGTGGCCGTAGGCCCCCCCACCTGCGGTGTTGATCACGTTGCCGTGGCCAAGGTTCTCGAAGAATCCTGGCAGGCGTAGCGCGTTCATGCCGCCGGAGATGATCGGGGTGGTCGGCTTCATGCCGTACCACTCTTGATGGTAGAACGGGCCGGTGCAGCTATCGCGCTCAATCATGTAAGCGATGATGCGGTCGTCCTTGCCACCTTCCATTTTTCCAAAGCCCATGGTGCCGACGTGGATGCCTGATGCGCCTTGCAGGCGCGACATTTTGGCCAGCACGAACGCGGTGTAGCCGCGCTTGGAAGAAGGGGAAGTTACCGCGCCGTGACCGGCACGATGGTAGTGCAGGTACTGGCCTGCGTATTGACGGCGCGCTGTGGTGACCATGCCGGGGCCGCCCACATAACCGTCAACCAGGAACGCCAGTTTGTCTGCATCCGGGCCGAATGTTTCCAACGCATAGTCAGCACGAGCACACATTTCATAGTGGTCGTCGGCAGTAATGTTCATCGAGAATAACTTGGCCTGGCCGGTTTCATCCTGAGCGCGCTTCAGTGAGTCATAGACCAAAGGCAGCACTTTCTTGATCGGGCAGAACACCTGGTTGCCTTGTGGCTCGTCGTTCTTGATGAAATCGCCGCCCAGCCAGAATTGGTACGCCGCCTTGGCGAATGGCTCGGGGCGCAGGCCCAGCTTGGGCTTGATGATGGTTCCGGAGATGTAGCCGCCGTTTACAACTGGCCTGCCCAGGATGCGCCACAGGTCGGAGATGTCTTTTGCAGGGCCGTCGAACAATTGCAGCATACGCGGTGGAACGTAGAAATCCTGCATTTGCAGATTTTCGATATCGCCCATACCCTGGTTGTTGCCGATGGCTAGGGTCAGAAAAGAGACGATCATCGCGCGCCCGTCGGTCAGGTTGCGGTCGAACAGGTCGTTCGGGTAAGCCACCTTCATGATGCCCTTGGCTTCGTCTATAAAATACACCAGCGCGTCCACGCCTTTGGTGAAATCGTCGGTTGTGCTCACTTCGACGTTGGTGCCCGTGGAAGACTCGGCAGCTATGTGTGCCGCAGCTTCCAGATAACCCACACCCGCCGCCGGGGTCATGGTGTAGGCCACCAGAATATGTTTGCCGCCCTTGAGCAGGTCTTCCTCTTTCAAACTCAGATCTGCATAACGATTCGATTGATCCATTTTTTTCTCCCGGTTGATGAACAATTTGAACTGCGATGGCGAGAACTATAACGCCGCACAATCATAAATAATAGTCAATATTAATTATGCTATCCATAAATAATATTTATGGTTCATGTTAGAATGCATGTAACAGATTATTCGATAGCCGTCATGTTTCATGTCACCTTACGCCAACTGCAAGTGTTCGAAACCGTCGCGCGTCAGTTGAGTTATTCGCGCGCTGCGAAATCACTCTATCTCAGCCAACCAGCCGTTTCCATGCAGATCAAGCTGCTGGAGGAAAATATCGGCCTGCCATTGCTCGAACAGATGGGCAAGAAAATATTTCTCACCGAAGCCGGTAAAGAGCTATTCCAGTGCAGTTGCTCCATCACGCAGCAACTTGTGGATGTGGATGTGCTGTTTCGAGAAATGAAGGGGCTGGAGCATGGCCACCTGAATATTTCCGTGGTCAGCACGGCCAATTATTTCACCCCGAAACTGCTGGCCAAATTCTGCCAGCGCCATTCCAGCATCAATATCACCTTGAATGTAGCCAACCGCGATGCGGTGCTCAAGCAGGTCACCGATAACACCGCCGACCTCGCGGTGATGGGCCAGCCTCCCGAAAACAGCGACCTCGCGGCAGAGCCGTTTATGAAAAATCCGCTCGTGGTGATCGCCCCGCCCAATCACCCTTTATGCAAACTGAAACGCATCAAGCTCAAGCGGCTGGAACAGGAAATTTTCCTGCTGCGTGAGCAAGGGTCGGGGACGCGCGGTGCGATGGAGCGCTTCTTCGCCGAGCACGGTATCAAGTTACATGCCGGAATGGAAATGGGTACCAACGAAGCGATCAAGCAAGCGGTACAGGCGGGTATGGGGCTGGCAATACTCTCGCTGCCCAGCATCGAGCTGGAGCTGGAAACTGGCCGTTTGGCCGTGCTCAACGTGGAGTACTTTCCTATTGTGCGCCACTGGTACATCGTGCACCGCAAGAGCAAGCGCCTGTCCACTGCCACGCAAGCTTTCAAGCAGTTTCTGCTAAACGAAGCGGAGAAGCTATCCACACCGGATAGGGTTGCGGTCAAGGCACGGTGGCTCAAATAGATTACCGGTTTCAGGTATCCACTTCGGCGGACGTTCCATTCCCTTGAATTGGGAAATCAGGTAAGCTGAACACCGAGAACTTCCGTAAAAATCACCGCGTTAGGAATGCCGCACTTCATGACCAGACAAGATCAAGGCTTCGATCAAGAAAGAGAAGAATCACTCGATTTGCTTATCCATATCTGGATGAGATTTATTCTTGCCTGTTCCAGCTTGCTCGTGTCACTTATAGCCCCTGTTGAATCGGGCTTGCCTAACCAATTCACCCACATACTGCTCATTTCTTACTGCTTGTATAGCGCGTGTTTTGTGTTTGTCTATGACATGCACATATTTCTCGAATTTGCATCGAACCGCGCAGCGCACTGGATTGATACAATTCTATTTTCATTCCTGGTTGCATTAACAGGGGGTGCCGATAGCATTTTCTTTTTCTTTTTCTTTTTCCCCATTCTCGTCGCCTCTTTTTCCTGGGGATTCAGGGAAGGTCTGAGAATTACCATTGCATCTGTCGCTTTATTTACAATAGCCGGCCTGGTTTCTTCCCTGCTCGGACATGCCTACGATTTGGGCGAGGCAGTCATTCGTCCGATATATCTCATTGTTTTTGGTTACATGATTGCCCACTGGGGAAGAGGTAGAATCGTACTCAAACGCAGGCTCAGGCTATTGCAAGAAATAAGCACCAGCTGGAATCCGCGCTTTAGAGTCAATCATGTAATCATGATTAACCTTTGCAGGTTGGTCGAATTTTATCGGGGAACCCGCTGTATTATCGTTTTGAATCGCGCAGAAGCTCAGCCGAAATACGTTATGCATGCCACAGATCGGCGCAAGTTGAGCAATCCTGAAGCGCCCAGGGAAATCACTGAGACAACGGCAAAGCAGCTCCTGATACTACCTAACACTCTTGCGGTTGCTTACGAAAACTCTGCTGCCCACAGCTTGAGGAATTTCAATAAATACATCGCATATGACATTAACACCAATGAGCCCACCGATAGATATTTCGATGAGTGCGCAACCCTTTCCAATTTGTTCGATGATGAATCCTTTATCTCTGTACCATACCGGCAGCAAGGTGTAATTTCGGGCAGAATTTTTTTGGTCGCGGG
>CXWL01001816.1_pt1 | contig 12609 bp, 9 predicted proteins | sample 590931 | NCBI WGS metagenome assembly CXWL01 (sample SAMEA3498368, study PRJEB10139) | groundwater metagenome | biome: water well; material: biofilm material | place: Germany | collected 2015-04-27
GGCTGAGTTGTTTGATGTCGATAAATCGGGCATCAGCCGTCATTTAAAAAATATCTTTGCAACTGGAGAGTTGCAGCGGCAGGCAATCGTTGCAAATTTTGCAACGGTTCAGTGCGAAGGTAATCGTGATCACATCGCCGATACTAACAGGCCGTTGAAAAACGTTTTCGAGGCAGCCGATGCAAGGCAAAAACAGGCGAAAAAGCGCAGTTTATGCCTAATAAATGAGCATTTTGAACCTGTTTTTAACACCACAGCGGTAACACAGATAGTTTTTCAGCGGCCTGCTAAGCCTAAAGGTAAGAAATGAGCCGTAGCTTCCACCATGAATTGGTGCTCAACCACTTTATGATGCGTTTTTTCAATGGCGGCAATTTGCTGGCACTGAAAAATCGATTGGGAGAAGACCGGCATGAAGGAGTCGAAGAGGACGGACAAAGCGGTTTTTTTCATGCTTTGCAGCACGACCTGTTCCAACCGGATCTGATCAATCAACAAGATCTGCGCCGTTATGACCTGAATATTGTGCAGCATTGGAATACCATCACCGGGCGGCGCAACAAGATTGAAGGCACTGTGCTCAACATGAAGTATTTCCAGTATCTTTCGTTGCTGTTCACCGAGATTTATCTGGACTGGTATTTCAACCAGAGGCAGCAATTGCTGGATGGCTTGAATAGGGAAATGCAGGCCTATAACGACGGACAAGCGGCAGACCACCGATTCCAGTCTTTTGATGGGGATGAATTGAACAAGCTGGCTTTCTGGAATGCCACCGGAAGCGGCAAGACATTGTTGCTGCATGTCAATATCCACCAGTATTTACATTATTTTCAGAGCGGTCAAAAAAACGTTTACCCGGATAAGATCATTTTACTCACGCCGAATGAAGGGCTGTCGCGCCAGCATTTGGACGAATTGCAGCTTTCGGGCTTTGGTTTCTGCCGCCTGTTCGATAAAAATCGCGGCGGCGTTTTCAAAGGCACGATTGAAATCATCGACATCAATAAGCTGGGCGATGAAATGGGCGATAAGACGGTCGCAGTAGAAGCTTTTGAAGGCAATAATCTGGTGCTGGTGGATGAGGGGCATCGCGGCACCAGCAAGGAAGCAGGTGCCTGGATGAGCCGCCGTGAAGTGCTGGTGCGCGGTGGTTTCGCTTTCGAATACTCTGCTACTTTTGGTCAAGCAGTGGCAAAGGGTTTAACCGTCGACAAAGCAGAGCAGGAATTGATCAAGAGAAAAGCCAGAATGCTGTTTGAGACAGCCAATCTGAGAAAACTGGATGAATCTCAAATACAGCAACTGATGCTAACCCGAGAAGAAAAACGTAAGGCACGCACAATGGCTACGCGGGAGATTTACGCCAAAAGTATTCTGTTTGATTACTCCTACAAGTTTTTCTACGAAGATGGCTATGGAAAAGAGTCGCTGATTCTTAATCTGAAAAATGAAGATTACGACCGACCGGATATCGCACAGCAATACTTCACCGCCTGTTTGTTGAGTTTCTATCAACAGCAATACCTGTGGAACACAAACCGTGACAGGCTGGGTGATTTCAATATTGAAAATCCGCTGTGGGTGTTTGTTGGTAATACCGTCGTGGGTGAAGACTCAGATATTCTGAATGTTCTCAGATTCCTGGCTGGCTTTCTGAATGATGAAACTAGCGCTAAGCAATGGTTGAAAGATTTACTTGCCAATACCGCACGCCTATTGGATGCCAAGGGCAATAATATTTTTCAAAACCGCTTCACGCCATTGATGCCATTCAGTGCGGATGCCGTTTATTCCGGCATTCTTAAATATTTGTTCAATACGGACTCTCGCCAACGGTTAAAAGTAGTCAATCTGAAGCGGAGCAAAGGAGAGTTGGCGCTACGGGTTGGCGATGCCGAACCGTTTGGATTGATCAATATTGGTGATGATGCCGGTTTTTTTAGAGAAGCGGAGAAAACTGAGAATACCCAATGGTTTGATACTGAATCGGATGATTTTGCCGAGTCAAAGTTTGGTACGCTGAATAAAAAGGATAGCCATTTACATGTGTTGATTGGTTCACGCAAATTTACCGAAGGCTGGAGCAGTTGGCGTGTATCTACCATGGGTTTGCTTAATATGGGCCAAGGCGAAGGTTCGCAGATCATTCAGCTATTCGGACGGGGCGTGCGTTTGAAGGGTAAAGAGTACTCACTCAAGCGCAGTCTACCTGGGCAAAGACCGAAAGGAATACACCTGGAAAGGTTGGAAACACTAAATATTTTTGGTGTGAATGCGGGCTATATGGCCGCCTTTAAAAATTATCTGAAAGAAGAAGGCATTACCCCATCCGATGAAATTATTGAACTTGATTTTGAAACCCATATTAATCTGCCTAAAAGTAAGCTGAAATCCCTGGCACTGAAAGATGGCTATAAGGACAACCAGACCAAGGGATTCAAGCGCACATACTTTCCGTGGCTATACGAAATACCTGCTGAGTTTGAGGGAAAAATCAATAAGGTGTCTATCGATCTGGATTTATATCCCAAGATAGAAGCCATGAGCACGCAGGATAAAACCAGCATCACAACAAATACCAGCATTCGCACTAAAGGAAAAATTGCGAGCACCACCATGGCATTGTTTGATTTTGACCGGATTTATCTGGCAATCCAGGAGTTTAAACAACAACGGAGCTGGAGTAATTTGCGCCTGGAGCGCACACGACTGATGGATCTCTGCCAAATGCGCGATGACTGGTACACCCTTTACATTCCGCAAGCCGAGCTGGTGATCCGCAACATTGCAGACATACGCAAGCAGGAAGATATTCTTATCCGTTTGTTGCAAGATTATACGGATCGTTTTTACAAGGCTCTGAAAACAGCTTACGAAGGCCAGTTCTACAACATTGTCCATATCAAGAATGATGACGATGCCTTGCTTAAGGTATATCACTTTGAAATTGATAATACCGATGACGGAGAAGCTTACGAAAAACAGATCAGGGTACTGCAAGATCTGGTGAAGAGCGGAAAAATCGGCGAAGCCAGTGAATGGAATGCGGGCCAGGTGGTCGCCATTTGTTTCGATCGCCATTTATATTATCCCTTATTCGCTATTGAAGGGGATGTGCCGCTAAAAATGCGCCCACTGGCATTTGATGCGCCCAGCGAGGTGCAGTTTGTGCGCGACCTTGAAATCTTCTATCAATCTACACTTGGCCAGGAAATAATTGGAAAACGAAGCATTTATTTACTTCGTAATGCCGATACCAAAGCCAAGGGATTGGGTTTCGCCTTGGCAGGCAATTTCTATCCGGATTTTCTTTTATGGTTGGTTGACGATACTACCGGTGATCAATGGTTAAACTTTATTGACCCCAAAGGGCTGCGTCAAATGAACCTGAATGATCCCAAACTAGGTTTATATAAAGAAGTGAAGGTGCTACAAGAAAAACTGGGTGATCCGAAATTGACACTGAATGCCTTTATCGTTTCAGGTACGCAATTTGCAAGTTTACTGGATGTTTCTTGCAAACAGGAAGAACTGGAAGAACGGCATGTATTGTTTATGCCGGATGGTGGACAGGTTTATTTGAAGAAAATGTTTGAACGGATTGTGTAAATTTCCTATACCGTTGTCAATTTCGCGTACTCGAGTAATAACCATTTCGTTCCGGCATGATCAAAATTAACCTGGACGCGCGCTTCACTGCCGCTCCCTTCATAGTTGGTAATGACACCCGCGCCAAATTTGGCATGTAGCACGTTCTGTCCGATTCTCCATGCACCGCCGGAAAATTTCTGCTGACTGTAAATTGCAGTTCTTGGAATAGCTGTTGTAGTCTGCTTACCGGCACCCGGACAGTATGGTTTCTGATCAATTCTAGGCGTTGATTGCAGCCACTTCAAACAACTCTCCGGAATCTCATTCAGAAAACGCGATGCGATGTTATAACGGGTTTGGCCGTGCAGCATACGGCTTTGAGCAAAACTGATATATAACCGGCGGCGCGCGCGTGTCATGGCCACGTACATCAGCCGTCTTTCTTCCGCAATACCATTGATCTCATTCAGGCTGTTTTCATGCGGAAAAAGTCCTTCTTCCAATCCACTCAGAAATACGCTATGAAACTCTAAGCCTTTGGCGGCATGCACCGTCATTAGCTGCAACGCATCCTGACCGCTGCCCGCCTGATGCTCACCGGCTTCCAGCGAAGCATGCGCAAGAAATTCTGCAAGGCTGTCATCTTCAGCTTCGTGCACGAAACTGGTTGCAGCATTAATCAGTTCATTTAGATTTTCCAGCCTTTCTGCGCTTTCTCGCTCTTTGGCATAATGTGCTAGTAGCTCACTGTGCATCAGCATGTGTTCAACAACTTGCGGCAACGGTAACGTACTGCAGCTTTGACGCATCGTCATGATCAAGTGAACAAATCCTGCAATGCCTTTTAAAGATTTTGGCAATTCTTGCACGATTGCTGTTTCACCGCCGCATTTCTGCAGCGCCGTAGCCCACAGGCTTCCACCTTGCAATCTCGCATCATCCAGCAATTGCTCCAAACTGCGTGCACCAATCCCGCGTGCCGGGAAATTGATCACGCGCAATAACGCACTATCATCGTCAGGATTGGCAATCAAGCGCAAATATGCCAATGCATGTTTGATTTCCTGGCGATCAAAGAAGCGCATGCCGCCATAAACACGGTACGATAGGGCGGCATTAAACAAACTGTGTTCCAAAACTCTGGATTGCGCATTGGAGCGATAGAGCAATGCCATCTCTGACAAGGCAATGCCTTCCGCATGCAAGGTTTTGACTTCCTCAACGATAAATGCAGCCTCATCGAAATCATTCGGTGCATTATAAACACGTACTAGCTCGCCCTTCCCTTCGGCGGTCCAAAGATTCTTCCCCAAACGTTCGCTATTGTTTTCAATCAGTGCGTTAGCAGCATCGAGGATATTACCGTGTGAGCGGTAATTTTGTTCCAGCTTGATCACTTTGGAGATGCCGAAATCACGCTCAAAATCTCGCATGTTGCCAGAATACGCGCCGCGGAATGCATAAATACTTTGATCATCATCACCCACGACAAAGACTGCCGCGGCATTTTGGGTTCCAACGCCAGCCAGCAATTTGAGCCATTTGTACTGCAATGGATTGGTATCTTGAAACTCGTCCACCAGAATATGACTAAAACGTTCCTGATAATGTTTGCACAGTATTTCATTGCGGCTCAACAATTCATAACTGCGCAGCAGTAATTCGGGAAAATCCACCGCACCTTCCTTGTTACATTGCTGTTCATAAGCCTGATAAAATTCAAGCATTCTACGAGAAAAAGCATCTTCCGCGACAACATAAGCTGCACGTAATCCAGCTTCTTTGGCATTATTGATAAACCATTGCACTTGGCGCGGCGGGAATTTCTTATCGTCGGCCGACAAGCTCTTCAAGATACGCTTGACTAAAGCCAGTTGATCGGCGGAATCCAGAATCTGGAATGTTTGCACCAATCCGGCATCCTGATAATGCGTACGCAACATACGATGACACAGCCCATGAAATGTCCCGATCCACATACCGCGTGTATTTATCGGCAGCATGGCGGTAATACGGGTCAACATTTCCTTGGCAGCTTTATTGGTGAAAGTAACGGCCAGAATACCGTGCGGATTGGCTTGCCCTGATTGGATCAGATACACGATCCGTGTCGTCAACACACGTGTTTTTCCACTGCCGGCGCCAGCCAGCACCAATACCGATTGATGCGGTAGCGTAATAGCTTCCAGTTGCGGTGGATTCAGATCTGATAATAAGGAAGTCATGTAACGATTTTAACCAAGTCTCCCATGATCATACTGAAGCAATTTGTATGAAATGGATCTCTGACTCACACTGATTAATTCAGAACCCGATATGTGAACATTCACATCTTATCGTGATTCTTGAATTAACCGGAAGTCAGTCAGAAATTACTACGCTCTACTTTTTGCAACAATTTCCAGAATCAATGGAGTCAATATGAGTTCTATCGCCATGCCCATTTTTCCACCAGGCACAACAATAGTGTTCGGGCGGGACATAAATGAATCATGAATCATACTCAGTAAAAAAGGAAAGTCTGCTTTCATCGGATCCTTAAAACGAATCACCACAAAACTTTCATCCAATGTTGGAATTTGACGTGCGATAAATGGATTGGAGGTGTCGACAGTGGGTACACGCTGAAAGTTGATATCGGTGCGTGAAAACTGTGGCGTAATGTAATGCACATAATCATGCATACGACGCAGAATGGTGTGCGTTACCGCTTCTGCCGAATATCCGCGAGCACTGGTATCGCGAAATATTTTCTGAATCCATTCCAGATTAACAATTGGCACCACACCAACCAGCAAATCCACGTACTTAGCCACATCCGCCGTATCACTTTTTGCACCGCCGTGTAATCCCTCGTAAAACAGCAAATCGGAACCGGCTGGAATCGGTGACCAGGGAGTAAATGTGCCGGCTTTCTGTTTCCAGGGTTCCGCTTCTTCATCATTATGCAGATACAAACGTGTCTGGCCAATGCCACTTCCGCCATATTCCTTGAATAAGGCTTCCAATTTCTCAAATTCATTGGCTTCTGGACCAAAATGGCTGATCGCGCGTCCATTGTTTTTTTCCGATTCTGCGACGGCTTGCTTCATTGATTCACGATCATAACGATGAAAACTATCACCTTCTACGATCGCAGCTTTCAGATGCTCACGACGGAAAATATGTTCAAAGCTGGATTTTACCGTTGAGGTGCCTGCGCCTGAAGATCCGGTAACGGCAATAACCGGGTGTTTTTGCGACATTCTAATGTTCTCCTAAAAAATATAACATTCAAGTTCACCGGACCAAGTAAAAGTCATCGACGGCAATTCTGTATTAATATGATACTTCTTTCTTTTCATATTTGGCAGCGGTGACAATTTGTATTCAGCACTGTTCAGATTGAAAGCGATACGATATCGGGGCCTTATTGGAACTTATAAAATTTAAATCATGTCAGATTCATTGCTTACATAGCATGCGTATTGTATACCAAGACCGCACATAAATTGTCTTTGGCATTTGTATAAGTCCGTAGAAAATTAAAAGACAGATATTACTTGATGATTGGATTGATTTAGGATTGAGTTCGTATGAAAAATTTCAAATGGCCATTGATCACAATTTTATTTCTAACCATAGTGTTCTACAACTTCGCATTGGCTGAAGGAGACGGTGGCGGTGATGGCGGCGATGACAGTAGCAACGATTATGATGGCAGTGGCCATCATGACGATGACGGCCATCACCACCATGGCAGTCATAATCAATTCATTTTCGGCCTCGGTGGCTACTATGACCCTTGGTTCTGGGGTGGCTATGGTTACTATAATCCGGGATTCTGGGGAAATTACTATGGTCCGGGTTTTTATAGTCCTTATAGCTACCGCGCGTATGGTTATGCAGATCCTTTTTTCAGGCCTAATTATACTTATCCGCCCGTTGTCACAGCGCCCTCTCGGCCGCCTGTCTACATACAGCAGCAAGAACCCAAATTCGCACAACCAAAAACCAACTACTGGTACTATTGCCAAAAACCGGAAGGATATTATCCGCATATTAAGGCATGTCCGGGCGGATGGACACAAGTCGCCCCTCAACCCTATGCACAATGATGAAGCGAGAACACCATGAAAGTAATTAAACGAGTATTGATATTAATAATGGTTTACATATTAGCGGCGTGCGTCAGTTTGCCAAACGGGCCCAGCGTTATGACATTACCAGGTGCCGGCAAAAGCTTTGACCAGTTTCGCCATGATGATTACGACTGCCGCAGCTATGCATACGAGCAAGTGGGTGGTACCACACCGCGGCAAGCATCGCAAACTAGCGGAATAGAAAGCGCTGCCATTGGTGCCGGATTGGGTGCTGCTGCAGGCGCAGCGATTGCTGGAGGAGGTGGTGCTGCAATTGGTGCTGGCACCGGTCTTTTGGCCGGTGGATTAGTCGGATCGGGTACTGCAAGCAGTTCCGCATACGTCAATCAACAGCGCTATGACATTAGTTATATTCAGTGCATGTATGCCAAAGGCCATCGCGTTCCGGTATCCGGCAGAATCACCAATGATCTACCTTCAAATAACAATCGAGGAAGCTCATCTCCACCACCTAACTTTAACCCGCCGCCACCCCCGTCAGGCAATCCACCGCCTCCGCCTCCGCGATAATTTCTCACTGGCTTGTTACTCTCTCTCGGTAACAAGCCAGTAAATCAGCGATACCTTATATCTAAGCTGTACTTGCAATCTCTGTGCTTAAATCTGCTAATGATTCAAATTACTCTACACGCCATCATCGACTGACTTATCAAACAGACAATAACTCAGTATCATATTAAGTTAGAATATGCAGTTGAATAGGATCGGTGATTCATCTGCAATCATTGCCATCAGGATAGCAGATGAAATTTTGGTTATCCATAAACTGCAACTGGATTTTAAGATAAGAACATAGGAGTAAAGCTGTGCACCCGATTGTACCCATTATCATGGCACTTGGTGCCATTCTGTTTCTTGTAGGAATAGCCGTCCAGGCCCGGCTTGGCTTTCAGCGTATTAACATGATAAAACTACGTGGAAAGGAATATAAACTTTGGTATCTTGTATTGACTACTGTGGCCGCAGGGGTCGCGTTAATTATGATATCGGTTTTGATACCGAAGTATATGCCCTATCAGCCTGAATCAGCATCCAATTCGGCGCAACCTGTATTATCCAGCAACTTGAAATATGAACTGGATTCGATTTTATCCAGTATGGATCTTGATAACGAAATCATCATGAGTGCCATTGGCCGGTTTCAGGTGGAATACCAGGAAGCATCGCAAAGAGGCGAGAAAAACACTATGGATTTGCTCATTCTGGAAATAGCCTACCGGATCAGAATCGAACTGCAAAATCGAAATCACACGGAAAACCAGATCGAACGTGAAGTAGAGAGAATTATTGGTATTTTGAAGCAGCCTGTTAAACAGGGAAACGGCAAGTAAAATAATTATCTGATATTTCTAAAAACATAATCACTCCATTAACTACTTAAGGAATTTGCTATGAAAAAAATCATTCAAGCACTGTTTATGATATCTATCCTATTTTTGGCAGTTCCCAATTTAGCACTTGCGGATGAATATCCTGATAAGGCTCTTGAGAAACTGGGAACTGGCCTTGCTAATGCCGTGACCGGTGTCGTTGAAATACCTAAAACGATAATAATCACCGGCAACAGAGATGGCGTCATTCATGGAATGACCGTCGGATTCATTAAAGGCATTGCCTATACTGTTGGTCGTTCATTGAGTGGTGCTTTCGATATCGCAACATTCCTTGTGCCAACCACATCTTTTGTCAAGCCTACCCATATTTGGGATGATTTCAACCGGGAAACAACCTTCGTTGAAGCAAAAATGCGCTAACAGGCCGTTGAAAAACGTTTTCGAGGTAGCCGATGCAAGGCAAAAACAGGCGAAAAAGCGCAGTTTATGCTTAATAAATGAGCATTTTGAGTCTGTTTTTAACACCGCAGCGGCAACGCAGATAGTTTTTCAACGGCCTGCTAATGGATTTTTTCTCTGCATCATGATTGCGATTACTTAGCAGTCATTGCAATAACAGAGATGCAGCTATTCAGACCATTACATAAAATTACGCGTATGCAAGGCAGAGAGTGATTGCGCTCTCTGCCCATCAAAACCAATCTTACGCAAACGCCGCACACGCCCCTGCCCCATATCGGCAATCAGTGTTTGCACTTTTCCCCAACCGGCACGCAGCGCCTCGGGTTGCCATGAACCGGCAGCCAACAATACTAGAGAATCAAATACTTCTTCGTTAAGACCGGCAGTATGAGCCAACTTATCATGACGGCGTTCAATGGCTGCTGCCAAGCGTTCCAGCAATGCCGGATCTTCTTTCACATGCTGCGTGAGATGGGCAACACCAAATGCAACGTGACGGGCTTCGTCCTGAGCAACCAGCCGCGCTATCTCGCCTGTCACCGGGTCTGGTGCGTGTTGATGCAGAAACTGCAATAATGATAAAAAACTGCCTTCGCCAAGCACCGAGAGTAGCATCGTCGATAATGCAAAGTCCGTTTCATCAATCAACGTCTTAAGGGATGCCTGACCACCGGCCGTGGATAAGCCAAGTTTCGGTCTGCGCAACAGCGCTCGCCGGGTAAATACTTCGATATGACGCGCTTCATCAGCCGCTTGGATCGCCAGTAACTGCATCACCTCGCGGAAATGCGGATGTATTTGCGCGGCAAATCTGGCCGGAATGACAAGCGCCGCGGTCTCATTCTCGATCAGATACGTCATCACCTGCACGACCGCATCTTCAATGTCATCGTGCGACACGAAAGACTCATCCCACGGAATCGCTGTAGCAGGATTCCACTGCGCGGCAGCGGCCTGCGCATATAATCGCGCAGCTTCCTGCGCCCAGACTTCGGCACGCGTGTCGAGGGGAAAATCAAAAGCCGGCGCACCGGCTTCAACCGTCGCACTGCGACCCGCCAATCCCCAGTTGGCATGCGCATAAGTTTGCGGTGTTGCGGCTTCACCAGTCGACTCTGCACCACGCCAGCGTCCATCTTCAGCGCCACCACGGTATAGCACTGCTACTGGACCACCCGTGATTTGTGAAATTTCGATGTCGTGACCTTGCGCGCGGCACCAGCCGCGTAAATGAATGGCTAGTTCCGGTGCATTGCCATACACCGCAACCGGTGCATGCACCGGCACTGTGCGCAATGCACGTTTTATCAACAAATGCCCGCCCTGATCCAACCCCAGCTCGCCGAGCTCGACGCAGCACATACCCTCCTCGATCATGGGCAAGACTTGCTTACGCTAGCAACAAATGCGTCGATAGTTTTGAATCGATTGGCAGCTCTGGCCAATAATGCATATTTCTCAGTGCGTCCCGGCCTCCATTGTTTCAATCCTTCGAGATCCAGCAAAGGCCTGACTTGCGGATCATCGTACGACATTGACATCAAGAGAGTACAAAACTGCGCCACAGCCGCTTCAGGCGCATTATCCAGCACGGTAAAATTGCAATGATCATATTCACCAGTCTGTGCAAGAATGCGCGTGCTATTCGATGGCAGCGTACCCTCGCGGGAAAATAACAAATGATTGCCGTCGATCATACAGGCCGCGTCAACTGTTCCCTCAATTAATGCTTTGGCGGCATGACGTTCACCCCCAATATGGTCGCCGTGTTTACCAACCAGCACATCAAACAGGCGCACCGCAAAATCTTTTTCCGGCTCAAGACCCGCCTCTGCCAAATGCAATAGCGGGATCAATGTCGCCTGTGGTGAGTCGGAAGCACCCACGGCAACGGTCTTGCCCCGCAAATCCTCAATCGACCGGATCGGCGAATCATTACGCACGACGATCACACTGGTGAGATCACAATCGCTATCGCGCATGGCAATTGCTTTGATTGTTCGTCCGGTTTGCGCGGCAATGCGTTCGGTCTGCAACCATGCCAGCGGAGAATTCCATGCAACGTGAAAGTGCCCGGAAAAATGCCCTGCCACTTGCCGTTCATAGTTTGAATACAGAATGTAATCAAAATCAAAATTATGCTGTGCAAACCACTTTTGAAAACCATCCCAGATGGTGACAACCTTCGGGTCGTATGCAACCGCTCCCAGTATTAACGTTGTAGACATGCAGCGTTCTCTCAAAATACCGGCAGACCGCAAATGGCCTTGCCGATGAAGTCGTACAATTGATCGGTTGTCGGTGCCATCACGGTACCGGCGCGCGCATCGCGAAACCGGCGTTCCACACCAACTTCACGTCGAAACGCGGCACCACCGCAAACACGCATCGCCGTATCCAATACCTGCGTGGCGGATTCGCCGGAAGCGGCTTTGCATTCCAATACGCGCAACATCACATCTTCGCGGTTTGTCTCCAACGCATGCAGCGTATCGAGCCACAGACAGCGCGCCTGATCGGTAGCAATACGCATCCGCGCAAGATACGCCCGAATAGTCGGCAGCTCAGACAATGCCGAATCAAGATAATCATAGCGCGTCCCCATCACGTGATTACACGCAGCAGCCGTCGCGCCCTCCATCAATCCGATTCCAGTGGCGGCTGTTAGCACATTGAACAAAGGCAGCACCGTCTCGAGCATAATCGCAAGACCCTGGCCATCCTCGCCCAGCATGGCATGGACTGGGATTAAAACATTTTCTGCAGTAACCGGAGTGGAATCATTCCCACGTAGACCAAGACCATCAAAACCACCCGCTATCGAAATCCCGTTGCTGTCACTCGGTACCAGCCAAAGGGTACTGGCGCCTTCGGCAGCAAAGGGTTTGCTCGACCATACATACAAAGTCGCATGATGTGCCGACGTCACCCAATTCTTTCTTGCGTTTAAACAGATCCCGTTCTGATCACGCCTTGCTGTGCTCACTGGCGCCCAGAAGTGGCTACGCGACCCTGCTTCGGAAAATGCCAATGTAGCCAGATGATTGCCTTGTGCGAGCTGCTTGCGTACCGCTTCA
>CXWL01025125.1_pt1 | contig 12609 bp, 12 predicted proteins | sample 590931 | NCBI WGS metagenome assembly CXWL01 (sample SAMEA3498368, study PRJEB10139) | groundwater metagenome | biome: water well; material: biofilm material | place: Germany | collected 2015-04-27
ATGAACACCAAACAATTTCGACACCCAGCCAACAGGCATTCCCGCACGGCGATCATGAACCGGCGCGTCGGCGGGTGCGGTTTTCAGCTGATGTCGAAGGTTGGCCAGAGCGCGATCGGCCTGAATTTGCTGGGACAGGTACTTGCTCAAGTGAAACAGAAAGGCTGATTACTCGGGGTGAGGTGCGCGAGAAATTACCGGTGTATCCGAGGTGAATGGAAGAGTAGAGAAATGATGAAGCTGGAGTGGCGCACCTTCTCGTACGGTCCGGCCTTCCTGTTTAACCCACATTATTCGTGACGGTCCGTCGCGAAATCGAGACAGGCGCACGGAGCCGTGAGGCGAGGTGTCCCCCAGCCTGGGAGTTCCGAAGGGGGTGTGCCCCCTTCGTGGGGATTCCACAAGGGGGCTGGCCCCCTTGTAAAAGTGGGCGAGGCATGCTTCAGAGCCGAGCCTGCGAAGGAGGGAGGCGTACTTGAAGCAGCCTGTTGACCGACCGAATGGCAAACCCGCCTGCCTGGACGCTGGGCTACCGAGTCCAGGCTTGTCGCAGCGGCGAATCCGCAATTGCAGCAGAAGCGTTCATGAACAGTGCGGGTTAGGGGAGTGATCGAATCGATAGTGCGTTATTCTGATCGTCCACCTTCACCTCAACGCGATCACCCTTTGCGAGTTGTCCCATTATCTGGGTCTTCTTAGTCATATGCACATGGACTTCCTGGCCATCCTTCTCCTTGACGATATAGTCGCCATAGTCGATGCGCACAAGATCCCCCTTGATCACCTTGGCCTGCGCGAGGCGATTTTCTCCCTCCCCTTCAATGGCGTGGGCTGCTTGGGACAGCCCGAGACACAGCAACACTCCACACGACAGAATACTGACGACTTTGATAATCGAGAACATGAGCGCCTCCTTGGTTAGATGAGCACGTATAAAGGAGTGCGGGAAAGAAATTTTATCCTGACAGAGTCCACTGAGAAAAGATATCGGACATGCTTAGTAAGGAGTTTTTCAACGAAAAGAGGATTCCAGGGGCATGATATACAAACGCGGCAAAAGGTTCTTGATCAAATACTATAGCGGCGGCAAGCCGATTCGGGAACGTATCGAGACCTTCAAACAGAAACAGGCGGAACGGATGCTGAAAGATCGCGAGGCCGTGTGGCGATCGGTGCGTCCGCGTAACCCAGACTGGAGCGCACCAGATTTGCAGAGATCATCGATGTTTTCATGAGGAACTACCATGTCACGGGTGATCGGCAACTCAGAGATGTGCAAGTCAAACTCAAGCCGGTCCGGCTCGCCTCTTCCAATCCTCCCGTAAGTGCGCTACAAATAAGCCACGCCCCCGTAGCTCAGTTGGATAGAGCAGCGGTTTCCTAAACCGTTTGTCGTACGTTCAATTCGTATCGGGGGCACCAATTTCTCAATAGGTTATTTGCTCTTAGCTTTAATTGGGCTGCTGCCGGTTTCAAAGACACCGAGTTAGGTGTATGAATGAAACCGGAGGTAGATCATGGAGCGACGCAAGTTCACACGAGAGTTCAAGGTGGAAGCGGTGAAGCTGATCTAGGAACGCGGAGTGACGGTGGCGCAAGAATGGATTTCTTGGCAATGCACCTTAATTCGATATAGTTAACGGAATTGTGAAGCTGAACCTGCTTCCCTTTCCCACTTCTGATGTAACCCAAATGCGGCCCTTATGGGCCGAAACGATCCACTTGGCTATAAAAAGGCCAAGGCCAAGGCCCTGCCGGTCGTTCATTTTAAGCTGCGAGAACCTTTCAAATATTTGGGTTTTTGACTGTTCAGGAATTCCAGGTCCATTGTCGGTTACCGAAATTTCAACCTGAGTCTCCTGTTTCCGTACGGATAGGTCAATAGCGCCTCTCTTTGGCGTGAACTTCAGTGAGTTTCCGATCAAGTTGGATAACACCTGAAGAATTCTGTCGTGGTCGACGTCGGCAAATATCGGCTCGGTCCCTGTGTGAATGGTCATTGAAAATGACTTACTAGCAACGACAGGGGCAAAGAGATCCAGGCATTCTTGTAGCAAGTCTCGAAGGTCGATCCTTTCAGGCTTAAGAAGGAGCTTGTCATGTGCCATTCGTTCAACATCAAGTAGATCGCTTATCATCCGGTCCATGCCCGCGACGCTCTGCTCGATTCGCCCGAGGTTTTCGAGAACGCTCACAGAATCAATCACATTTTTAGAAAGGTCTCTCCGCATAAAATCCGTGCTGATAGAAATAGCGACGAGTGAATTTTGCAGGTCGTGACTGACAATTGCGAGATATTGATCCCTCGTAATCAGGGCCGCTTTCGTTAGGTCATGGGAGCATGCTTCCTCCGCCAGCCGGTCAGAATGATGTTCGGACTCTTCATCGATGCGGACCCGTTCATCCCGAAGATTGCTGTCCGTTTCTTTACGCTCATTTTCAAGGAGAGCTTCGGCGACCAATCGTTTTTGAATGCGTTCTTGTGTCCGAGCACGATCATTATTCTCTCGTTCGAGACGTAGGGCTTTGTCAGACCGTTCGCGCTCCTGAACCAAAACGTTCTCGTCGAATTGTGAGGTTCGAAGACCCGTTACGTCGAGTCGATGTTCCTTGTCGAGGGCCGATTCGGCCCGGTGACTTTCAAGATTCTTATCGGCGACAAGCCGATTAACACGGATTGTCTCGCTTGCCGTCGCTTCGACTACCTGGCTATTTCGTTCCAAGTATACGTCAGTTTTACTCCGCTCATCCTCTAAGCTCTTATCGGTTTTATCGCGTTGCTCTTGTGAGGAGTTTGTTTCATTTGTTTCCATAGGTCGAGACACCGCTTTCAGGGTGAGGTAGTTTAATAAGACCCGTGGTTTTCTTAACCTAGGAACTCCATCCAAATATTGTGAAAAATATGTCAGAGAGACCGTATGGCGGTCTGGTCAAAAGTGCTCACTTTGGGCTACTGCTGGTTTCAAAACGCCGAGTTAGGTGTATGAATGAAACCGGAGGTAAGCCATGGAGCGACGAAAGTTTACGCGTGAGTTCAAGCTGGAGGCGGTGAAGCTGATTGAAGAACGCGAAGTGACGGTGGCGCAGGCCGCGCGGGATTTGGGCGTGCAGGGCTCGGTGTTGCGCCGATGAGTGAAGGAGTGTGCCGCCGATTCCCAGCAGGCCTTTCCTGGCCAGGGGCAGATGAAGCCTGCGCAGGCGGAACTCGCACGGCTCCGGCATGAAGTCATTAAGCTGAAGGCGGAGCGCGGCATCTTTAAAAAGCCGAGGCCTACTTCGCGCAGGAGGCACTGTGAAGTTCGCCTTCATCGCGAAGCACCGGGGAGTATGGCCGGCGGGATGTTGTGTGAGGCGCTCGGTGGGTCTGGCACGACCTGCTCGTCGAGGGCATTGCCTGTGGCCTTCATCGCATTGAGCGACTGATGCGGCACGCTGTCTTGCGCGCCCGCCACAGACGGCGACGAATGCCATCGGACACCGGGGTGCGCTCAACGAACGCTGTCGCGCCAAATGTGCTCAACCGGATGTTCGACGCCGCCTCGGCGAATCGCAAATGGGTCGCCGACTTCACGTATCTCTGGACCGCCGAAGGCTGGCTCTATGTTGCCGCGGTCGTCGATCTTTTCTCGCGACGGGTGGTCGGGTGGTCCATGAGTGCGACGATGACCGCACAGCTGGTCACCCATGCATTGGTGATGGCGATCTGGCGGCGGCACTCCACGCTGGGCTATCTCAGCCCCATGGAGTTCGAAAGGCAGGCGGAATTAGCGTAAGCGGGTGTCAACTAAACCTGCAGCAGCCCACACCTTGAGTAGAACGCCCGGGGAAGCGGAAAGAGGGTACAGGTCGTTTTGAAGGCTCCGTCTTGCTGGATGTACTGCCCACCTAATTTCCGGGCAGTTTGTAAACAATTGGAAATCATCCTCTCTGCAATCAAAAATCAACCGGGGGTGAGCAATAGTGATCAGACGGCCAGTGGTCCTTCAGACATAATTCAATCCATAGAACAAAGGTGATGGCTGCGGAGACGCACGTCCGATTGATGTACGTCCGGCATTGAGGCCTTTCGCAGAACTCGTTACGTTATGACCAAGGGTATGACACACAAGGAGCAAAGCATGAGGATCTGGAAACAAAGCATTGCATTATTACCCGTTTTGTTCGTCGTAGTTGCGTGCAGCCACACGCTACCGGCCTACACGGCGCAGTCGGTCCCTCCCCCGCAATACACTACGCCGTCCCCGGGAGCCCTTGAGGTGCCCGTGTCCCAACTTCCTGACTCAACGCTTCCCGTCACACTCGTCATCGATCTCACGTCCCTTGAACGGACATTACAGATGACCATGCCGGAACGCTTTAGCGAAGCCAAGCATCCGTTGGGCAATGACTATCGGTGGGATTTCGTCAGAGAAGGAGAGCCACGAGTTTCCATTCAAGATGGCTGGGTGACCATCCATGCCACATACAGAGGAGATATTGAAGCCAAAGAGGCCCTCCGTCGCTGTCGGTTAGATCCGGTCTATCCGGTGCTTGATACCACGGGCCAACTCGAACTTGGGCAAGAGGGTAACGTATTCGTCCTGAGTCTGAAAAACCCCCAAATGACCATTGAACTCAAACCGGAGAGCGAGAGCAAGTGCAATATGTTCAATAGCCCGGTCAAAGATCAGCTGGCGGAGCTCTTGAACCGCGGCAAGCTTGTCCAGACCATCAAGCGAGCCGTTGATGAAGGGGGATTCCAGATTCCCTTACAACAGGTTTGGACACGGTTACAAGCGCCGGTCGCTGTGAACGTGGCGACGTTTAACACCCAGGCCTGCATCTACGGGAAACCCGCAGAAATGGCGATCGGAACCCTAAAGGGCACCGCGCAGAGGACGACCATTCCTATCGTCGTCAAGGAAACACCGACAGCGACGTTTGAAAATTCCTGCGGTACGTCGTCTAACAGCGCTATGAAAGTCACCTCCGGAGCAGCCCTCCTTGAGGGGCAGCCGTATAAAGTCTTGGCGTCCGTGACCGTGCCGTATTCCGCGATAAACCAAGGGCTGCAGGAGAAGCTGTTTCACCAACCACTGAAAGTCGGCGGGGACAACATGGTCATCGAGCAGGCCACGGCTTCAGACTCGTCAGGGAAGGTGCTGATCACCATCCGCACCGCCGGAGATCTCAATGCCAAGATCTATTATTGGGGCACGCCGCTTCTGGAAGGCGTGGGGTCCGTGCTGACGTTCCCTGATCTTCAGATGGCCAGCGAGTCGAAAACCATGTTGGACACCATCAAGGTGGGATATTGGCAGCAGGTCGATCAATCATTACGAAGTAAAGTACAGACAGCGGCCCGAGTCGATCTGTCCGACCGAATCGCAAAGATGCAATCCGCGATCACGGGCACACATACAAGCGGCGAGGTGACCACGGTAATGGCGATGGCTCGGCAGCAACCGCAGCGCGCCTATTCGACTCCGGGGGCGCTCGTGGCGGATATTCTGTTTGAAGGCACCGCCAGTGTCACCGCACCAGTGGCAATGGAAACCCACCCCGTGGCGGAGCAGACGCCGAACAAGACGCTCAGCCTCTCGCAGCCGTCTCCCCAGAGGTAAACGCGCCTCGCTTGGTCTTCGCGCCAGCCGCATTTGGATGCGGCTGGTGCCCATGATCACATTCTGATTCTTGAGCCCGCCCGACATAGCGACCGTGTTCCCATATCGATTGGGGTCTTGAATGCATACGACTCCTGGGACAAGAACAATTCAAAAGATATGCAAGTCCGGCTATCGATGATCAAGACCAGGTCTCCCAATCGAATCTGTTTGTGCTAAAAATTTTCCTAAAGGTTCAGACTCATCGGAATCAGTGGAGACAGTGAAACCCGCCCAAGCGCCCGATATATATAAAAAGCGGGGAAACCATTTGAAACACCGAGCCTTTTCAAAAACGTCTTGCTCCCATTCCTAAACCGTTTGTCGTACGTTCAATTCGTATCGGGGGCACCAATTCACACCGCACATTCTCATACCCGTTTCAATTGTCGTCAATAAGAACTGCAATTCTTCTTCAGTCGGCATCGAGCTTTCCTGTCTGCTTTCCCATGTTTTCTTGCCACGTTGTGGAGGCTGGGCTAGACTTTCCCCACATCATCTATGGCACGAGCAAAAACATCAGAACAGCCCCGTGTGCGCTCCAAAGCTGCCACTGCTGCCGCGATCGAGGAACTCACGCGTGGCGCAAGTGACCTCAAGGAGTTTCTCTCGCAGGTGGAGGATCTTGGCCGGGAAGGCTTTCCCTATCTCGACGCCGCCAGGGCCAGGACCGAGTTGCAGTTCCGTGAATGCATTCGCCGCACGTTTGGTGAAAAATCTCAGGAGTTCCAAGCGCATCGCCAGCACAGACTTCTCATGGGCAGCCCTGAGGAGACGCGGCAGAGTATTGCCCTGATCAAGTCACTGATTGCCATACTGGACCAGAAAAAGCTTGAGTTGCAGGGAGCGCCTCCACAACTGATTCCAGCAACGTCGCCGCTCCCGTCGATACCCGCGAGCCCCCAGTTGTCCTTAGTGCCAGCATCGATCTCGACAATTCAGATGACCATGATGCAAACGGGACCGATTGTGCCGCCGCCGGTGGCCGTTGCCACGATGACGAATCTCGGTTTGGCTCCCGTCGCCGCAGCACCAAGTTCACCTCCGGTCGCCCCGCTGCCCCAGGCCCCTTCGCACAAGCCGGAGATGCTGAGCCCAGCTACCCCCAAGCCCGTGCCAATGCCGATTCCACCAACTGCGCCTGTAACTGTGGTACCGCCTGCGCCTCCGCAACCGGCGGCGCACATCTCTCCTGAACCTCAGCCACCGTTAACACAGGCGACGCAACCTGCGCAGGTAGACGTTTCTCTGGCAGGTATGCCACAGCAGACCCCGCGGCTTGAACCGGAGCCCATTGTGCCTCCAATTTCCTCTGTCAGCCCGCAGCCTAAGATCCAGGATGCGTCTCTGCAGTCGTCCCCCGCGATGCCCGTCACTGCTTCCGTTCCCCAGGAGCCTGCACAGCAGTCGCCTCAAGCCGTACCGGACTCGATCGAACGAGTGAAGACCCTTTGTTGTCGGTTCCACTCAGTCGCCCGGCAATTGCGACTCCGTGGGGAATATCGAACTACGCTGATTGTGGAAGACGAGATCGATGCGCAAGATCTGCTGCATGCGCTGTTGCGGACTCAATTCGATAATATCGAGATCGATGAATGGACACCGAATTATTCAAACGGAGCCTTACGCACGACACTGTTGCTCAACGATAGCCGCCTAGCGGTGATCGTCAAGAAGACACGCTCAGGTCTCAATGCCAAGGACATTACTGATCAGCTCAAGGTTGACGCGGCGCGATATCGATACCACGGACGTTGCACGACACTCTTGTGCTTTATGTACGATCCTGATGGCCGTATTGGAAACCCGCAAGGCCTTGAAACGAGTTTGACGAGCGTAAGCGACTCCTTTGTTGTCGAAGTGCTTGTCGCTCCGAAATAATCAAGAGGTGATAAATGAAGAAGCCGAAATCAGCTGCCCCTGCGGGCACGATACTGTCTCTGGGCACTTCCGCGATGAAAGAGTCGGCAATCCCCCGCGAGGTTAGCCCACGGTCCCCTATTTCTTTGGTGCCGAGCACGATTCACGGGCCGGTCGATGGCGGAAGAGTCGTCTCGGATCGGGCCTACGTGTTCATCAATGTACTGCCGGGCCGGACAAGCGATGTGGCTCGGGCTTTGTGCGGAATCAAGCAGATTAAGACTATCGATCCCTGCTGGGGTAAGCCGGATATTATCGTAGTGGTGGAAGTGTTGGACCAGGACGCGATGACTCAGTTAGTGCTGAGCAAGATTCATGAGATTGACGGCGTTTCGCAGACCGAAACCCATCTTGTCTATCGCTTGAAGACCAGCGCCGCCAAGTAACCTGTCTGCATTGTGAGTCTAGCCCCAGTTCCTCGTCATCTGAACCGGGCTGTGGGCTTCGATAGAATATGCAGTGCTATGGTGAAGAGGGAATTCGTTTTTCCTATTCGATTTCTCCGTTGTCGGCATCATCGCCAAGGTCCAACCCAAACCGGTCAGCCATCCGATAGAGCGTGCGCCGGTCGATGCCGAGGATCTTTGAGGCTTTGACTTTATTTCCCTTGGTTTCCTTCAGCACGCGGACGAGATGGCGCTTTTCGATCTCCTCAAGTGTCAGCCCGCCCTCATCGCTGTGCTCAATTGATCGGACGCTGTCCTTCGCCGGCAGCTCCGTCCGATGCAACGATGCAGGCAGATCGTCCGGTGTGAGGAGGGGACCGTGACTCAACGAGACAGCCCGCTCGATGGCGTTTTCCAACTCGCGCACGTTTCCGGGCCACTGGTATTGCATCAACAGCGTCATCGTCTCCGGCAGCACCCCGCGCACCGCATGGGCAGCTCCCGCCGCACATTTCTGCAAGAAGTGATGCACCAACATTGGAATATCCTCCCGCCTCTCCACGAGGGACGGCAAGGTGATATGCACGACATTGAGCCGATAAAATAGGTCGTCCCGAAACTTTCCCTCTTTGACAAGCTGCTCGAGATCCCGATTGGTTGCCGCAACAATACGGACATCGACCTTCGTCGATGTTGTGCTGCCGACACGGCGAACTTCATGATCCTGCATGACTCGCAACAATTTTACTTGTAGCGCCTGGCCGGTCTCGCCGATTTCGTCGAGAAATAGCGTGCCCCCGTTCGCGGACTCAAAGAGGCCGATCTTGTTGCCTACCGCTCCGGTAAAGGCTCCTTTTTCGTACCCGAACATTTCCGACTCCAGCAGGGTGTCCGGCAACGCTCCGCAATTCACCGGAATGAACGGCTTGTCACGCCGAGGCCCATTGGCATGGATCGCCCGCGCGATCAGCTCCTTGCCGGTTCCGCTTTCTCCTTGCAGGAGCACCGTGCTCTTGCTCTCGGTCACGCGAGCCACCAGCTTATATACTTCCAGCATGGCGGGGCTGCTGCCCACCAGCGGGGACCATTCATCTTTGTTCTTCAACTCTTCGCGAAACCGAGCATTCTCACGGATAAGGCGGCAGTGATCGAGACTTCTCTTCACCACCAGCTTGATATCCTCTTTCTTGAACGGCTTGGCGAGATAGTCGTAGGCCCCTTGTTTGATTGCTTCAATCGCGCCCTCAAGAGAGCCGAACGAGGTGAGGACCACGACCTCTGTGTCAGGACTCATGCGCTTAAATTCACGCAAGACCGTAAGCCCATCGACCGCGCCCATGCGAATATCTGTGAGCACCAGATCCACTCGCCCTAACCGTCCACGGGCGATGACCTCCTCTCCACTGGCGAAGGCTTCGACGGCATAGCCTTCATTTGTTAAGGCCTCAGCCAGGAGATCGCGCGCGACTGCATCGTCGTCGGCTACAAGAATGTTCGCTGGTTGCATCAGATTTTCTCGGCTATATGCGACGATTCGGTTTGTAATCCTGGCAGGGTCACGGTGACGGTCGTGCCGTGGCCTATTTCACTTGCGAGCGAAAGGCTGCCTCCATGGGCCAGAACCGTTTCGCGGCTTAAGAATAGCCCTAATCCGGTGCCAGTGCCAACCGCTTTAGTTGTAAAAAATGGTTCAAAGGCTTTTTGGATGTCGGCTTCCGGCATGCCACATCCTGTATCCAGTACCGCTATTGTGATGGCCAGGGGAGACATCGCATTGGCCATCAGCCGACCACGGTCGAGTTCGTCCGGTGACGCTGCACGGGTTCCGGCTGAAACGCTCACCGCTCCTTGCGGTGGAGTGGCGGCCAACGCATTGGCCAATATATTCACCATCACTTGGTGCATCTTCTCTGCATCGGCCCACACGAGGGGGAGATCCTGGGGAATCTCAACCGTCATGGTTATCTCTTTTGCATGGAAGGCCGGCTCCATCAGTACGGCTGCCGGGCTGATGATCTGATCCACGGGTAACCATCTCGGTTCTGGGCGGCGCTGTCTGGTCGAGGATAGCAAATCCTGAATAATGCGAACTACTCGTGTGAGTTGCTCATCGATCACCGCGACCCGGTTTTTCATTTCAGGTGTGACGCCCGGCTCTTCAGCCAGCGCTTGCACGTGCCAGGCAATTGAGTGCAGCGGCGTCCCGATCTCGTGCGCCACGGACGCGACCAGTTGTCCCACCGCGGCCAACCGTTCTGAGCGATTCAACTGGTCTTTCGCATTTACCAGCAGCGCGTTGGCCTTGAGGAGGTTGTCTGTTTCCTTAGCGAGAGCGGCCCGCGCCGCTTCCTCTCTTGCCTTGCGCTCCTCCCACGTCATGCCGATATAGGCTACGACCAGGAGTACACCTGCGACCACACTGCGATTGATCACTGCCGACTGAAACCGGCCCGGTTTGGTCGGTTGCATCAACCCCAAATAGGTTGCCACAACACAGGCCAGCACGGTCAGGAACATCAGGCTACGACTGCGCAATGTAGCAACCAACAGAATCGGCAACACAAAACCGTATGCCCCGACGACGTTCGCTGGGGCAGCCATTTCGAGGGCGACGATCGTCAGGAATACCGTTCCTGCGATTGCCAGTACGATGCGGTTTTGCTTCAACATGCGAGCAGGGGGTCTGTAGGCTGCCGATGGACCATTGTGAGTTCTCTAGTAGGCTGCGAGAAACTATTTTGCCACAGCAGGGCTTCAAAAATCTGCGCGTCCAGGGAAGGAAAACATCCGAGAACGGAGCCGGCTGACTTTTTCAGCATCCGGCAGGAAGGGTCTTACCCTAGCGGGCGAGTCGAACGCAAGCAGGCACCGAGCTGCCGCAGGCGCGCATCGCTGATAATTTCATCCACATGAACCGCATACTTACGGATCCAATTCGGATGGCTGTCAACCGTTCCCGGTAGGTTGGTTTGGGAAAGTTCTCCTAAGCCGTCTTCAAGATTCGCCAGCATGATACAGGCTGGCGTACGGGCTAGGTAGATGTGAATGGCTTGGGAGAGTTCATTGGTCATGGCAGGCGCGGTGGCTAGGTCTTGGGTTACACCGTTCGGCAGCAGGCCTTCTTGTTGTAGCGCGCTGAGGATCACTGCTTTGTCGCGCTGACGATCTTCCGAGGCTTGACGGTGTGTCGCGCTATCTGGGAAGGCGCCCAATCTCGACCGTACGCGCAAGTCCTCACCAGACCAAAATCCAGCGAGCGTCGGTAAGTCGTGCGTCGTAGCGACGGCCAACGATTGTGCCGGATAGTCGCCGGGCGACTTCATCGCGCCGCCTGCGTTACGCTCAAAGTAGAACACGCGATAGGACAACACTCTTGCCTTCGACAGCTGTTCCCTGACCCAATCGGGAACCGTGCCGAGGTCTTCACCAATGACGAGGGTCTTGGACCGGACGCTTTCCAACGCCACAATTGCCAATAATTCTTCAAAGGGGTACTGCACATAGGTACCCTCGGACGCAGGTCTCCCTCGCGGAATCCAGAAGAGGCGGCAGAACGCCATGACATGGTCTAGTCGAATGGCCCCACCGGACCGGAAATTATTGCGCAACAGCCGAATCAGAAGCTCATAGCCGCTGGCGCGTAACGCGTGAGGGTTGATCGGGGGCAAGCCCCAATTCTGTCCTTCCGGCGCGAAGGCGTCAGGCGGGGCGCCGCAGTCGGCTCCAAGCGCCAGCACCGATTGATAGATCCATGCCTCGGCTCCATTCCGGTCGGCGCCAAGAGCCAAGTCATGATAGAGGCCGATCGGCATCCCAAGTCGCTCGGCCGCCTGGCGGATCTCGGTTAGTTGCTCGCTCGCCACCCACTGAATGTATTGAAAGAAACGAACGCGATTCCGGTGTGAAGTTGCATATTCATGAACCGGGGGACCAGGTGTCAGAAATTGTTTGGGCCAATCGTGCCAGGTAACCGGCTCAGATTGAGTCAGCGCACGCTCTTCTTCCAAGGCCTGGAAGGTAGTGTATACCTCGAGCGGTGCGCCCTCGGACTGGATAAATCTTTCTAAGCGCTGGGCTCGTTCGGTCTTCGGCTTGAGATTCGGCTCCTCTCCGCTATAGGCCTCTGTGAGAAAGTAGTCGTAGGCGAGGTTGAGCATGGTCCGTTTGGCAGCGGCAATGGCTTCATAGTCCACCAGCCGACTTTCTCGTAATGCTTGGAGTCTGGCTTGGAACTCGGGCGCGTGAAACTGCCGTTGCACTTCCTTCGACCGAAAGAATTCCGGCAGCCGCTCAGGATCAATATAGAGCTCATTCAGATACAGTCGGCTGTAAGGCGCATAGGGGCTTATGTGGTATGGCGTGGTATTCCGTAATGCGTGTAGTGGATTAAGCCCAATGACTCCGGCGCCGAGATTCTTCCCAGCCCATTCTACTATCCGTCCGAGGTCAGTGAAGTCGCCGCACCCCCAATTGCGATTGGAGGATAACGAATAGAGCTGCAAGGCCAGTCCCCACAGTTTTTGGTTAGCCTCGATGGGCGCCGGGACATAGCACTGGCGCGGCGCCACGATGATCCTCATGGTCCCTTCGCCGTTCCCAACTAAACCGTGGGTCTGTACGGTCAAATAATAGTACCCAAGTGAGAGGTTCTGCGGAGCCGG
>CXWL01117632.1_pt1 | contig 12607 bp, 9 predicted proteins | sample 590931 | NCBI WGS metagenome assembly CXWL01 (sample SAMEA3498368, study PRJEB10139) | groundwater metagenome | biome: water well; material: biofilm material | place: Germany | collected 2015-04-27
ATTTTGATGTCTTCACATCACCGTACATTGATAAAGATAATGTTTGGGAAGGAAAGCTTACCCAAACAAATTATTCTGCTAAAGAAGGAAGTAAGCAATTAAGCTTTATCCAGATTGTAAGAAATTATGAAAATGCAGTAAAAAAACTTGGCGGAAAAACATTGTTATCAGACGGAAGAGTCTATCACGGCAAGATTGAAAAAAATAAAGGTGTGACCTATATAAGTGCTGAAGCATTTAACGAAGGAAGAGATTACACGTTGATTATCGTCGAAAACAAACCAATGGAAGATGAAGTTACGATTGATGCTTCTGCTTTAAACAAAGGTATTTCGGAAACTGGCAAAATTGCAGTTTATGGAATTTATTTTGATTCGGGTAAATCAGTTATCAAACCTGAATCCAAACCAACGATTGATGAAATTGTAAAGATGTTTGAACAAAATCCAAAGCTTAAAATTTTTGTTGTCGGTCATACAGACAGCGATGGTCCGTTAGAATCAAATATGAAATTATCTTCTGATCGTGCCGCCGCAGTTGTAAAAGCATTAACCGAAAATGGAATTTCAGCCACAAGACTAAAATCATCCGGAGTTGGTCCTTACTGCCCTGTTGAAAGTAATCACACAGATGAAGGAAAAGCAAAGAACCGTAGAGTTGAATTGGTTGAGATGTTATAAATGATTTTTAATCCCTCGGAAAACTAAAAAAAGAATTTTCGGAGGATTTTTTAATGGGGATCTCTTAGAACGAAACCTTCAAGATTTTTATTTTTGCGAAGTACGATAAACCAGCCTACCGGCAGGCAGGATTTTAACGTCATAAAGTGGTTAAGACAAACCTTGAAGGTTTTTAGAGAAGCCCTAATGTTTAATTAATTCTACTTTTTTTCATTCAAATTTTCTTCATCTGAGTTAAACCAAAATATACATTATGGCAAAACATATCGCGTTTCTAAAAGCAATAAACGTTGGTGAACACAAGATTAAAATGGATCATGTAAAAAAACTTTTTGAAAAAATGGATTTTGAAAATGTTGAAACTGTTATTGTAAGCCGAAACGTTGTGTTTGAAACCAAAACAAAGAATTCGGTTTTTATCAAAAAGAAAATTGAAATTGAATTAGAAAAATCTCTTGGTTATAAAGTTGCAACATTTATAAGAACAACAAATGAAATAGAAGAGATTTTTGAGTTCAAACCAGTTCTCAAATCCGATTTGGATAACGATCAAAATTCTTTATACGTAGGATTTTTTGATCGCCAACCAGGGAAAGACTCACAGAAAAAACTTCAGTCATTCTGGTATTCCAGCAAAAGCTTTAGAAAAAGTATTGGGAATGGAGACAACAATCCGAAATTCAATAACAATAAGAAAGATTGCATTTAAGTATTGCAACTGATTTTTCATATTGAATAATTTAAATATTATTTAGTATAATAGATTCCAATCTTGTTTTAGTCAGGGCGAAATTATAACCAATACAAAGTTTAAATACTTTTATAAACCATTTCAACATCCAACTCCTTTATGCATTTGAATTGAACATCAATACGTGAACAGGCTAGTGGTGTTGGTGAGTAAAAAAAACACGGGGAACAATTTAAATTTAATGATACAATTTTGTGTTCAGTTTTCCACGGATAAATGTAGTGTGGATTTGTTGGGCCAATTATAGCAATTACCTTTAATCCCAATGCTGAAGCAACATGCATTAGACCTGAATCATTGGTCACAAACACATTACATCTTTTCATAATCGCAATGCTTTGTAAGAAGTTTTCTGTTTTAATCATAAAACTATTTTCTGAACCAATCATAGAACAGATAGAAAACTTTAGTTCCTCCTCATCGGGCCCACCAAACAATAATACCTTGGCGTTTTTTTCTTTGATTAGTTTCTTGCCAAGCACAGCAAACTTTTCCTGTTCCCATCTTCGCTTTATATGATTTTTTAATGTAGCACAACCTGGATGGAATCCTATAACAAAATCATTTACCTTAATTCCGTTCTTTCCTAAATAATTTTCTGCAAACTGTTTATGCTCATCAGAAAAAGAGATTTCCATTGAGGGTTCTTCATCAAATTTTTTGTCAAGCAGTTTTTCTATAAGTTTGATGTTAGTCTGAACATTATGTGTTTGATCGTTCTCTAGAACGGTTACATTATTTAACCAGCCAAAATTGGAGTTGTTCATTCTAAGATATTCAATACCGACTCTTTTCTTTGCACCAAGCAAGAAGTTTATAATGTTATATTCTTTTCTGTTAGAGGGATAGACGCTAATCGTTGCATCATACTTCTTTCTTAATCCCAAAACAAACTTTAATGAATTTGCAGTCCCTTGTTTTAGAAAATCAAAATGAATAATATCGTTAAGGTTTGGATTTGTTTTATAAATTTCTTTTGTTCCTCTGTACATCACCAGGGCATCTATCTTTGAGGCGGGAAGAGATTGGCGCAGTAATTTTATTGCTGGAGTAAACATTAACGCATCGCCAATTCCGGAAAGAGTAAGAATTAAGATTTTCATTGTAGGAAAAAATTAAAGAGATCTTTAAAAAAGCCATTCCCGAAAAATGGGGAATCCATTTAACCTTGTATAACAGATTCCCGCCTTCGCGGGAATGACAATAAAATTATAGAAAATTATTTTGTTTTACTTGTATCAATTCCTTGCACAAGTGCCCGATACTTTTGAATATTTGTTTTAATGTTAGGATCATTGGGATACTGACCCTCCAGTTTTAACCATAATTCTAATAATTTATCGTTACGTCCTAATTTTTCATAGCTATCATTAAGCACCCTGAATGGTGTGTATAAAGCCTTATCATTACCAATGTTTTTTTCAAAATCTAATAGCGCTTCTTTTTCAATTTCCTCAGCAATTTTTACAAACTTATCCCTGGCGCCAGCTTGCAAATAAAAATCGCCAACGCTGCTAAGTATCCAATAATCTATAGGAAATTGTTTGCGAGGCAATTTGCTTTCCATATTATCTAGAACCTGTATTGCCAAGTCATTCTGTTTTTTGCCCAAATAATTAATTGTTAATCTTAAAAAAGCATTTCTGTAATTCATTGCCATGCGTTTGTGGTTATCATCAAAGAAAATTTTAGGATCATTAAGTCCACGGAATTTAAATCCTGGTTGATAATTTTTGCTGTAACCAACTGCTTCTGTAAGATTTGCCTTTAAAATATTCGGTTCAATAAACTCATCATTTGCTTTACGTTTTTCCGGAACTAGACGAAAAGCCATTCCCTCCATTCTTAAGTAATCACCTAAACCAATTTTACTATCTTCAGAACAAGTAACAGCAAAATAGATTGGTCTTTCCCAATTGTTTGCTTCAACAATCTCTTTAACCATTAGATCCTGCACGCGAACAGCTTGAACATTTCCGTAATTAAGTGTTGGATTCATTGTCCAGGTCATCGAGCCTTGCTTTAATAAAGAGGTATCCTGAAGCCCAAACCGCTGCATAATATCAGAAAAAGAAACCGTACTGTTTGGTGTTGGAAGCGGAACGGTAATATTACGAGGAGTCCATTGTATTGGTCTTATATCCATTATTTGCTGATCACTTAACCGCATTTTAACTGTTCCAACTTTGTAAGGATCATTATTTTTAAGTTGAGATATATACCACTCAGTGTTTAGCAAACTTAGATTTGCAATTTTAACATCACGCCTTACACCATCAACATCCTGCAAATACCAAAGTGGAAAAGTATCGTTATCACCATTTGTAAAGAGCACAGAATTTGGTGCACAACTTTGTAATAAATTATATGAATAATCCCATGGAACCCAATTGTTTGATCTATCGTGAGTAAAATAATTTGCCTGTAACATTTTAACGGGAACGAAAACTATTCCTAAGAAAAGAATAGTATACGATATTGTCATTGCACCGGTTTTACTTTTTAATTTCTTATTAACAAGATCAATCAATCCTCTTAAACCAATTGCAATCCAAATTGCATAAACAAAAAAAGCACCAACATAAAAATAATCCCTTTCTCTTGGCTGTGGCTGCTGCTGGTTTTGATAGAATGCGGTTAAGTGTCCCATAAAAATAAACATTATCATAAATACAGCTGCCATCTTCCAGTCTTTACGGAAGTGGAAATAAATGCCAAGCAAACCGAGCAAGAACGGAATACCGAATAGTGAGTCTTTTGCTTCTCCTGCAAAATTAACACCAATAAGTTTTCCCAAAATGTTACCAATACCATTAAATGGTGCAATGTTTGCGCCTTGATCCTGTACCCAGCCCTCACGACCTGCAAAATTCCATAACAGGTATCTTGTCATCATGTGTTCCATCTGATAAGTATAGAAGAAATCAAGATCTGAGGAATAATCAGAGTAAACTATTTGCTGATGTGGTTCGGTTGCAAACCTTCTTTTAAAAGTGGGGAAGTCTCCGTACTGTTCACGATTAAGATATTTAACTAACTCAGTAAATTTGTCTGGTGCATTTTCATTCATTGGCGGGTTTTGATTTGAACGAATGATAACCATTGCAAAAGTCATAAATCCAACAAGAATAAAAATGAAAGTCATAAATACCAGATGTAAAGTTGGTTTTGATTCTTTTCTTGTATAGTGAACACCATAACCAAGACCTGCAAATAGCAATACTAGAATAGTTATTTCTGCAACAATATTATCACCGCCAATTGCAGTCATTAGTTCCGGAAGGTATTTTACTACACCGGGATATGTTGCAAACAGCGCGATCCCACCAATTATTAAAGGCATATAGAATGAATTTCTTGTAAAAATTTTCTTCCAATAAACACCCATTATCAGGGCACTAATTCCTACTATAAAAAGTTTAAACTTTGTATCAAAATCTTTGTACTCTTCCATTGTTGGCGCAGTTTGAGATTTTTGAGAGCTCCACCAGAAAACAGCAAGCAATAGAATTATAGCTGAGTGACCTAAGAAAATATAACCTGTTTTCTTTAGAGATTCCTCGTCATTAACATATTTTTTAAACATAATGATCATTACAACCGGTACGGCGGCAAGGACGGTCATCAAATGCACACCAGTTGAAAGCCCAATCAGGTACGCAATCATCAGAATATATTTTTCACTGTCTTTGTTATCTGCACGTTCATTCCAGCGGATTATTAAATAAGTAACAGCTGCAAAGAGAAAAGTGCTGAACGCGTAAACTTCTGCTTCAACACCGTTGAACCAAAAAGTATCGCTAAAAGAAAAAGCAAGTGCGCCAATAGCTGCGGAAACATAGGTTGATATTGCATCAAAGATATTATCTGCTTTTTTGCCTTTGTAGTTTTCAATCAGTTTTACGGCAATAAGATAAAGGAAAAGTATAGACAATGCTGATGAGATAACGGATATCATATTAACCCTAAAGCCAAGATTTTCTCCGATTGGAAGTTTTGAAAATATATTTCCGAGCAGCAAAAAGAACGGTGTTCCCGGAGGATGAGGTACTTGTAACGAGACTGATGCCGCTACGAACTCACCGCAATCCCAAAAAGAAACCGATGGCTGAACAGTCATAAATAGAACTATGAAAGAAATTATAAAAACAATTCCTGCAATTATTTTATTTAGCAGATTGAAATTCATTATTACCTCTGTTTTGGAATGAGCGATGTATTTTTAGTATATAATTTTGTGAACGAATGTTTTTTAGACGTTCAGTTTTCTGATTCGTTGCTTTTTTTGAAAAAGTGATCGTACTTTGATTTATCAACGGGAGTATAAAACTTATCATAAAGGTCTTTAAGCTTTTTCATTGAAACTGTATCAAAATCCTCATCATCCTTTTGGCGTTTTATAAACTTTTTATAATCTTCAAGTTCATTACGATCCATTTTGTTCTCAAATCTTTTGAGAAAATCTAAATATTTTTGCTGATCTCTGTATGCCATTGGGAATACCTTTCTTGTTGGATAAGCAAATTTTGCCGTGCAAAAAATAAACAAACTTTAAGTGCTAAAAAAATGAATAAGTAATGTTTTATGCTTAAATATTCTACTTTTAAGAGAAATATTAAATAATGTATTGTGCATGAACCTCTAAGCAATTAAGTTTCGTATAACAATTATCATCTAAAGGTAAGCGTGATGAAAAAAACAATAACCCTCTTTTCCCTCGTATCAATTTTCGTTTCTGTAAATGCACAGGACTCAACATCAAACAATATTGCTGTTCTGCCGATTATCTCTAACGGAATTGATTTAGCTTCTGTACAAACTGCGGAATCCATTCTTAGAATGGAGTTAAGTAAGGCAAGCACTATGAGTGTAATCTCCGAAAAGAAAACTTTTACCGCTTTGGGAAACGAGAATTGTACAGATGAAGATTGCGCGAAAGAAATTGGTGAGAAGCTTGATGCAAAACAAGTACTCCTCTGTAAACTTAATCCGCTTGGGGAAAAAATTATTGTACAATATACTTTATTAGAAACATCAACAGGAAAAAATCTTTTATCAGAACGTGCAACAGCCGTTAATGTTGAAGATATTGACGCTGTTATGAAACGTGTTGCAATTAGCGTTGCAAAACAAACTCCATTTAATTCAAATCAGGAAGTCGGAAATATTGTTCAACAGGAATCAATTGAATCACTTCGCCAAAAAGCACGTTACAACTTTGGTGTTGGATTTGGATATCTGTTTCCATCTGATGGATACGACAATGATAATAAAAAATCATTTACAATTAACGCATACTTTGATTATGAAATTAATGATGTTGCCGCGGGTTTAATGATTGGAGCAAGAAAAGGATTTGCAATTAATCTTTATGGAAATTATCTGTTTTCAAGAACAGATGTTTGTCCATATCTTGGCGGCTCGCTTGGATTCCATTGGGTTGCACACGAAAATTGGTTATTTGGAAATGAGAATAAGGATGGTGATGGAATAGAGCTTGGGCTAAAAGGCGGCGCAAGACTTTTCCACACGTATAATTTTCAGTTCTTTATAGAGGGAGAATATATAATGACCTTCAATGATTTTAACGATAAAGCTTTTGTGTTTACGATAGGGATATTATGATTAAACACATTGTATTTTGGCGTTTGAATGAACGCGCTTATGGAAAGGATAAACAAACCAATGCACAAATCTTAAAAGAAAAACTTCTTGCAATGCAAGGTAAGGTTGACGGGTTGTTAAAAGTAGAAGTTGGGGTTGATTTTAGTAATGAAAAAGATTCCTGTGATGTTGTGCTTTACTCCGAGTTTGAAAACAAAGAAGCTTTGCATCAATATCAAATTCATTCAGATCACGAAGACATTAAAAAGTGGATTAGTGAAGTACGATACGAGCGACGAGTTGTGGACTATGAGATTTCTTAGTGAACCGTAGTGTTCCTGGTGTCTTAGTGGTGAAAAAATATTTTACCACTAAGACACATAGTTCATTTAGAAAAACTAAGCAGTTTCTTCGACATCCATTTTTAACTTTACCTCATTACTAAACAGTTTTGAAACTCTGCCGCAGAAAGTAATTAAGTAAGAGAGAATATCTTCTTCTTTTTCAAATCTGTTTTCAATTACAAGTTTCATTACTTCTTTTTGCTGATTGAATTTTATTTTGTCTTTGTAATTATCCATAATAAATCGCATCAGCTCAACAAAACGAACTTTGTAATAATCTTCTTTTTCCCCCCGCGGCAGTATTATAAAAATATTTTTTCTCTGGATTGCAACTCGTTCAAATAAGGCAAAAGAAGAATAGAATTTTAATGTTGCAGTAAGCACCAAACGTTTAACAACTTCCGGCAACACACCAAATCTATCTAACATTTCTTCTTTAAGTTCTTCAATTTCTGATAAACTTTTTACAGAATATAATGCCGTGTAAAAATTTAAACGATCCATTTGTTCCGGCATATAGGTAACGGGAATACCAATTTCAAAAAATGTATCAATTGTCGGGTCTGTTCTTTCTTCAATCTTTGGTAAAGATTTGAATACTTCTTTAAAGTCTTGATATTTCAATTCATCAACAGCTTCGTTTATAAGCTTAACGTAAAGATCAAAACCAACATCGTTGATAAATCCTGTTTGCTCAGTACCAAGTAAATTTCCAGCACCACGAATTTCCAAATCACGCATAGCAACATTAAATCCAGAACCAATTTCCGTGTATTCTTCAATTGCCTGTAATCGGCGCAAAGCTTTTTTTGTAATTCCGCTTAAAGATGGAACGATAAAGTGCGCATACGCTTGTCTTTCGCTTCTTCCAACTCTTCCGCGCAATTGATGAAGTTCTGCAAGGCCAAATCTATCAGCACGATTTATAATTATCGTATTAACATTTGGTATATCAATTCCAGATTCAATAATTTTTGTAGATAATAAAACATCAAATTTACGATTGAGAAAACCGTGAATCACATCTTCAAGCTGCGATGGCTTCATCTGCCCGTGGGCAACTCCGATTTTAGCTTCGGGAACATATCGCCTAATATAGTCAGCAAGCTTATCTATTGATTGAACACGATCGTGAACTAAATAAACTTGNNCTAAATAAACTTGCCCATTTCGTTTCAATTCATTCATTATCCATTCACGGATTTTCAAAGCATCAAAGGTGGAAACATTTGTAAAGATGGGTTGTCTATTTGGCGGCGGAGTTGCAATTATTGAAAGATCGCGAGCACCAAGCAGAGAGAGATTTAAAGTTCTTGGAATGGGAGTCGCAGTTAGTGTAAGTGTATCAACATTTACTTTTACCTGGCGCAGTTTTTCTTTTGCCGTAACACCAAAACGATGCTCTTCATCAATGATAAGCAGACCAAGATCTTTAAACTTAACATCTTTAGAAATTAATCTATGTGTTCCGATTAAAACATCAAGCTGACCATCTTCTAAAAGTTTTACAATTTCTTTTTGCTCTTTTTTTGTTTGAAATCTTGAAAGTGCCGCTACACGAACTGGAAACTGGGTTAACCGATCTTTGAAAGTATTGTAATGCTGTTCAGCTAAAATTGTAGTTGGAACAAGAATCCCAACTTGTTTTCCATCCTGCACAGCTTTAAATGCGGCACGCACAGCTATCTCCGTTTTACCAAATCCAACATCTCCGCATACTAACCGATCCATAGGATTTTTTGCTTCCATATCATTCTTAACATCATCGCTTGCTTTTGCCTGATCGGGAGTGTCTTCATAAAAAAAAGATGCTTCAAGCTCTCTTTGCCAAACTGTGTCTGAAGAGAATTGATATCCTTTAGCTGATTTTCTTTTTGCATAAAGTTCTATAAGCGCTCGTGCCGCTTCTTTAATCTTTTTCTTTGCTTTGGCTTTTGTGCTAAGCCATTCGCCGCTGCCAAGAGTTGCAAGAGTTGGTTTTAAATTTTCGTTTGACGAATATCTTTTAACCAATGCGAGATAGTTTAAATTAACATAAACGACTCCACCTTCAGCATAAAGAATCTTCATCGACTCTTGGTTTGTATCACCAATTTTAATAGTTTCAAGTCCGGAGTATTGTCCGATTCCATAATCTTCGTGAACAACATAATCACTACGCTTAATTGAAGCAAAACTTTTTGCTTTAGATTTTTTATACTTTTTAGCAGAAGAAATTTTTGTGCGATACGGCTTATTAAAAATTTGATAGTCTGTTAACAGAAGAATTTTTTCTTCTTTATTTATAAATCCTTCTTTAATTGCGAGAGTTTCAATTTTAATTTTCCCCGATTCAACTAACTCCTCAAGAGCGGGGCTAATTTCACTTAATAGCTCAGTTAATCTTTTTGTCTGAAGATCATTTTCAGAGGTAATAATTACAGTATAACCTTTTTCTGCGTATTCCTTTAAAACTGAAAATAAAATTTGATAATTTGAGTTAACAGAAGGAGAAGTAGAAATTCCAAGCTCAAGTCTATTTTCAGAGGCGAACTCTTCCTCAATTATCCAGTTTGCGTTTTTGCTTTTGTAATCAAACGATGTAGTTTCTTCAAAAATCTTTTTCGTTTCTAAAATCCCAACTGCTTCAGGAAACACATCTTCATTAAGCGGTTTTACTTTTTCCCCGGATCTAATTTCCTCTTCAACTATTGGTAGAATTTCTGTTTTTGTTGATTTGATATTATTTAATTCATAAGCAGAGGCAATAAAAATTGGATTATTAAGATAACCGAAAATATCAGAGTTAAAATCATCAGCTTGATTTTGAAATGCTCCGGCCACAGTAACTTCTTCAACTTTTTCAAACGAGCGCTGACTCTCTGAATCAAAATAACGAATTGATTCAATGAAATCGCCGTCAAACTCTAATCTTACAGGACTCTTTTCACTATAAGACCAAAAATCAACAATAGCTCCGCGTTGCGAATAGTAACCCGGGGCTTCGACAAACTTATCTTTAGTATAAATTAGAAGATTTAAGTATTCAATTAAATCATCATACTTAAGATCACCACCAACAGAAACTTTTGTTGTAAGGTGATTTATTTTTTCTTTATCAGGAAGCTTTAGATTAAGGATTTCATAAGTTGTAATAAGGACAAGCTTTTTTAGTTTAGAAATTTCAGTGATTTTTTCCTGAATTGATTCAAGATTAAAATCATCTATTACAATCAGATCATCACCCAAACCCAAAACATTTAACTCGACTTTAGTTTCGTGGACAATTTTAATATTTGGCAAAAGCAGAACAAGTTGTTTGTTCTTTCCGGAAATTTCTTTTACAGCAAAACTTTTAACCGAACCATAAAGAGGGCTTGTGAATATTGTTTTGTTTGAAGAATCTGCAATTGTGGAAATTAATTTATTAAAAATGGAAGTACTGCTCAAATTATTTAGTGGATGGCTAATCATTACTTAATTTAATCAAAGGCTTAACTGAAAGGCTAATCCGCTAGCGTAAGGTAATAAACTTAATTTTGTTTTTTCTTTATTATTTGAGTCATTATTATTTACAAACTCACCAGAAAAATACCCGATTGCCGCACCCATCAAAACATCAGAAAACCAGGGTTGATCATGATAAATGCGGGAATATCCAACTAAACCAGCGGCAGTATACCATCCAAGTTTCCAAAATACATTATCAACTTCGTTTGCCATAACTGCTGAATATGCAAAAGCAAGTGTAGTGTGTCCGGATGGAAATGAATTAGAATCATTATCAAAATTTAATGGGTTTGTATAATGCTGATTTTCTTGTTTAGAGGGTCTGCCTCTTCCAACAACTATTTTGTTAATTAAGGAGATAGATGAGGCAAGGAATGCTTCCTCAGTAAGTTTAACAGCAAGTTTTCTTGCTTTGGGGTTATCGATTATTAATCTATATCCATAAAAATCAATTATACTAACACCTATAAATTCAGCATAGCAATATTTGTCTGCAGAAAAAACATCATTTGATAAATTGTTTTGATTTCTTTGTGAGAACCCGCAAGTTTTTTTATCAGCTAATGTTGCAAATCCAGTAAATCCAATTGTTGCGGAAAATTTAAACCAATCATCAGAATCAAATTTTAATGACGAATTATAAAAATCAAAACTAACATTTAAAAAATCTTTGAAGTCAGAAATAAATATGCTATCTGTTTGTGAATTAATATCAAGTAGCCGGATAAAGAGAAAGAAAAGAAGGTATTTCATTTATTTAATGCAAGCCAATTATAACCAAACTATTTTTGTAATTCTATAACGACTAATTTCTTCCCTTTTTTATTTCGGATATTAGATGGCTTATAGGCGAGCTCGTAAACTGTCGATTTTTTTATAAAAGATTTATACTTCAATTCAGCCTTCTTAAATTCCTCATCCAAATCGCCGCCTTTCATTGCAACAATGAACGCCTTTTCTTTGACCAATGGGAGCGCATAGCGAAATAAAATTATGATTGGAACAACAGCACGACTTACAATTAAATCAAAACTTCCTTTATATTTCTCAATAAACTCATTGCTTTCGACTCTGCAATTTTCTGTAACGACATTACTTAGTTTAAGCTTATCAATAAAATCTTTTACTGCTTCAATTTTCTTTCCCGTAGAATCTGCAAGCACACCTCGTAAATCTGGGCGCATAATTGCGAGTGGAATTCCGGGGAAACCGCCTCCAGTACCAACATCTAAAAATCTTGTTACTTTATTAGGAAGAAATTTTGTGATGTATGCAGAAATGAAGATATGATTTTCGATAATACTTTCAACATCTTTTCTGGAAATTAAGTTTACGGTTTTATTTTTATCTACGACAAGTTGAGCAAAAAAAGCGAGCCTTTCATTGCGCATAGATTCGGGAATAAATCCGTTATCCCAGCAAAAATTCTGTAATTCTTTAAGATAAATTTCTTGTTTGGCAGGCGGCATTACAAAATCCTACAAATTAGTTTTTCAAATATACCAACAAAATGGAAATATCTGAAAGCGTTACTCCTGAAATTCTTGAGGCTTGGGCAATAGAGCGAGGTTTAACTTTGTGTAATTTTTCTTTTCCTTCGGTTGATAATTGTTTGATTTTTGTGAAATCAAAATTAAGAGGAATTTTAGTGTTTTCGTACCTCTCTAATTTCAAAACCGCCTCGTGTTGTCGCAATATATATCCCTCATACTTTATTTCGATTTCAACCTGTTCTAATG
>CXWL01004465.1_pt1 | contig 12606 bp, 7 predicted proteins | sample 590931 | NCBI WGS metagenome assembly CXWL01 (sample SAMEA3498368, study PRJEB10139) | groundwater metagenome | biome: water well; material: biofilm material | place: Germany | collected 2015-04-27
AGTGACAGGTTACCCTCTTAAACTCGATGCATTATTGTCTTGACCGAGGGGTCCACTTTAGAAACACGCTCACGAAATTCACTCGATGAAGCAAGGTATGGAAGCGGAAAGTCTGTGTGGGTTTCATCAGCAATTTTTTTAATGTTTGAATTGCATCAATAATTAAGTTACGAGCAATTTCAAAATCATCCTCATATACACTGATGTTAGGAAATTCAGCAACTCGACCCACATATAAAATTTCATTGTCGATTTCTTCTTTACGAATTGTAATCGTATAGGATTCAGGATCAAATTTCATTTCAAGTACTCCTTAATTGCATCTTCATGCTGTTTCACAAACTTGTATAGCTTTTTGATATATGGGCGCTTAACTGCTTCACCCTTATTATGGCCACAATTATAGTTAGGATATTCAATTAAAGAAATGGCAGGGTGTCTTGCGATTTTATGGCCAGCATTTCCGCATTTCTCAATTTGAAATCCAAGGGCTATTAAGATATTGGTAAATTCACTACATGATGTATTTGCGCTGGTGGTTAGTTTCTGTCCATAAATAAATTGTACAGTCCAATAGCTGAAAACAATCTTCTAAGGCTATTTATTAGCAGAAGTTGTACAAGTTATTTGTGGACAGATACTTAGATCATCAAGTTTGCTAATTAGTTTTTCAAATTCTGTCATATCGAAATCAGGAAATGTAATCGTGATAAAAGTTACTTCCTCACTCGAATAATATTCGACGCAGAATTCCAGGGGATAAGACGGAAAGAGGATTCACGGAAGTAACTGGTTTCTTTGCTGGACCTTTCAGGCTGTAGGTTGCCGCAATCAGCGAGCCAGTGCCCCCGGTAATTAAATCGCCGACCAGAGGAATATTTCCAATCGCCATATTAATGCTGGCAAACGGAATGATCGTGCCAGAAATATCGACCGTATCGGTTGCTTTGTCAAAGGTTCCATCGAATGTGAGCCCGAGCTCATTCCCTGAGGTTTTCCCCTCATTTAAGACCAAAAGGTTTCCTCCAGGCTGGAATATCCAATCAAATTTCGCCTCCAGCTTGGAAAATGCAAGTCCGTCGTTATCCAAATGCTGAAGCACGCCTGTCAAAGACAATGCCCCCACAAGTCGTGCCAGGATCGGCGCATTGACAACCTTGAAGTCAGAAATTTCCGCTACACCCTGCAAATCACGATCATACATTCCGCGAATGGATTCACCATAAATTACCATTTTGCCGCCAATTATGTTGTCGTAAACGGCAAAAGCCCTTAGTGCCGCCCCTGCATCCTCGGCATCAAGGCTAAAAACATGCCGGCCGCTCTCATCCGGTTTATATCGCAAGTGCAAATTGCCCTTCCCGGCAATAGCATCTACTTCCAGGTGGTTAAATACCCCATGCCGATCTATATCAGCCAAAATTCTTGGAGACTGAATCGTTTCATTCTCGGCTGTTCGCATACGATCAACAGCTATTGAAAGCCTGAGAGGCAGGTTGGCGTGAGGACTTTCACTTTCTTTTTTATTATTCATAAACGGCAGGAAATCGAGGAAGGGGCCGTCCAGGATAACATCAAGCTGACCATTTTCAGCCACATCAAACTTAACCCCTACTACTGTCTCATTCAGAGTAAGGCGACTGATCTCACCGCTAGAAATCTCCGTCTCCATGCCTTTCTGCCGAAAAGCCAGCGTTGAGGATTCAACCAGCAGATTCCCCGCCCTGCCCTTTAGATCGCGAATCTCCTTCAAATTCCCGTTGTGTAATACGGCACGGAGCGTAACGCTACCGACATCCCCAAGTTTCTTCTCATAATCGAACAAATCAAAGAACAACCGCGTCTGCTTCAGATCAATCTCTAAATTTGCGATGGATTCTCCGCCTTCGTATTGCGTAAATGTCACATTGACGGGGATTGGTCCATCCAGAAACATGCTCAGGTCCATATCCTTGCGCGTACGCAGGTCATGATCCACCACAAAGCTGGCCTTAACCTTACGGGAGTATTCCTGCCCCTTCGAATTGAGAAACTCCTGATAATCGAACTCGATATCCCGGCTTTCAAGTTTTCCAGAGCCCGACACCTTAAATAGATTTCCCATAACGCCAAATTCCAGTGTCTCCCCGGTCAACGTCATATTTTTAAGCACACCGGGAAGAACAAAATCGCGCATCTCGCCCTTCACATTGACCTTGACATCCTCCATTTTTAAATCAGAACGCGCGGGAAAGAAAATATTGGCCTGCAGATCTACCTGCCCCTGTAGATCCTTCCTATCAAAATCAGTATTGATATTGATAGGCTCATTCTTCACGTAATCCAGTACAGATTTCAGCGGCCCGGAAAGCGTTGCCTCAATATCGACTTTACCTTTGCCGGCTTCGATGATATTGACCATCCTCACATCAGCCTTTGCAATCTGCATATCCAAAAGCTTCGCGCTTTCAACCGCAATGCGAAGCGTCTCGCTACCAAGATCAAACGAGCCCTTGCCTTTGGCTTTTGTCACCGGCGCCAGAGGCGCCCGATAATTAACGGTCATGTTCTCAAATTGAAAGCCGGACGTAACATTTCCAAGCTCGATCTGCCATCTGTTTTCAATTTTTTTGCCTTGCAAATTAACAATCGCATGAACATCGGAAAAAACACCGACCGAAAGATTTTCGACGATCCATTTCTGGCTCGCTGCGGGCCAGATCGAGCCTATATCCGCCTGCCGCAAACGGTCCACCATGAAGTTTGCCTGCCCTTCGAATCCATCCTTCCAGACCTTAAATGCGGCATCGGCCCTCATATCAAGCGTTCCGTTCAATGTTACGTGCGCTCGTTTCAAAAGCAGATCGCCGCTCTTTCCATCATATTCAGCCAGCATCTCTATGTTTGAAGCTGGCATCAATTTTTCAGAAAGCGCTGGAAGATTGATGTCGCCTGTTCCAGAAAGCAGGGTAAATTTCGCGCTTTCCAACGTCAAATCAGCACCAATCCTAAAATTTAGCCGCGCATCAAGCAATTCCCTGTGATCTTTAAAGACCAAAAGCTCAGGAATGCGGCTCGCCAGAAACGACAACTCAAAATGCTCAAGCATGGCATCGACATCAATCTTTCTGGTTTCTGCATCCAGTATCGCATCGACTTTCAAAGCCGCCGGTTGCGACGTCCTTTCATCGAATCTGACAAGGCCTTTTGAGTAAAGCCCATCTGATCTGCGTTCCATCCAGACATCCAGCCTTGGAAAAGTCCATGATATATCAAGAAGCCGATCATCGACTATCACTCTGGCCCCCTCGATTTCAAACAATCTAAATCCGCGCAAAAAAGCTGGCTCATCCGGATCCATGCCAGGACTGGCAAGCCAGCCGATCATTTTTTCTAGCGGATTTTCGCCGCTATCCAGCCCAACCATGGGAGGTGCTCTTGAATCCAGTTCCTGATCAAGTATGATATCAAAGCCGTTATCTTCATACCTGATGATGCGCAGGGCCTGGTTTTTCAGGATTAGCGTCACAGGCACGATCTGTCCGAGCATCAGGTACTTCTTGCTCAGCCCCAGAGCGGCCTCGCCGACGGAAGCAATAGCTTTCCCATCCACATCGTAAAAACGAATATTCTCCATGCCCAGCAGGATTGGCCCGTGCGTCTCCGGCCATTGCAGAACAATCCTGTCCATACTGGTATAAACGCCTGTTTTTTCATTGCGCAATGCCGCCAGAACATAGGGCTTGGCAAAGCTAATCTCCATGGGACCGGACAAAAGGCGCCAAGCCAGAGAGCTGGCCCCCAGAGCCAAAAATACAAAAATAACAGCCAATATCTCAACAGTGACCAGAACGGCACGCCTGTTTATTTTTTCAAACTTCATTGTACTATCACCATTACCACCAGTTCGAAATGAACTCCTTGCTCCTTTCATGCCACACAAGCGACAGAAAGTCAGAAAAGCAATCAGCATCCAACAGTTTTAACCACTCTATTTTGTGCAAATAGAAAAACCTACATCCACTTTTTATTTTTAAAATAAACCAGTAAGCTCGCACTGATCGTAATAAAAATTACCCATATAGCGGGATAAGCCCAGCGCCATTTCAGTTCTGGCATATATTCAAAGTTCATTCCATAAATACCTGCAATAAAAGTCAGCGGTATAAAAATGGATGCAAAAATAGTCAGAATTTTCATGGTCTCATTCATTTTGTTACTGACACTGGAAAGATAAATATCATGCATGGCAGAAATTCTTTCCCGATAAGACTCGAGTGAATCGCTAACGCGCAACACATGATCATAAACATCTCCGTAATAACGAAGCGTTTTTTCCTGCAATAAGGGAGTATCTATCCGCTGGATTGTTGCCAGCAGTTCACGTAGGGGGGAAATATTGCGTTTCATGGAAATCAAACCACGGCGTATCTGTTGGACGGTTTGTAGCATTTCCTTACTTGAGTTGAACAATATATTGTCTTCCAGAGGATCAATGACTTCATCCAGGCTGTCTTCTACAACAAAATATTCGTCAACAATGGTGTCTAGAATCACGTACGCCAGGTAATCACTGCCAAATTGTCGCAATCGGCCATTACGGTTTTGAAGATGGTTGTGAATAGGATCAAATGTATCATCTGCCTTTTCTTTAAAAGAAATCACATGATTGGCCAATAGCAGGATACTAATCTGCTCATATTGCAGGCTAAAGTCATTTTCCTGGTTAAGACTGATTCCTTTTATAACCAGATAAAGAAAATCTTCGTATTCCTCCAGCTTGGGACGTTGGTGCGTACTTAAAATATCTTCCAGCACCAAGGGATGAATGTTTAATTCCTGACCGATACTTTCCACAATATGGATATCACTTAGCCCGTCTACATTAACCCAGGTAATCAGCTCACTATTTTGTAATTTTTTCAGTTCTGAAATTGAAGTGATTTCATGCCGCATCAGGGTATCAGCATTGTACTGCGTGACCGTAATTTTACATTCAGACTCATGTTTCTCGCCAATATGTATCAATGTTCCCGGCGGAAGTCCGGATTTATCTGCTGCACTGCTTAAAACTTTTTTATCCGTCTGTTGATGCAGGCGGTGCCATGATGGAGAAGTAAAATTCATATTAAATTAACCGAAGATTATATTTAATATGAACAACTTGTTTGTGTTTTTTGTCAACTTTCATTCAAGTGAGATTAAACGTTGAGTCGTTTTATTCTTTAACAGCAGCTAATTCCGCTCGAATACTCTGTAGTTTAGGGTCATCCGGCAAGACAGATTCAGCCCTTTGCAAATATAGCCTGGCCGTGTCTAGTTGACTGTTAGCCCTTGCTTTCTCTATAAACTGAATATACAAATCAACTATTTTCTGCAGCCCAGCGAGCGCCTCTGCATTGTCTGGCTCCGAGGCAAGGACCATCTGGTAGTATTTATAGGCATTGTCTTTCAGAGGTGTGGTCAAATGCACTGCTTTCATGGCTTTTTCAGCAGCGACCAAGTACCCTTTGATTGAATCCGCGTCAGCTTGTTTTTCTGGTAAATTCTGTTTCTCGGATTGAGGCTGTGATTTATCAATCACTGCTAATGGTTGACTTGTGTCAGATTGCAGTCCGGTCGTAATTTCATTCTTAAGCTCTGGCTTGTTAACCGGCATGCCTGTTGAAAAAGACGCGCTTTCTGCTATCAGGTCATTTTTTGCCTGGTTGTCGCCGGTGCTTGTTCTCAGTGGCATTTCTTCATCTGCCTGCTTTGTCTCTGGTGTGACTGTGGTTTTGCCGGAGTTACGTTGGAATAAAGGCTGAGTTGTTACTGTACTTGGCTTGTCATCAAATAATTCTGAAGGTTTTTCACCCAACCATAAACCAACGGTAACTAATGCAACTATCCCGGCCATGACACCGATCCATACGTGATTCTTGGCAACTGGATTACTATGGGCATCATCTATGGCCTCTTGCTTGGAAGTGATAGACCCGGCTTGGTCACTGGTATGCTCTGATTTTAGCAGCGCTAGAATCTCGGTCGCCGATTGCGGCCGGTCATTATATTCAGGTCGTAACATCCAATTGATTGCTTGCAACAATTCCGCGCTATATGGGGTGCCAGGAGATCCGGAGAGTGAAGCCATCGGATCGGGTTCACTTTTGCTTAAAGCCATTATCCGGTTCTGAGCGGCAACTGGTTGATTATGCGTAATACAATAATATATCGTTGCACCCAGAGCATAAAAATCGGTTGCTGATCCGGGTTCATTGGCGCGCTCATATTGTTCCGCCGGTGCATAACCGGTGGCTAATTCGCCTGCAAGCTTATCGGTGTGCGCGGCGATAGCTAATCGTGCGGCAGCGAAATCGGTCAGCAACGGTTCGCCATCCTTACCCAGAAAAATCGTTGCCGGCTGGATGCCGCCATGCACAATCCCGTGTTCGTGTACTTTCTGCAGGACATGCAGAATCGATACCAGAATGAATTTTAATTCTGTTTCGGCAAATGACGCCGAAGACCCTGCTAGCCTGGACAGCGGCATACCCTCCTGGTAATCCATAATCAAATAAGCAGTTCCATTGATTTGCAAGATGTTCTCGGCAGCGGCAAGATTTGGATGTTCGATTTGTGTGAGAATCTCACCCTGACCCAAAAATGCCTTTAACCCATATTCAAAATTTTCTTTATCGTTTGGGGACTTAGGTTCGACACCAAGACCATCGCTTGTACGAATAGCGAAATCGTGAGGAAAAAATTCCTGTATTTTGACCCACCCCTTAAGATGATGATTCCAGGCGCGATAGGTGATATCAAACGTACCAATTTTTGAGGCATATTTGATTTCGTAGACGCCGATTTGGGTACCTTCAGGCAAAATCTGATCGTGTATGCGTGTCATCATATGTATCATCCCTTTTTTATTCTCGGTCAAGTCGTAGATTTAACCCAATGATGGGAACTCTTCTCCTATTAAGCTGGTAGATAATGCCTTCGGTCTGGCGCAACGAAGCCGATAAGGGAATGAGTTACCTCATAGTTTAAAGCATCTTCGTGACAAAAACCCATATCCAGACATCTGGTTTCCTATTTTTTTACGTTTTTTAGAAAATTGCCCTTTAAAGGAATTTTTAAATCTAACGTAGCACCAACTGAAATAGGTTGAAAAATTCAACTCCCTGATATGATAATAAGCTTTGTGTAATAGGCACGAAGTTGAGTCAAAATAACTCAGTTCATTGGCTATTTCATGCTGAACAGAAATCCGCAATTGTGGCCGCGCGGAGTATATACTCATTTGGCTTATGCGTTTCATGCGCATTTGCACTAGTGTCGTGAATCAGAAACAGGCAGAAGATGAACTCAGATTACATTATTTGGTTTGGCCAATTACGTATGACGGATGTCGATCGTGTGGGTGGCAAAAATGCCTCATTGGGCGAAATGATCAGTCAATTATCCGCAACGGGTGTCAGCGTTCCCGGCGGATTTGCAACAACTGCCAGCGCATTCCGGGATTTTCTCGCACAGAAACATCTGGATCAGCGTATTGAGCATGTTCTGTCAACACTGGATATTGGCGATGTTACGGCGCTTGCCCAAACCGGCAGTGAAATTCGCAAATGGATTATGAGTGCATCGCTACCCGTTCGTTTGCAGGATGAGATTACCCACGCTTACGAGAAAATGCAGTTGGATACAGGTAATCGTGAAGTCTCTGTTGCTGTACGATCCTCTGCCACGGCGGAAGATCTCGCCGATGCCTCATTTGCCGGGCAACAGGAAACATTACTGAATATTTGCGGGTTGGAAAATTTATTGACCGCCATCAAACATGTTTTTGCCTCACTGTATAATGATCGTGCCATTGCTTATCGGGTCCATAAAGGTTTTATACACGCTGACGTGGCCTTATCGGCTGGGATTCAGCACATGATACGCAGTGACGTGGGAGCCTCCGGTGTCATATTCACACTGGATACTGAATCCGGCTTTGATCAAGTGGTGTTTATCACGGCTTCCTATGGATTGGGTGAAGCCATCGTACAAGGTATCGTCAATCCGGATGAATTTTATGTTTATAAGCCTTCATTAGCCCAGGGGAAATCTGCCATTATCAAACGCAGTCTTGGTTCCAAGCATGTACAAATACAATATGCCAAACATCATGATGTTCGTCACACGGTAGAAACCTGCGCTGTGCCCCCTGCTCTGCAAAATTGCTTTACCATTACGGATGACGAGGCCGAAGAACTGGCTCGTCAGGCAGTGATTATTGAGCAGCATTATCAAAGACCCATGGATATTGAATGGGGAAAAGATGGCATCAATGGCAAGCTCTATATCCTGCAAGCCCGGCCAGAAACCGTGCAATCCCAGATCAATACAAAACTGCTCAAAAACTATCAACTCAAAAACAAATCAGAAATCCTGATAGCCGGTCGCGCCATCGGGCAAAAAATTGGCAGCGGACCAGTCCGGTTGATTCTCAATTCACAGGAAATGTCAAAAGTGCAGGAGGGCGATATTCTGGTCACCGACATGACCGACCCCGACTGGGAGCCCGTCATGAAACGCGCATCCGCGATTGTCACCAATCGTGGCGGGCGTACCTGCCATGCCGCTATCATTGCCCGTGAACTGGGTATCCCCGCCGTTGTTGGCTGTGGCAATGCCACCGAGGTGCTGACGGAGGGACAGATGGTCACGGTATCGTGCGCGGACGGTGACGCAGGGCATGTTTTTCAGGGTGCGCTTGACATTGAAATCACTGAACTGGCATTGGAGTCCATGCCGCATCCACCCGTCAAAATTTCCATGAATATTGGTAACCCGGAGCTGGCATTTGATCTACAGAAACTACCCAACCACGGCGTGGGGTTAGCAAGACTGGAATTTATCATAGCTCGTATGATTGGCGTGCATCCCAAGGCCATACTGGATTATCCCAATCTACCGGATGACTTAAAACATATCATCGAAAAACAATGTGCAGGATATCGTGACCCGGTACATTATTACATCGACAAACTCAGCGAAGGCATTGCCACTATCGCTGCGGCATTTGCACCCAAACCCGTCATCGTGCGCCTGTCAGACTTTAAATCCAACGAATACGCCAACCTGATCGGCGGATCTCAATACGAACCCAAAGAAGAAAACCCCATGCTGGGATTTCGTGGCGCATCCCGTTATATCTCCAAAGATTTTCAGGATTGTTTCAAACTGGAATGCCAGGCACTCAAAAAAGTACGTGATGAAATGGGCCTAACCCATGTGGAAATCATGATTCCTTTCGTCAGAACACTGACAGAAGCCAGACAGGTTGTTGACTTACTGGCTGAGAATGACCTCAGGCGCGGTGAAAATGGCCTGCGTCTCATCATGATGTGCGAAATTCCTTCCAACGCACTGCTGGCTGATCAGTTTCTGCAATATTTTGACGGTTTCTCCATCGGATCCAATGACCTTACCCAACTTACCCTGGGCATTGATCGGGATTCCAGTCTGGTCGCAGAAGCCTTTGACGAACGTGATCCAGCCGTCAAGACATTATTACGCCAAGCAATTGATGCCTGTTTGCAAGCAAACAAATATATCGGCATTTGCGGGCAAGGGCCATCCGATCACCCCGATTTTGCCAACTGGCTGGTTGAAGCAGGCATTGAAAGCCTTTCTCTCAACCCGGATAGTGTGGTGCGAACCTGGATGTATTTGGCGGATCAAGGAGAGCGTAGAAAATAAGTAAAATATTTAAACGGTATCAATATATTTCTCTACACAAAACCATCATTACTATTTGATTTCAGTTGATGGAGATTCCATTCTTACTCTATGTTCTTATTAGGCTATTGACTTCAATCCATCGCGCTTCTATAGTTGCAGGGTACTTGTTGTACAAGTATCATAGTAATACATATCACTAAACACTAAATATAGGGGGTACGCTGGAAATTTTCAGCAAGGCAGCTTCTTTAGCTTCTGTGAATTCCTTACTGGATTCCTGAAACGGAAACGAGCACCGAAGTGCTCGTTTCATATCGGTGCCCTTTTGAGGGCTTGTTGCCGACGGTCCCCACCATCGGAATACCTGATATGGTTCGTATCGTATCGAACAAAGTAAAAAAGGGCAAGCAATTATGACAATAAAATACAGACTTGGACTAGATGTAGGCACTGCATCAATTGGCGCAGCAGCGGTGTCGCTGGATAAGGATGGGCAACCGGATGCACTGATCTGGCATCACGTCAGGATTTTCAGCGAACCAAATGAACCCGGACAGGGAGGGTTGGTTTCCAAGAAAGCCGGGCGGCGCAAGGCGCGGATGCAGCGCCGCCAGATTGATCGGCGTGCTTCACGCCTGCGACGCATCGCAAACCTAGCCAATTTGCTCGGACTGAAGCGCGAAGAAATCGCTCCCGATGATGGGAGCACCCTACCCTATCTGCGCGCCCAAGCTGCAACAGGGCGCATTGAACTTGGCGATTTATTGCGTGTCTTCCTGCGCCTTTCCAAACGGCGCGGCTACAAGGGCGAGTTCAAAGCCAAGAAAAAAGGCGAGGTCGCGGAAGGTTCCAGCGAACTCAACCTTACCATGAGAGCGATCGCCACAGAGCGCGGCATTGTACTCAAGGATGAAAACGATACGGGCATTACTCTTGGGCAATACCTGCTGCATCGCATGGAGAGTGGCTTGCCCACCAAGCTCAAGGTAAAAGAAATCAGCGATGAACCGAAGAGTAAAAAAAGCGAAGACGCGAACGCCCCCAAGAATCTATACGCACTGCGCAAAATGGTCGAGCATGAATTCAACACCATCTGGGATACGCAAGCCAAGCATCACGACATCCTGAACGGAACACATGACCGCAAATCTATCCGTGAACATTTCCATGAAGCGCTGTTTTACCAGCGCCCGCTGAAATCGGCTGCCGATCTGGTTGCACAATGCGGGCTCGAACCGACGCTGCCGCGCGCACCGCGCGCGCAAATGTCCTTTCAGCGCTTCCGTATTGAAAAGACACTGGCGGACTTGCGCTGGGGGGCGGGCAAACGCGCCGAACCAATCAGGCCGGATCAAAAGCGCGTCATCCGAAACTTGCTTGACCATAACGATAAGGTGAAATTCGAGGACATCTACGAAGCACTGGAAAACGCTGAATGTGCCAAACCGCAAGGCAAGGGACTGAACCTTGACCGCGCCAGCCGCGAAGAATTGCTTGGCAACAGCACACTGGCCGCGCTACGCAAACTGGATCGTCACAGTTCAAAAAAACACCCGGAACGCGCTGCTAATCTTGAACAAGCCTTCCGTGCTCTGAATGAAAAAACACAGATTGCCGTCATCAACTTTTTGGCGGAGATCGGCTCACCGGAACAACTCGACGATCCTGAGTGGCACACCAGTTTCGTCAAGCGTGATGGCAAGCCGCGCCAGTTCAGCGAGCCTTTGATCTCCTTCGTCAACTGCATCAAGGAGCACGACAATTTCGACCGCCTGAGCAAAATGGATTTTGACGGCGGACGCGCTTCCTACTCCGTCAAAGCGCTGAACAATCTCGCTGACTGGCTGGCTGGAAGAACCAAACTGGCCGGGTGATTGGCAAGACGATATGAAACGCATGGATGAAGAAGCTGCCATTCGCGTGTGTTACCCGAAATCGCTCAATCGCGAGATCAAGCGCATGGAGAAACTGCCTGCGCCCGAATCTACCGGCAATGCTGTAGTGGACGGCTCGCTTCGCCAGATTCGCTGGACAGTGAACAAGATGATTGCCGAGCTTGGAGCACCACCTAATGGAATCGTAGTGGAAATGGCGCGTGAAATGAGCCTTGGCATCACAAGACGCAACGAGCGCGAAAGTGAAATCAACAAGCAAAATAAGGCACGACGTGAAGCGGAGAAGGAAATTCGTGCGCATGGTCAAACTCCGACGCCATCCAAGATTCGCCGTTATTTGCTTTGGGTAGAACAAGACAAAAGCTTTTGCCCTTACTGCAACAAAAATATCAGCCTTGCCGAGGCGCTATCAGGCAGCGCGACGGAATACGAACACATCATCCCGAAATCGCTCACACAGGTAGGCATGAAGAATTCTGAAATCGTGCTTGCCCACCATGGCTGCAACCAGGAAAAGGGCGACCTTACACCTTGGGAGAGATGGGGCAATACAGATCGCTGGCAATCCGTCGAAGCCGCCGCAACCAGATTTGATGCAAAAAAGCGTTACCGCAAAGCCAAGCTGTTACGCCTTAAAGACTTTGAGCGTGAAGTATTGACCGATGAATCTGTGAACGGCTTTGCAGACCGCCAGTTTCACCAAACCTCATGGATCGCCAAAGAAGCTGCACAATGGCTTGAATGCTTGTGCCCAAATAAGGTATCCGTTTCGCGTGGCGAACTCACAGCCATGATGCGCCGAAACTGGAAAATGGAAACTGTAATTCCGGAGGTTCGCCTCGAAAACAGCCTGCCTCTGCTGGATACAGAAGGAAAGCTGATTGAGCCGAATGATTTTGACAAACTCAAGAAATACCTTGAAGGGCATCCGGTCAGGAATGAAGATCGCAAAGTAATAAAGTGGACCCCTCGGTCAAGACAATAATGCATCGAGTTTAAGAGGGTAACCTGTCACTTG
>CXWL01116706.1_pt1 | contig 12603 bp, 15 predicted proteins | sample 590931 | NCBI WGS metagenome assembly CXWL01 (sample SAMEA3498368, study PRJEB10139) | groundwater metagenome | biome: water well; material: biofilm material | place: Germany | collected 2015-04-27
CGAGCAGGAACGCCGTGCGCAATCGCGCGTCAAGCAGCAGCCTTACGTGTACCAGAACAAACTCTGACCGAACCGACCATGTCGCAAGACGCGGCCGCCGGCGAGCTCGCCGACACCGTCGTTGAACCGGACGCTGGCGCCGCCGCCGTACCGGAGCAGCAAGCCGCACCCGACGCCGCCGTAGCGCGCCTGTATGGCGAGCCGCTGCTGCGCATGCCGACGGACCTGTTCATCCCGCCGGACGCGCTGGAAATCTTCCTCGACGCCTTCGAAGGCCCGCTCGACCTGCTGCTGTACCTGATCCGCAAGCAAAACNNCAAGCAAAACTTCAACATCCTCGACATCCCGATGGCGCAGGTCACCCTGCAATACCTGAAGTACGTCGACCAGATCCGCCTGCACAACCTGGAACTGGCGGCCGAGTACCTGCTGATGGCGGCCATGCTCATCGAGATCAAGTCGCGCATGCTGCTACCGCAGCGCAAGACCGAAGGCGATGACGAAGCCGGCGACCCGCGTGCCGAACTGGTGCGCCGCCTGCTGGAATACGAACAGATCAAGCTGGCAGCCTACGACCTCAACGCCGTTCCCCAGCTCGACCGCGACTTCATCCGCCCGCAGCTGTTCGTCGAGCAAAGCGCGGTGCCTGCATGGCCGGACGTCGATGCCGGCGACCTGCAGCGTGCGTGGATGGACGTGCTCAAGCGCGCCAAGCTGACCCAGCACCACCGGATCAGCCGCCAGGAACTGTCCGTGCGCGAACACATGTCGTCGATTTTGCGCCAGCTCCAATCGGCCAGGTTCGTCGAGTTTGCCGACCTGTTCGACGGCCAGGGCAGCGTGCCGATCGTGGTCGTGCACTTCGTCGCCATGCTCGAGCTGGCCAAGGAAACGCTGATCGAAATCACCCAGGCCGAACCGTTCGCACCGATCTATGTGCGGCTGGCATATTCGCCGGCGTAAGGCCGCACCCATTACCGCTTTTAGGATCTGCACCAATGAAAATTGTCTCCACCATCGAAGAACTGCGCGACCAGCTGAGCGGGCAACTGCGCACGGCGTTCGTGCCGACCATGGGCAACCTGCACGAAGGCCACCTGTCGCTGATGCGGCTGGCGCGCAAGCACGGCGATCCGGTGGTTGCATCCATCTTCGTCAACCGCCTGCAATTTGGCCCGAACGAAGACTTCGACAAATACCCGCGCACCTTCCAGGCTGACGTGGAAAAGCTGGAGAAGGAAGGCGTGTACGTGCTGTTCGCGCCGACCGAAAAGGAACTGTATCCCGAGCCGCAGGAATTCCGCGTCAGCCCGCCGGATGGCCTGGGCAACACGCTGGAAGGCGAATTCCGTCCTGGCTTCTTCACCGGCGTCTCGACGGTCGTGCTCAAGCTGTTCTCGTGCGTGCAGCCGAAGGTTGCCGTGTTCGGCAAAAAAGACTACCAGCAGCTGATGATCGTTCGCAACATGGGGCGCCAGTTCGCGCTGCCGACGCAGATCATCGCCGCCGAAACCTGGCGCGCCGACGATGGGCTCGCGCTGTCGTCGCGCAATATGTACCTGTCCGAAGGCGAGCGGGCTGAAGCGCCTGCGCTATACCGCGCGCTGACGTCGGTCGCCGATGAAGTACGCTCCGGCCACCTCGACGTCTTCCAGCTTGAGCACAAGGCGATGGCCGAACTGGCTGCGCGCGGCTGGAAGCCGGACTACATCTCGATCCGCAAGCAGATGGACCTGCAACCGCCATCGGCCGGCGACCTCGCGCAAGGCGCCCCGCTGGTCGTACTGGCAGCGGCCAAGCTCGGCACCACCCGCCTGATCGACAACCTCGAAATCTAGTCCCTCGCCAAGACAACACNNTCCTTTGACCTTCGGGGTCAACGTGATCCGGAATGTAAAAACCGGAGCACTGGGCTCCGGTTTTCTTGTCCTTAGAACGGCTTGCTTACGCGGCGACGTTTTGTGCCCAGGCCAGTGCCTGGAGATGCATCTTGTTGACGTCCTCCGGGCTGATGTTCAGTGACGCGGCCAGCGACGACACGAGGTTCGAGTTCAGCTCGCATGCTTCGGCCAGCGCCAGGTACGGCCCGTACATGCCGCCCCGCGTCAGCAGCGCACGGACGACTTCGTCCGGCAGCTGGATCGTTTCCAGCACCTCTTTCATCGGCAGCCCAAGCAGGCGGTCGAGCAGCGAGAACATGCCGCAGACGAACAGGTTCTCCCCTTCCCCACGCGCCAGGATCTTTTGACCGAGCAGTTCAGCCAAACGGCCGCGCACGACCGCNNCAACAGCGTCAGCCAGCGGTACAGCGGCGCGTAGCCGAGCATCGTGATGGCCTGGCGCAGCGACTGGATGTCGCGCCCCGCCCCAAATCCCGCCGTGTTGATGAAGCGGAGCAGCTTGTACGAGAGCGCCGGGTCGCGCTTGAGCGCGCCTTCGATCTTCGGAATGTCGTCGTTGTTCTGCACCATCTGCATCAGTTGCAGGATGATCGTCTGGGCCGGGTTCATGCCCTTGACGGGGATGCCCGGACGCGGCGTCAGGTGCAGCTTGCCAACGAAGGCGTCGAGGCCGAGCGCCGCGCAGGCATCGAAGTCGGCCCAGGTCGTGACCGGACGGCCGACCATCCGCACCGATGCCTGCTTCAGCGCCGCGTAGGTGCGCGCTTGCGCGGCGACATCTGCGCCGGAGAAGCGTACTTCGACATACGAGGCGCTGCGGGCAATGGTGCCGCGCAGGTTGAGCAAGTCGCCATCGCGCACGCAAATGCCGACGCCGCCCGCGCGCAGGCCTTGCACGGCTGCGAGCGTGTCCGGGTCGGCGAGGTCGGACGCCTTCAGCGTGAGCACGGTGCGTTCCGGCGGCATGCGGTGCAGCGCGTCGGTCGACAGCATGCCCGGTACGGCGTCGAGGAACAGGATCTTGTCGCGCAGCAGCCAGCCGTCTTCGTCATCGTTGACCTGCTCGGCCACGAAGCCGATCAGCGATTCGCACTCGGCGTCGCTGGGTGTTTCGCCAGAATGGTTCTGCCACGACAGTTCATAGCCGATCACGCGCTGCTTTGGATCGAGTAGCGGTTCACGGACAATAAAGTTTCTTTGATGCATGTGTTGTTGGTTCGCCGGTGATGCTAATGGTCGAGCGGGGCGGACCGGGTCCGCACTCGCGCCTAGAAGCCGAGGCTGTCCAGCAGATCGTCTACCTGGCCCTGGTTGGACACCACGTCCTGGCCGGCAGGATTGATTTGCGGGCCGTTCATGAGTCCGTTGTCGAACTCGCGCTTGACTTCGGCAGGCGCGAAATCGACCAGTAGCTGCACCAGCTGCTGTTCGAGGTTCTGGGCGATGGTCGTCACGCGCGTGATCACCTGCCCGGTCAGGTCCTGGAAGTCCTGGGCCATCATGATGTCCATCAGGTGCCCCTTGGTGCCGGCCGCGTCAAGCTTCGATTGCTCGAGCTGGGCGATGGTCTGGCTGGCCAGTTCGCGCCATGCAGGGTCGCCACCGGGAACGGCGAGCAAAGCCTGCCATGATGCGCTCAGGCTGGCCGCGCCGGTGCAGATGCTGTCTTGCAGCGGACTGGCGGCGTCGGTAGCGTTCAGCACCTTTTGAGCAGCCTGTTCGGACAGGCGGGCAACGTAGTCGAGGCGGTCGCGCGCGTCCGGGATATCGGACGCGGCTTTTTCGATCAGCTTGTCGAGGCCAAGGCCGCGCAGGCTCTCGTGCAGCGCGCGCGTCATGTGGCCGATCCGGCTCATGAATTCGTCATGTGCGCCGGCATCGCCTTCCGTGGCGCCGATCTGGTCGATCGCGCCCACGGCGTTGTGCTCAGCCATCTTAAGCCCCGACTTTTTCGAGTTTCTCGAAGATCTTGTTCAGCTTCTCATCCAGCGTCGCCGCCGTGAATGGCTTGACGACATAGCCGTTGGCGCCGGCCTGGGCCGCGGCGATGATGTTTTCCTTCTTGGCTTCGGCCGTCACCATCAGCACAGGCAGCTTGGCCAGTGCGGGGTCGGCACGAATGTTTTGCAGCATGGTCAGGCCGTCCATGTTCGGCATGTTCCAGTCCGAAACAACGAAGTCGAATTGCTCGCTGCGCAGCTTGGCCAGCGCCATGACGCCGTCTTCAGCCTCGTCGACATTGGCGTAACCCAGTTCCTTCAACAGGTTGCGCACGATACGGCGCATCGTCGAGAAATCGTCTACTACTAAAAACTTCATCTTTGGATCAGCCATGAATTACTCCGTTGATTCTCTTACTGTGTTGTTGATGGGCACTTGGCCTACGCATGCAGGCCTTAGGATAGCATTTTTGTTGCTCTACGGCGATCAAACTGGGTGCAAAAAAGCGCGAATCGGATCAAACGCGCAACGCCCGGCTGCCATGCGTTGCCAGATAATTAAGGACCATGCCCGGCAATGCTTGCAACGGACCAACTTCGTGGGTGGCGCCCAGTGCAATCGCTTCGCGCGGCATGCCGAACACGACGCAGGAAGCCTCATCCTGGGCGAAGTTATACGCGCCGGCGTTCTTCATTTCCAACATGCCGGCGGCGCCGTCCTTGCCCATGCCGGTCAGGATCACGCCGACCGCATTCTTACCAGCCGACAGTGCGGCCGAGCGGAACAGCACGTCGACGGACGGACGGTGGCGGTTCACCGGCTCGGTCTGCTCGATCCTGGTGACGTAGTTGGCGCCCGAACGGCCCAGCAGCAGGTGCGAGTGGCCCGGTGCGATGTAGGCGTGGCCCGGCAAAATACGCTCGTCGCCGGCCGCTTCGCGCACGCTGATCTTGCACAGCGCGTCGAGGCGGCGCGCGAACGAGGACGTGAAGCCTTCCGGCATGTGCTGGGCGATCAGGATGNNCGATGATGATCAGCTTTTCCGACGAGGTCAGCGGGTTGCGGATGGCGGGCAGCGCGCCGCCGGGCCGTTCGGCGGAGGGCACGGTACGCGGGCGGATGCGCGCCTTGACCGCCGCGCGGATCTTGTCGGCAATCAGTTCCGTATATTCGCGCATCCCGGTCTGGATCGAAATCTTGGGTTTGGTAACGAAATCAACCGCGCCCAGTTCCAGCGCGCGCATCGTGATTTCCGAGCCGCGCTCGGTCAGCGACGAGACCATGACCACCGGCATCGGGCGCAGGCGCATCAGCTTTTCCAGGAAGTCGAGGCCATCCATCTTCGGCATCTCGACGTCGAGGGTCAGCACGTCCGGATTGGTCTGCTTGATCAGCTCGCGCGCGACCAGCGGGTCGGGCGCGACGCCGACGACTTCCATGTCGGGCTGGCTGCCAATAATTTCTTTCATGACGCTGCGGATCAGCGCCGAATCGTCCACGATCAGTACCTTGATCTTCATAAGGGCTTTCAGTATTAGAACAGGTCGATCTCACCACCGACCGGCTGGACTTTGAGCCTGCTGGCGTAGTCGAGCTCGCGGCGGGCCAGCGTATCGTTATGGGTTTGCATCAGTTTCTTGACCATCACCTTGCCGCTGCGGGGGAAGAAATACACCTTGCGCGGGTAAATGTCGTTCAGGTCTTCGGCCAGCACCCGGATGCCTTCGGTCTTGAGGAACTTCATCACGAAGGCCGCATTGCGCTCGCCGACGTTAATTGCCGTAAAGCCGCGCAGCACCGCGCCGCCGCCGAACACCTTGGCTTCCAGGTTTTCGCGCCGCGCGCCGGCCTTGAGCAGGTCGTTGATCAGGACCTCCATCGCGTAGGTGCCGTAGCGCATCGAGGCCGACACCGGGTTGTTGACGTCGCCGCCGCCATCGGGAAGCATGAAGTGGTTCATGCCGCCCAGGCCGGTGGCCCGGTCGCGGATGCAGGCCGACACGCAGGAACCAAGCACGGTCACGATCAGCATGTCCTTGCCGGTGTAGTAGTACTCGCCGGGAAGGATCTTCGCGGCGTCGCAGTCAAACGTCCTGTCGTAATAGACGTTGGTCGCGAATTGTTCTCTTTGTTCGATTGCCATGGTTGTTTCTCATTTCACTGCTGCTATCGGGAAGCGGCCCGAGCATCGAGCTCGTACACCGTTTTGCCACGCAATTTCAAGGATTCCGATACGTACAGGAAATTCTCCGAATGGCCGGCAAACAGCAGTGCGTCCGGCTTCATCAGCGGTACAAAGCGCGCCAGGATCGTGCGCTGGGTCGCCTTGTCAAAATAGATCATGACGTTGCGGCAGAAGATCACATCGAACTGGCCGTTCAGCTGCCAGCCGTCCGCCAGCAGGTTCAGCTGGCGGAAGGTGACCAGGTTGCGCAGCTCGGGACGCACCCGCACCATGCCCTCCTGGGCGCCTTTGCCGCGCAAGAAGAACTTGCGCAGGCGCTCGGGCTCCAGCTTGCCGATGCGGTCCAGCGCATACACGCCGTTGGCGCCCACCGACAGCACGTTCGTGTCGATGTCGGTGGCGATGATCTGCACCGGCGGGCTCAGCGTGCCGAACGCCTCGCACACCGTCATCGCGATCGAATACGGCTCTTCGCCGGTCGAACTGGCCGAGCACCAGATCGTGATCGGCTTGTCGCGCAGCTTCTTCACATGCTCGGCCAGCAGCGGGAAGTGATGCGCCTCGCGGAAGAACGACGTCAGGTTGGTGGTCAGGGCATTGGTGAACGACTGCCATTCCTCGCCCAGGCGGCCGGCCTCGAGGTCGTCGAGGTAGCGCACGAACGAGCCGATGCCGGTCGCACGCAGGCGCCGCGCCAGCCGGCTGTAGACCATTTCCTGCTTGCTGTCGGCGAGCGAAATACCCGCACGCTGGTAGATCAGTGCGCGGACACGCTCGAAGTCACTCTTGGTGAAGGTGAATTCTTTGACCGTTTCCGGTTTTGTTGGCGGCACTTTGATAACCTCATGTTCTATGACAGGACCGCTGCTGCGGCCACCGCTAACTCAACCTGCGCGTTGCGCAGGGCGACCAACGACGTGCGTCCGCCGTGTTCGCCCGACCCAGCGCTTAAAACTCTTCCCAGTCGTCGCCCGCCAGCGCGGCCGCCACCTTCTTCGGCGCCGCCGGCGCCACACGCGGCGCCGCCACTGGCGGACGCACCGGCGCCGCCACCCGCGCTACCGGCGCAGGGGCCTTGCGCACCGGCGCCGGTAGCGCGCGCATGGCGCGCGCGTCATCGCCATTGAGCGTGAAAATGCTCACCGCTTCGGCCAGCCGCTGCGACTGTTCCTGCATGCTCTCGGCGGCAGCCGCCGCTTGTTCCACCAGCGCCGCATTCTGCTGGGTCATCTCGTCCATCTGGGTGATGGCCTGGTTGATCTCTTCGATGCCATGGCTCTGCTCCGCCGTGGCCGCGGTGATCTCGCCCATGATGTCGGCGACCTGGCGGATCGATGTCACCACCAGGTCCATCGTCTGCCCTGCTTCGTCCACCAGCCTGCTGCCGGTATCGACCTTGTTTACCGAGTCGCCGATCAGCTCCTTGATTTCCTTGGCCGCGCCAGCCGAACGCTGCGCCAGGTTGCGCACCTCGGCGGCCACGACCGCGAAGCCGCGGCCCTGTTCACCGGCGCGCGCCGCTTCAACCGCGGCGTTCAGCGCGAGGATGTTGGTCTGGAAGGCGATGCCGTCGATGACACCGATAATGTCGACGATCTTGCGCGAGCTTTCCTTGATCGATCCCATGGTGTCGACAACCTGCGCCACCACGGCGCCGCCCTTTTCCGCCACCGACGACGCCGATACCGCCAGCTGGTTGGCCTGGCGCGCATTGTCGGCGTTCTGCTTGACGGTGCTGGTCAGCTCTTCCATCGAACTGGCCGTTTCCTCCAGCGAGCTCGCCTGCGTTTCGGTACGGGCCGACAGGTCTGCATTTCCCGCTGCGATTTCCCGCGAAGCGACGGTGATCGTCTCGCTGCCGGAACGCACGTCGCCCACGGTGCGGGCCAGGCTTTCGTTCATGTCCTTCAGCGCCTGCAGCAGCTCGGTGACTTCGTCCCTGCCTTCGACGTGAACCTGCGAGGTCAGTTCGCCCGCCGCCACTTTCTGGGCGACGGTCACCGCGTTGACCAGCGGCCTGGTAATCGAGCGGGTCATCAGGATCGAGCCGACCGTGCCGATCGCCACTGCCAGGGCTCCCAGCGCGAACAGCATGATATTCAGGCTGCGGTCGCTCTGCTCGGCGCCGGCGATGAATTCGCGCGTGGCCGCCTGCTGCATCTCGACCAGCTTGTTCATCGCGGCCAGCGCCTGCTGGTTGAGCGGGTCGATACGGTCGGCCAGCACCTTGGCGGCGCCTTCGGTGTCGAAGGCCATGACCAGCCCGGTCGCTTCCTTGAATGCCGCGTCCACCTTCGCTTCGACTCCCGCCAGTTCGGCCAGTACCGCCTTTTCGCCGTCCGACATTCCGGCCGCTTCCAGTGTGCTGCGCGCCTCGTCGTATCGCTTGTCCTGCGCCTTGACCTTGGCCTCTTCCTTCTGCATCAGCTCGACGTTCGCCTGCAGCCCGATATTGCGCATGGCGATACCGGTTTCCAGCATCGTGCTCTTCATTGTTGCGATGAGCAGGTTCTTGGCGTTGGCCTGCTCGAGGCCCACCATCAGCCGGTCCTTGTTACGGGCGTTGATGGCGGTGGCTGCCAGCAGCATCGCCACCAGAATCAGCAGGATGCTGCCGAAGCCCGTCGCAAGACGGGTGCCGATCTTGAAAGCGCGCAGGTTCATTTTTAGTATCCCCAGGTGGTGATTTTATGCAGCGAGTTTTTCGATCAGGCCCATTTCGTTGGACGACATCAGCTTGTCGATGTCGACCAAAATCAGCATGCGCTCGTCGATGGTGCCCAGGCCGATCATGTAGTCCGAATTGAAGGCGCTGCCCATTTCCGGCGCCGGCTTGACCTGGTCCGCGGTGAGCGTGGTCACGTCCGAGACGCTGTCCACGACCATGCCCATGATGCGCCCGCTGATATTCAGGATGATGACGACGGTGAACTGGTCGTACACCGGTGTGCCGAGGTTGAACTTGATGCGCATGTCCACCACCGGGATGATGATGCCGCGCAGGTTGATCACGCCCTTGATGAATTCAGGCGCGTTGGCGATGCGGGTCACCGCTTCGTAGCCGCGGATCTCCTGCACTTTCAGGATATCGATGCCGTATTCTTCCGAGCCGAGCGTAAAGGCCAGGAACTCGTCGCCTGCGCCATCCTTGGCGTCGCCGGTTTTCAGGTTGTTGTGGGTGATGGACATGATGAGTTCCTATCTAGGTGATCGCGAAAAAATTAAGAGAAAATGGTGTCGTCGGCCAGCTGGCGCGACGAACGGATCAACGCCGACACATCGAGGATCAGCGATACGCCGCCGTCGCCCAGGATGGTGGCGCCGGAGATGCCGGTGACCTTGCGGTAATTCGATTCCAGGTTCTTGACCACGACCTGCTGCTGGCCGACCAGGTCGTCCACGAACAGCGCAGCCTTGCGGCCGTCCGATTCGAGGATGACGACGATGCCTTCGCACGGATCGGTGAAGCGCGGCGTGATGTCGAACATCAGGTGCAGCGGGATCAGCGGCAGGAATTCGCCGCGCACCTTGATCACCCGTCCGCGGCCGGCGATTTCCTTGATGTCGTCGCGCACCGGCTGCAGCGACTCGACCACGAAGCCGAGCGGCAGGATATACACTTCCTCGCCGCAGCGGATCGACATGCCGTCCAGAATCGCCAGCGTCAATGGCAGCGAAATCGAGATCGTGGTGCCGAAGCCGCGCGCCGAACGGATGTCGACGTTGCCGCCCATGGCGGCGATATTGCGCTTGACGACATCCATTCCAACGCCGCGTCCCGACACATCGGTCACCGCTTCGGCGGTCGAGAAACCCGGTGCGAAAATCAGCTGCCAGACTTCCGAATCGCTCATCGCATCGGACACGGCCAGGCCGTTCTCGGCCGCCTTGGCCAGGATCCGTTCGCGATTCAGGCCACCGCCATCGTCGGCCACTTCAATCATGATATTGCCGCCCTGGTGTGCGGCCGACAGGAACAGCCGTCCGGTATCGGTCTTGCCCGCGGCGCGGCGCACTTCCGGCATTTCGATGCCATGGTCGATGCTGTTGCGCACCAGGTGGGTCAGCGGGTCGACGATGCGCTCGATCAGGCCCTTGTCCAGCTCCGTCGCGGCGCCGTGGGTGATGAAGTCGACCTTCTTGCCAAGCTTGCCGGCCAGGTCGCGCACCATGCGCGGGAAGCGCGAGAACACGAAGTCCATCGGCATCATCCGGATCGACATCACCGCTTCCTGCAGGTCGCGCGTATTGCGGGTCAGCTGGCTGACGCTGTTTAACAGGCGCTCGTGCACCATCGGGTCAAGCGAGTCGCTGCGCTGCTCGATCATCGCCTGCGTGATCACCAGTTCGCCGATCAGGTTAATCAGCTGGTCGACCTTCTCGATCGACACGCGGATCGACGACGACTCGGCGCCATGCGCCACCGCCTTGTCGTCCTTCTTCATCACCGGCTTCTTGTCGGCTGCGGCGTCGGCATCGGCACCTTCGCCCGCGGCCTGCACTGCCCTGGCCGCATTGCTGGCCGAAGCGGCGGCGCTGGCGGCGGCGCGGATCTGTTCGATCGGCTGGAAGAAGCCGTAGCCACGTTCGTCGTCGCTCAGCTCGATCCGGGCCGCTTGAGGCGCCTCGTCCCTGTCGAAGAACCCGTAGCCCTGTTCCTGCTCCACCTTGGCGCGCGCGGCGTCTTCGATCGCGCGCTGCTCCGGGGTCAGGGCCGGTGCTTCAAAAATCGTCAGGTCGTCCGGGTCCAGCACGAACGAGCAAATGGCGACGATGTCGTCCAGGCTTTCGTGGGTGGTCACCATGATCGCCGAGCAGCCGCCGGCAAGCGGCGCCACCGACACGCGGCCCATCAGGCCCACTTCGGCCACCAGTGCGTCGACGTCGCGCTGTTCGACCTTCGGCAGTTCGATGCGGAAGCGGCGCGCGCCCTCGCCCACGGCGGACCTGGCGGTGCCGCCCAGCGCGAATGACGCCACCACCGAAGCGGATGCGGCGGCGACCGGCGCAGTGCCGCCCAGTTCGTCTTGCGACAGCTCCTGCAGCATCATGCGCACGTTGGCGACCGCGTCCTGGTCGACCGTGGCGCCGTTGCGGTGGCCGTCCAGCTGCATCTTGAGGATGTCCTTGGCCTGCAAGAACGCGTCCACGTGTTCTGCGGTGAGCGGCATTTCGCCCTTGCGGATGCGGTCCAGCAGCGACTCGAGGATGTGCGTCACTTCGGTCATGTCGTTCAGGCCGAACGTCGACGCGCCGCCCTTCACCGAGTGGGCCGTGCGGAATACCGCATTCAGGTCCTCGCTATCGGGCGCGTCGATGTCGACGGCCAGCAGCAGGCGTTCCATTTCAGCCAGCAGCTCTTCGGCTTCATCGAAGAAGACCTGGAAAAACTGGCTTATGTCGATGGTCATGATGGAACTCCATGAATTTCGCGATGCATCATTGCTCGAACTCCCAGCCGTTGATCAGCCGATGACTTTTTTGACGACTTCGATCAGGCGTTGCGGGTCGAACGGCTTCACCAGCCAGCCGTTGGCGCCGGCCGCGCGGCCCTTCGACTTCATTTCGTCGGACGACTCGGTGGTCAGCATCAGGATCGGGGTCTTCTGGTACTCCGGCAGCTCGCGCAGCAGCTTGATCAGCGCGAGGCCGTCCATGCGCGGCATGTTCTGGTCGGTCAGGACCAGGTCGACCGTCTGCAGCTTGGCCTTTTCCAGGCCATCCTGGCCGTCGACCGCCTCGACCACCTGGTAGCCGGCGGCCTTCAGGCTGAAGGCGACCATCTGGCGCAGCGAACTGGAATCGTCGACTGCGAGAATTGTTTTTGCCATCATTGTGCTCCTGCTTTTTTTTAAAATCGGGGCGCCATGCGCCCTGCGGTGGTTAAACGTACGGGACTAGAACAGCTCGATGTCGCCGCTTTCCAGATGCTGCTGATTGACTGCTTTTCTGAGCGCACTGCGCAGCTCAAGCGACTGGATCGCCAGCGCCATGCTGACTTTTCCGAGCAGGTCGACGATCTCCTCGCTGCCGCTCTCGGGCAGGATATGGTCGCCATGCGCGCCCACGGTGTCGAGGAATTCGCGCAGCCCGGTCACGCGCTTGAGCGTACGGTCAAGCAGCTGGCTGGTCATGTCCTGGAATTGCATGCTGGTGATCGCCGCATTCACATGCACGCCGATCTCGCCCGACATCGCGCCCAGCCGTTCGCTGTCTTCCGCGCTCGGTGTCCCGCCGGCCAGCAGCATGTTGATGGTGCCCTGGCGGTCGCCGACCGCGGTATGGATCGCCATGAAGCTGGTGGTCAGCTTTTCGATCGCTTCCTCCAGCAGCAGCTCGGTCTGGCGCAGGTCGGTTTCAACCTCGGTCAGGTGGCGGCGGCCGTGATCGGACACGCCCGACAGCAGGCGCTTGACATGCGATCCCAGTATTTTTTTTCTTGCCATTGGCTTCTCCCGTTCCCTATCCGACCGTCATTGCGGCGCCGGCGCAGCCGGTACGGCGGCGGCGCCACCTGCCAGCGCTCCCGCGTCCGCCTCGACTTCGATCGAGGCGCTGTCCCGCATGACGGCTTCT
>CXWL01021046.1_pt1 | contig 12601 bp, 13 predicted proteins | sample 590931 | NCBI WGS metagenome assembly CXWL01 (sample SAMEA3498368, study PRJEB10139) | groundwater metagenome | biome: water well; material: biofilm material | place: Germany | collected 2015-04-27
TCGAAATCTTTAGAGGTATGAATGAGTGGACCGATGAACATCAGGATACTCCGCGTCTTCATTGCGGCATCGCGGTCGATGGTAGTGAGAGAAATCTTTTCTGGCGGTGTGATCACGACGTTCGTTCCTTGCCACTCTACCGTGATACCAAGCGAACGGAGTACCTCAATAAGGCGATTCACTTCCTCAATCTTCGGTACGTGCTCGAGAGTCGTGGTGCCGCGATTGAGAAGCGAGGCGGCCAGTAGGGCAACGGCGCCGTTCTTAGAACGGCTTACTTCAACGGTTCCTCTAAGCTTCTTTCCTCCTTCAATACTGAAATTCATTTCTCCTTGCATACCAGGTAGTGTACCATTAGTCTCAATGTCTTTCTTTTCTCCAAAACTCGGCATTGACCTCGGTACGACAAATGTTCTAGTTTTTATACCTGGCAAGGGAGTTGTCATTAACGAACCCTCCGTGGTTGCGGTAGGAAAAGAGCGTGGCAAGTTTGGTAAGAGTAAAAGCAAGATTCTTGCCATTGGCATCGAAGCGAAGAAGATGATTGGTCGCACACCAGACGACATTATCGCGTATCGTCCAATGAAGGACGGGGTGATTGCAGATTATCGAGTAACCGAAGCGATGCTACAGTACTTCATGCGCAAGGCACTTGGGTGGAATCCTTTCAGGCCGACGGTACTGCTCTCGGTTCCTGCGGGTGTCACTTCGACCGAGAAACGCGCAGTAATTGAGGCAACAATGAAGGCGGGTGCAAAAAGCGCCTATGTAGTGAAGGAACCTATTCTCGCGGCTATTGGCGCGGGCATTCCGATTCATGAACCAATGGGACGCATGGTTGCCGATATCGGTGGCGGAACGATCGACGTTGCTGTGATCTCGCTTGGCGGTATTGTCGCATCGACTTCGGTGAAGTGTGCAGGGAATAGGCTCGATCGCGCTATCATCGACCACGTGAAGAAGCATTACAATCTTTCGATTGGTGACAAGACCGCTGAAGAGGTGAAGATACGCATCGGCTCGGCGGTGCCAATGCAAGAAGAGTTAACGATGCCGGTGAGGGGGAGCGACATGGTGTCGGGCCTCCCGCGCACCGTCGATATCTCGACAAACGATATTGTGCAGGCGATGTCGCGTGAACTGCGCGAAATGACACAGGCGATACGCAAAGTGCTCCAAGATACGCCACCTGAGCTCGCTGCCGATATCATTGACAATGGCATCATCCTTACGGGCGGTTCCTCACAGTTGCGCCAGATGCCTGAACTCGTGTACCGTCGCACCGGTGTGGTCGCAAAGCTCGCCAGTGACCCGTACTACTGTGTCGCACGTGGCACCGGTATCGCCTTAAAACATTTAGATACATACCAGAAGAGTCTTTTCGCGAAACAATGAGGCACCATCACGCATTCGGTATTGAAGCAGAGGTAGAAAAGGGGATAGCCATAGCCGAAGCGTGGGCATTTCAAGAGCTCGGGATGAAAGTGGAGAATAACCTCGACATCAATGTGCTTCGTTTTGGGTTATTCTCGGTCACCGATGCGCGGCGAGTTTCTGAACTCGTCACGGGAACCCCGTTTGTGGGCGAATCAAAGGTGATCATTATTAGCGCAAACCGTGTCTACCACGAAGCACAGAATGCGCTTTTAAAAGTCTTTGAGGAGCCGCCCAAGGGTACGTATATTTTCCTTGTGTTGCCAACCTTGGGCGGCCTCCTTCCAACGCTTCGTTCGCGTGTTCAGATCCTCAACACGAATTACGAACTTACGAAGTCCGTAATTCCGGAAATAGCGGTAGCTTTTTTAAAAGCGAATAAGGAAAAACGAAACGCGATCATCAAGAAGCTCACTAGTGGGAAAGATGAAGAGAAGCGGCGTGAAAATCGTGAAGAAGCAATTATGCTTCTAAACGGTATCGAGGCCATTATCTACAATAACAGAAGTCGAACTTCGATACTTGATCATGCAGCATTTTTATCAGATGTTGCGACTCTGCGCACCCACCTCTATGATCGTAGTGCGCCAGTGAAAATGATTCTCGAACATCTCTCGCTCGTTACCCCGAAAGATTTGGTATAATCAGCACATGACATACGACTTTTCAAAACTAAAGACGAACATAAAGGATACCGAGGAATGGCTTGTGCGTGAGCTCTCGGGGGTCCGCACCGGCCGTGCGACACCCGCTTTGCTCGATGGTGTAAAGCCCGAGGCGTATGGCACACGAACGCCAATTAAGGAGCTCGCTAATATCTCAGTCGAAGATGCACGCACCCTTCGCATCATCCCCTGGGATAAAGAACTCTTGAAAGTGATAGAGAAGGGTATCACAGATGCTGATCTCGGCATTAGCGTTTCGGTCGACGACCAAGGACTTCGAGTCTCTTTTCCTGAACTCACGAGCGAGCGCCGCACACAACTCAACAAGATCGCTGGCGACAAGACCGAACAAGCAAAAGTCACACTCCGTAGTCATCGTACTGAAGTGATGAAGACGCTCGACGCCACTGAAAAGGCTGGCGGGATGGGTAAAGACGATATTCTACGCCTGAAAGCTGAAGCGCAGAAGCTTGTCGACACGAGCAATGACGCCCTTGCAAGTCTGCTTGCAAAGAAGGAGGGAGAGATATTACATTGATGAACATTCTGATTTTCATTGCGGTTATTGTTGCACTCATTTTAGTGCATGAGCTTGGGCATTTTATCGCCGCAAAGCTCTCCGGCATGCGCGTCGATGAATTTGGTTTAGGATATCCGCCCCGTGCATTGACCATTGCGAAAGTCGGCGAGACGGAGTACACGCTTAATTGGCTGCCGTTTGGCGGTTTCGTGAAGATATTTGGTGAGGATGGATTGTCCCTCGACCAAGCTCGAGACGCTCGCGCATTTTCTTCAAAAACGCGTTTTGCTCAAGCGATTGTGCTCGTTGCGGGCATCACGATGAACCTTCTTTTCGCCTATGTGCTTATTACGGGAGCACTTATCATGGGCACGCCACGCGCGCTTTCGTCGAGTGAAGTCGCGATTGCGGAACAGGTGGAACTCGCTGTCGCAAACGTGCTTCCCGGGTCACCGGCCTCGCGCGCAGGAATTCTCCCGGGCGACTCCATTCTTTCTGCAGAAAATTCGGTGGGACAGTGGCACGCTACTGACCCTAAAAGCTTCTCAGCATTTGTTACAGCAAGCAAAGGAGAAACAATAACGCTCAGTGTGAAGCACGATGGACGCTCCGTATCCATCGACGCGACACCTGCTGTGGGTGTTGCTGCAACTGATCCGAAGCGATATGCGCTCGGCGTCGAAGTCGCGACGATCGGCATTGTGCCGCTCTCTTTCGGTGCAGCAATTGTCGAAGGAGCATCGCTTACTTGGGAAACCACCAAGCTCACCGCGCAGGGACTCTGGCATTTCTTCTATGGTGTCTTCACTTTCTCAGCTGATCTCTCACAAGTTGCTGGGCCGGTTGGTATCGCAAATGTTGTCGGCAACGCTTCGTCCCAAGGCCTAGGTGACCTACTCTCTATTATGGCGATCATCTCGATCAACCTTGCACTTATCAATCTCATCCCCATCCCCGCGCTTGATGGAGGTCGCCTTCTTTTCGTCCTTATCGAGAGTATTATTCGTCGCCCTATTAAGCCACGTATCGCGCAAACGGTGAATGCTGTTGGTTTCGTGTTTCTTATATTGCTCATGGTCGTTGTCACTGCCCACGACATCTTCAAGCTCGTCGGATAGAAACTAGGACATCCGATGTCCTAGTTTTGCCCAGTGTGCGAGGTAGGCGTATACTATGGGATATGAGGCAATCAAAACTCTTCACTAAGACCCGCCGCGATGTCCCTGCTGATGAGGTTTCTAAAAATGCCCAGCTTCTCGTCCGGGCAGGGTATGTACATAAAGAGATGGCGGGGGTGTATGACTATCTCCCGATGGGTCTGCGGGTTATCGAGAATATCCGACAAATCATCCGCGAAGAGATGAATGCTATTGGCGGGCAAGAAGTATCGCTCTCAGCACTCCAAGATCCAGAACTCTGGAAGACGACTGACCGATGGGACGATGAGAAAGTAGATGTGTGGTTTAAGACGAAACTCAAAAACGACAACGAACTCGGGCTCGGTTGTACGCACGAGGAACCGATGGCGCGCATGATACGTGACCATATCTCTTCGTATCGCGACCTGCCACGTGTCACGTACCAGTTCCAGACGAAGTTCCGCAATGAGTTGCGCGCTAAGAGTGGCATCATGCGTGGTCGCGAGTTCTTGATGAAAGATATGTACTCGTACCATCGAGATCAAGAAGATCTCGACGCTTTCTACGAGAAAGCAATTCAGGCATACAAGAATGTGTATGCGCGTGCCGGTATCGGCGATAAGACGTATCTCACTTTTGCTTCGGGTGGCATGTTCTCGAAGTTTAGTCACGAATTCCAGACCGTGTGTGACGCCGGCGAAGACGTTATCTATATCGACGACCAGAAGGGTATGGCGGTGAATGATGAGGTGATGCAGGACGAGATTCTTGCAAGTCTCGACGTAAAGCGCGAGAGTCTTCGCACAGCGAAATCAATCGAAGTCGGCAATATCTTCAAATACGCGACGCGCTATACCACAGAGCTTGGGGTCACGTATAAAGATGAAGAAGGGAAGGAAATTGTGGTCGTAAATGGTGCGTATGGCATCGGTCTCGGGCGGCTTATGGGCACCATTGTCGAACTTCTGTCAGACGACAGGGGGCTCGTGTGGCCCGAGAGTGTCGCGCCATTTAAGTATCATCTTGTGTCGCTCGGGAAGGAGGGCGATGAAGCATCGGTGATGGCCGACGCGCTCTACACTGATCTCACTGATGCAGGAATCGAGGTCTTGTATGATGATCGTGACTTGCGTGCCGGTGAGAAATTCACCGAGAGCGATCTCCTTGGTATGCCGTATCGCATTGTGGTCGGCAAAGATTCGGTCGCAACCGNNAGTAGTCGATCGTGCAACAAGAGAGGTGGGGAAGAAATCGCGCGAGGAACTTCTTACCCAATAACGTATGAATCGCTTTTCAAAGAATCTCCTCTTTAGCAACGACATCGCGATCGATCTGGGGACGGCGAATACGCTTGTGTATGTGTGTGGGAAAGGTGTCGTGATAAATGAGCCATCGGTCGTCGCAGTGAACGATAAGACCCATCAGGTCGTCGCGGTGGGGAAGGAGGCAAAGATAATGCTCGGCAAGACGCCTTCTCATATCCGTGTCGTGCGCCCGCTTAGTCATGGTGTCATCTCAGATTTCGAGGTGACAGAGGAGTTGCTCACGTATCTCATCAATAAAGCACAACGAGGCCGCGCACGGCTCTTTGGCCCACGAGTGGTTATCGGAGTCCCGACCGGTGTGACCAATGTGCAAAGTCGTGCAGTGCGAGACGCGGCTCGGAACGCCGGTGCGCGCGAAGCGATTATTCTCGAAGAGCCGGTGGCAGGAGCTATCGGCGCGAAGCTCCCAGTCTTTGACGCGGTTGGGACGATGGTGCTCGATATTGGTGGAGGTACAACCGATATCGCCGTCATCGCGCTTAAGGGCGTCGTCGCGAGCAAGAGCTCGCAGGTCGCCGGCGACCGTTTTAATGAAAATATAGTCGACTATGTGCGAAGTGAATTCAAGCTTGGTATTGGCGAAAAGACAGCCGAGGATGTCAAAATAAGCATCGGATCAGTGACCTCTCTCGTTGAGGCGCTCTCACGAAGTGTGCGTGGTCGCGACTTCGCGACCGGGCTTCCGCGTGAGATTATACTCACCGATAGTCATATTCGTGAAGCAATCTCCCCCTCGCTTGAGGCACTTATGGACGCGATGAAGGATGTTATTGAAGCGACTCCACCTGAACTTCTTTCTGATGTGCTTGAACATGGGGTCACCGTCTTCGGTGGCGGTGCGCTTCTGCGCGGGCTGCCGGAGATACTCGCAAAAATGCTTGGAGTGCCGGTGCGGGTCGCCCCCGACCCGCTCACAGCGGTCGTACGTGGTGCGGGTATTGTGACAGAAAATCCCGAGCCTTACGTAGACTTTTTCATCGATGAAGAAGACATTCTTAGTGAAGCGTAACGCGCTCTTGTCGGGCCGGAACCTGTCGTTGGGTGCCGTCGCGCTCGCGTTTGTGCTCCTTTTACTGCTTCTGCGATTGTTCGCACCGAATTTCTTATTGAAAATAGTTACCCCCATACTACAGGTATCAGATACGCTTGCCGCAAAGAGTCATGCGGTCGCAAATAATTTTAGCAGTGCAGCGAAACTTGCCGTTGCAAACGAGAGACTAATCACCGAAAATACTTCACTCATGAGTGAGAATCATGCTCTTGAGAAAAAGGTGACCGTACTTGAAGCTCTCCTTAATAGTTCTGGAGCACAGAAAGATATTCCGGGAATTCTTGCGGGAGTGGTTGCACGGCCACCCGTGAGTCCCTATGACACTTTGGTGCTTGCGGGTGGTAAGAACGATGGTATCGCTCTCGACATGGAAGCCTTCGGGGATAGAGGTACACCAGTTGGCATTGTTTCTTCAGTTCTCAGTGACTTTTCTCGAGTAACACTTTTTTCTGCCCCAGGCATGGTAACAAGCGGATGGGTCGGACAGGCGAATGTGCCTCTCACACTCTCTGGCGCGGGCGGTGGCGCGCTCAAAGCATCGGTCGCTCGCGCCGCGAACATCGCGGTTGGTGACACGGTGTTTGTTGCTGGTCCGGGGATGAAGGCGATTGGCACGGTCGTGCGTGTTGACAGCGATCCTCTTTCACCGGGAGTTACACTGCGCATCATGTCTATGATTAACCTTTTCTCTCTTTCCTGGATCGTCGTGCGCGCGACGGGGGTTGCATCACTTTCGTTCGCCACCTCGACCTTACCATGATGCGCTTTCTTGGCACATGTATTACACTTCTCTCAACTCTCTTTTTCCCATGGCCGCTCACTGCATTTCTTGCGCTTGGAGTAGCGTTTTTTGAACCGTTGGTACCACTTGTTACCGGTCTTCTTATCGATACGCTCTACTTCGTTCCGCACGGTGCATCGGTACCGCTTTTTGCACTTTCTGGTGCATTGGTCACGACAATGATATTTCTCGTGCGTAGCCGGCTTATGACGAGTAGTATTGAAAGATGAAGTGGTTACAAAAGAGACATCAAGATCCAGAAATAGCTCCCGACGAGATATTCCTTGATGCGTCAAATGCGCCTGATTTCATCCGCGAGCGGTTTGAAGGACGACTCGAGAAGCCACTCCCGCGTTCGTCTTTTTTCTTGCTTGCGACCGGCATCATAATTCTCTTTCTCATTCTTCTCCTTCGTTCGTGGAATATACAAGTGACCAATGGCGCTACCTATGCTTCAGAGAGCGCGCGTAACAGTCTTGCAATCACTACGTTGTTTGCTCCACGTGGCATCATCACCGACCTATATGGTGTTGTACTCGCTGAGAACGTGGAGAAGCTGGACGGTTCAGTCGAACGACGTTATCCGATACCTTCACTTAGTCATGTGACCGGCTACGTCTCGTATCCGAAGAAGGATAGCAACGGTGTGTATTACGATATGAGTGAGAAGGGAGTTTCTGCACTTGAGGCGAAATACAACCAGACGCTCATGGGCGAAAACGGAAAAGTGCTCACTGAGACTGATGCTCTTGGACGTATTCGTTCTGCGGGGACGATTGTCCCGGCAAAAGAGGGTACGACACTACAGTTGTCTATCGATGCGAACCTCCAACAGTCTTTCGCGCGTGCTATTGCCGACGTAGCGAGCAGGCGAGGGTTCATTGCAGGTGCTGGTGTCATTATGGACGCACAGACAGGTGCCCTGCGCGCACTGGTCTCCTACCCAACTTATGACGCAAATGTTATGACGAATGGCGGTCCAGCGAGAACCATCGCTGCATATAATACGAGTCCCGGACAAGTATTTCTCGATCATGCTGTACAGGGCGTGTATGCGCCGGGGTCTATTGTAAAGCCGTTTGTCGCTTCAGGTGCGCTCACTGACGGCATTATTACGCCAAGCACGACTATCGACGATCCTGGATCCATCTCGTTGCCTGATCCGTATCATCCGGGCAAAACGTTTATCTATAAGGGCTGGAAAGCGCTCGGTATTGTTGACGTACGGAAGGCCATCGCATGGTCCTCGGACATATTCTTTTATGAAGTCGGCGGCGGCTTTAAAAGTCAGAAAGGGCTCGGCATTGACCGACTTGAGTACTGGTATCGTCAATTTGGTCTTGGGAGCACGACCGCTATCGACTTACCGGAAGAGGCTGCTGGGCTTATCCCGACGCCAGCGTGGAAGGAAAAAGTTTTTAATGAGCCGTGGTATCTTGGCGACACCTACTTCACCGCAATTGGGCAGTACTCGATGCAAGTGACACCATTACAAATGGCACGGGCAGTTGCGGCGGTTGCAAATGGCGGAAGACTTCTCACTCCGACCTTGGTGAAAGGACAAATACCGAATTATACTCGTGTGCCTGTTGCTGCTACAGCGCTCGCAGTCGTGCGCGAGGGGATGCGGCAGGGCGTTACAAGCGCGCTCGCGAGTGCTATTAATCTTTCGTACGTAGATGTTGCTGCGAAGACTGGTACGGCACAGACTGGTACACGCAATCAATACGACAATTCATGGTTGATAGGGTTCTTCCCCTATGACCACCCGCAGTACGCATTTTCGGTTGTACTCGAGCGCGGGCCGCCGAATGCAGGTGGACAGGCCGTACAAGTCATGCGACAACTCTTCGAGTCGCTTCATGCTGCTGGTTCGCCATACGTAGGCGGTACCGCAACCTCGACTGCTATTGCGCTCTAGCTGTGCTCGCGTACAATGCATTCACTATGATTGATATACCAGAAACCGTCGTTTCGCAGGAGAAGTTCGATGAAATGATTAAGGAGCTTGAGCACTTGAAGACCGTGCGGCGCACCGAGATCGCAAAGAATCTTGAGTATGCACGTTCGCTTGGCGATCTTTCAGAAAATGCTGAATATCAGGAAGCACGCGACTTGCAGGCCGCGACGGAAGAGCGCATTAAGAAACTTGAAGAATTGGTAAAGAATACGAAGATCGTCACGGACGGTAAGAAGAAGAGTGAAGTGAGTTTCAATTCGAAGGTGTCGATCAAGAGGGAGGAGGGCACCGAGGTACACGAATACACTATCGTCGGTAGCGAAGAAGCTGATATGCGGGTCAAGAAGCTTTCGCATGTCTCACCGCTCGGCTCTGCGCTTATGGGAAAAAAGAAAGGGGACATCTTCACCTTTGAAACTCCCTCCGGCAAGCAGACCTACACGATTGAGAAGGTGGCGTAGCGAAACTGTTGTATAGTAGTGCGTATGGCTCTACTCGACACAGTGCGCGCTGAGAGACTAGCAAAGATAGAACATCTCAAAGAGGCAGGGATGGATGCGTACCCGGCTCGCACGAGTCGTACCCATTCGGTAGTTCAGTTTCTTGAGAATCACGGAACGCTCGAGAAGAATAGTGAGCAAGTAGTGCTTGCCGGACGTGTGCTCTCTGTGCGTGAACATGGCGGGTCACTCTTCATTGATATCTTTGACGGGTCTAAAGGGCAGGGGTTTTTACAGCGCGATAAGATCGGCGAGTCATTGTACGATCTCTTTATTGCTACGGTCGACACGGGCGACGTGGTTGAATTTTCTGGCAGGGCGTTTACGACCAAGCGCGGCCAGCCGTCTTTAGGGGTCACGGGGTGGCGTATGCTTGCGAAATCGCTTCGACCATTACCGGACGAATGGTTTGGCATTAAAGACGAGGATGAGCGCTTCCGTAAGCGCTATCTCGACATCCTACTCACCAAGGATCTCGCCGAACGCATCAAACGCCGTTCAGCTTTCTGGAATGTCATCCGTTCGTATCTTCTCGAGCGTGATTTCATAGAAGTAGAGACACCGGTTTTAGAGACGACCACCGGCGGTGCCGAAGCACGCCCCTTTGTGACACACCATAATGCACTCGATATTGATGTGTATCTTCGTATTTCGGCAGGTGAACTCTGGCAGAAGCGTCTCCTCGTCGCCGGCTTGCCGAAGGTATTCGAAATCGGTCGTATTTTCCGTAACGAGGGTATGTCAGCAGAACACGCACAGGATTATACGCAGATCGAGTTTTATGAAGCATTTAAAGATTATGAAGCCGGGAAGGAAATGATTATGGATCTCTATCGCTCTATTGCCGACACGGTGTACGGTACGCGCATCTTCAAGATAAAAGAGTTCACTATCGATTTAGATACAGAATGGGCAACCTATGATTATTGCGCGGTGATGGAAAAGGAGTACGGCATAAACCCACTCGACGAAACCGCTGATTGGGCATCAGTACTTGCCAAAAGGAGCATCTCGTTCGAGAAGGACAACGATAGGGGGCGCCTGGTCGATACTGCATGGAAGCAGATTCGAAAGACTTTGTCAGGCCCGGGATTCCTCGTGAACGTGCCGGTCTATATGGAGCCGCTCGCCAAGAAGAGTGCAGAGGATCCTCGTGTCGTAGAGCGCTTCCAGGTTATCGTTGCGGGGAGCGAGATCGGCAAAGGCTTTAGTGAATTGAATGATCCTGTTGATCAGGCTGAACGTTTCGCACAACAACAACGCTTGCGCGAAGCCGGTGACGAAGAGGCACAGATGCCAGATGTCGAGTTCGTCGAAGCACTTGAATACGGTATGCCACCGGCTTTTGGCTTCGGTGTTTCTGAGCGCCTTTTCGATTTCTTCGAGAATGTTTCTATTCGCGAAGGGCAGATCTTCCCCTTGATGCGTCCACGCTAGGGCGATCAACAAAAAACCGGCGCCGGCTCTGCCTGCGCCGGTTTTTCGCTTGTGTGGATAACCTAAATAGGGTAGTGGGGGGGAGTGGGATATACTGTAGGAATGGTCAGTGGAGTGGGAAGTGGGAGTGGTTGCCTGTTTCTCTTTCACCCGACCAGTCGACACTATGTTCCTCGGAGAATACCTACATACATTTGATTCTAAAAACAGGATTTCGGTCCCGTCAAAATTCCGTAAGGATTTGGGTCGCGTGGTTGTGGTAACGCGTGGTCTTGATAACTGTCTGTATCTCTATTCGCGCAAAGCGTGGGAGAAGGAGGCGCGAACGTATGCCGCTGAGGTGAACGGAAGCGCGGCGCGGCGCGGTCTTGCACGCCTCTTTCTCGCTGGTTCTTTTGAGGCTGAGGTTGATAAGGCTGGTCGCGTGTTGATTCCTGAAAATTTGAAGTCGTTCGCATCGATCAAAGAGATGGCGGTCATTGCTGGCGTCTTCGAGCGTGTTGAGATCTGGGAAGAAGGCGCGTGGAAGAAGTATACCGCCGATATTGAACGCGACGCTAATGTTTTTGCTGAGACGATTGATAGCGCTGGTAATAAAAACTGATATGGAAGCTCGTCACGACAGTGTCTTAATGGAAGAAGTGCTCGAGGCACTCGAGACAGATTCGCACGATACAGTTGTTGATGCGACTCTTGGCGGAGCAGGGCATTTCGCCCGACTTCTCGCTATGCTTGGGGAGGATGGTGTCATCGTTGGTATCGACGCCGACCCGGCGGCAGTCGAACGTGGTCGTGCAGTGTACGCGCTCGATCGTCGGCCTGAGCGCCCCATCGCGAACCTTGTCAATGATAATTTTCGTAATCTCACTCGTGTTCTCGAACGGCTCGGTATTGGACAAGTCGACAAGATACTTTTCGATCTTGGCTGGAGTGGCTATCAGATTGCCGCTCCACGCGGCTTTTCCTTTCAAACAGATGATCCACTTCTCATGACCTATGGCGAGGGTGGTGAGACAGCGGCCGATATCGTGAACTCTTCTACTGAAGAAGATCTTGCCGATCTTATCTTTGTCTATGGTGAAGAACGTTTTGCGCGTAGCATCGCCCGTGCCATTGTTGCAGCACGAAACAAAGAACGTATTCTCACCACCAATGCCCTCGTAGCGGCTATCAAGGCCGGTACGCCGCATTGGTATCACGAACGAAGGATTCATCCGGCAACAAAGACCTTCCAGGCGCTTCGTATCGCGACGAATGATGAGATTGGTGCGCTTCGCGAAGGGCTTGCTGCGGCACTCGCTGCGCTCGCGCCGCAGGGTCGCCTTGCGATTATTTCGTTCCATAGCATCGAAGATCGCATCGTGAAAAACATACTCCGCGACGCTGTAGAAGCGGGGTTGGGGAAGTTGGCCTCGAAGAAGCCGGTCGTCCCAACACGAGCCGAAATTGTCAGTAATCGTCGGGCACGAAGTGCGAAATTGCGTGTGTTCGAGCGCGATGCCACCCGGGCGACCGCAGATTCAGTTGATGTACTTTCGACTCATTTTTCCTATGCGTAATTTTCATTTTCCATTTTCTCTATTGTCCTTGTGTTCAAGCACTGTTGCTGTACTCGCCATTGTCTACATTGGTCTCATTGCTACTGTCATGAGCTATGCAACGCTGACGGTCGAATTCTCACAGTCAGTAAAGAACACTGAAGCAATGGTTGCGGTGCTCGAGGGGCAGTATTTGTCGAACATGGCGCACATACAGAGTCTTAATTATTACACCATAGGTTATACTGCAC
>CXWL01002136.1_pt1 | contig 12592 bp, 14 predicted proteins | sample 590931 | NCBI WGS metagenome assembly CXWL01 (sample SAMEA3498368, study PRJEB10139) | groundwater metagenome | biome: water well; material: biofilm material | place: Germany | collected 2015-04-27
CCAGCGGGCGATGGAACGCTATTGGTGTTTACGCTGGTTACTGCAGGAAAAAATTCAAATCATTAACGCACAGGTCATTAAAGAAAATTTAGTGAAATTTGATCATATTCCATTCGTCACACGAGTACCTTCGCTACCTGAAATGGCGCCCAATACTTACGTCAAACTTAAATTATCTGGGGTAGATCTGCTTGAGCGCAACTTGCACGCAGAATTTCTGCAAAAACAGGATGCATAAGCTATTCTCCAAATTTATGATGAATCTGTTCCCTAAAATAATATAATTGCATGAACTAGGAGTCTGCCGGACTTAAGCAATCGTAGCGAGCCGAGTGGGAGAACGAGTGCGTATTTTCTTTATTTTTAGGTGCATAGTCGATCTATGCAACGAGAATTTGAGGAAATATCAACCGTTATCCCACTGGCACAGTAGATTGACCTTAAGTCCGACAGACTCCTAGCTAAGACTTAATTTTCAAGGCTTAACCCTNNTTGGGGTGACTTTTCAGTTCCCTCAACCGAAATTCGACAAAATTGCCTCATCCTTGGAAGTTGTGCTGGTTAACAACAAGACACTGACCAAGCCGAAAGAAACCGAATTGCTTGCACAAGATAATCTGGACGGTGGCGGCAATACGGACGCCGATCGCCGGGCAAAAACACCCTTTCCGGTACTGCCTAAAAGCAAACCAGTTATCAATAACAACGTAGCCCAACAAAAAGTTAAGGAACTGGAACAGGAAGCCAAGAAACTGATGGCTGCGGTCAGCGATATCCCGCAAATCGAACAACCCAGTGAACATAAGAACGAAGCCGAAAGCAAACCAGTCGCAACAGATCCGACTGAGTTATTGCTCCGCAGTCTTGATATCGTCCGCCTCAGAGCGCAGATTGATCAAGATCATGATAACTACCAGAAGCGCCCGAAACGTAAATTTGTCGGTGCGCGCACCAAAGAATATCGCTTTGCGCGCTATGTCGAGGATTGGCGCATGAAGGTCGAGCGCATCGGCAATTTGAATTACCCCGAAGCCGCCAGAAAAGATAAACTCTATGGCAACTTACAGCTTACCGTCAGTATTCGGGCGGATGGCAGCGTGGAGTCGATTCAAATCAATCGTTCATCCGGAGAAAAAATCCTGGATGACGCAGCCGTCAATATTGTGAAACTCGCCGGACAAAATGGATTTGCCCCTTTCCCGCCGGATATCAGTCAGGATACGGATATCCTGCATATTACCCGCACCTGGGTCTTTGCAGCTTCGGATATGTTGCTGAGTCAATAGTTATTCATGGGCAACCGGAAGCGATTCTTAATTCCAACTTAACCAAGTACTTCTCTATCCATGCTCGATTTTTACGCCGTGATTGGCAACCCCATTTCACATAGCAAATCCCCCTTGATCCACAAAACCTTTGCGCAACAAACACAGCAATCCATGCAGTATGACGCACTCCTGGCGCCACTGGATGATTTCCAGACAACTGTGGAAAGCTTTCGCCAGCACGGCGGCAAGGGCATGAATATTACTGTGCCATTCAAGCTCGAAGCTTACCGGCTGGCCACTCGTTTAACGGAACGGGCAACCATCGCGCAGGCGGTCAATACACTTAAATTCGAAAACGATGAAATTCTCGGTGATAACACCGATGGTACAGGATTAGTCCGCGACATCGAATGCAATCTGGGTATTCCTCTTGCAGAGAAACGCATATTGCTGCTAGGTGCTGGCGGTGCCGCGCGGGGCGTAATCCTGCCGCTGCTGCAACAAAAACCCTCGCTGCTGGCCATTGCTAACCGAACTCCCGCAAAAGCAGTAGCGCTACAAGAACAGTTCAGTGCCTATGGCAATAGCGTTGCAGGCGATTTTATGCATTTCGCCGATGCGCATTTTGACATCATCATCAATGCCACCTCCGCCAGCCTCCACGATGCGCTGCCCGAATTACCCGCCGGTGTTTTTGCCCAAGCTGCCCTCGCCTACGATATGATGTATCGCCAGGAGCCAACGCGCTTTCTCAAATTCGCACAACAAAATGGCACGCGTCAAATAGCGGATGGCATCGGCATGTTGGTAGAACAAGCGGCTGAATCCTTCTTTCTATGGCGCGGCATCCGTCCCCAGACAAAACCGGTGATTGCCATGCTGAAATCTCAGATCTGAATACATTCAGCACGGGTAGATACTTTTTCAATTGAAAGCGGTTCTGTATAAATTTCATCGAACCAATTTAAGCGATCTCTAAAAAATCCGTCTTTGTCATTCCGAACGCAGTGAGGAATCTTTAGGGATCAATAGTACAGATTTCTCGCAACGCTCGAAATGACAGTTATTCAAAGACTCCTTAAATGATTTCTCCCTCCATCGGATAATTTAATGGTATTGGTATCGTAGGGAGGGTTATACTTTCCGGTCATCAAACTGCAAACTGTTCGGCGTATAACCGCGCTGGGCTTTACTCACTTATACAAACTGTCTTTCAAGCGACAATCCGTTATGACCGAAAACGATACCAACGACCCGGAAAATTCACCGACCCCGCAGCAACAAGTCACCTACCTGTTGCGTAAATACAAACTGGTCGAAGGCCTGGTGAATTTGCAGGATGCTCCGGATGAATCGCTGGCTGAATCCACGGTACAAAAACAAAATCTGTCCGAGCTGCAGCATTTCCTGGACCAGCTCCATCCCGCTGACATCGCCCTAATCCTCGAAGCGCTGCCGCTGGAAGACCGGCTGCTAATCTGGAGCATGGTCAAATCGGACCGGGACGGAGAAGTCTTGCTGGAAACCTCCGATGCCGTGCGCGCCACACTGATTACCGACATGCACAATCAGGAATTAATCGCGGCCACTGAATATCTGGATGCCAACGAGATCGCCGATCTTGCCCCTGATTTACCGCAAGAAGTCATGGACGATGTTTTCCGCTCGCTGCCCGTGGAAGAACGCGAACAACTGCGTGCCGCCATGTCGTACCCGGAAGATTCCGTCGGCGCATTAATGGATTTCGATGTCATCACGATTCGTGAAGATGTCCGGATAGAGGTAGTTCTGCGCTATTTACGCATGTTGGACGAAATGCCGGATCATACCGATCAGCTCTTCGTGGTCGACCGGAATGAACAATTGAAAGGCGTACTGCTCATTAACCGCTTGCTGGTCAGCGATTCGGACACCCTCGTTGCCGATGTCATGACCAACGAAATAATCAAATTGCAACCGGACGATGTCGCGCAACAGGCTGCTAACGCATTCGAGCGTTATGACCTGGTCTCCGCTTCCGTGGTGGACGAAAACGACAAATTACTCGGTCGCGTCACCGTCAACACCGTGATCGATTTTATCCGCGAAAAAGCCGAGAATGAAGCATTGAATTTAGCGGGTTTGAGGGAAGAGGAAGATCTCTTTGCACCGGTCTTAAAGAGCGTCAAAAACCGCTGGGTCTGGCTGGCAATCAATCTGGTCACCGCTTTCATCGCTTCGCGTGTCATCGGCGTGTTTGAAGACTCCATCGAAAAACTGGTCGCGCTCGCCGCGCTGATGCCGATTATCGCAGGCATTGGCGGCAACTCAGGCAATCAAACCATCACCATGATCGTGCGCGCGTTAGCGCTGGATCAAATCAGCACCAGCAGCGCCTGGAAATTAATCACCAAAGAAGTCGGCGTCAGTATCGTCAACGGCCTGCTCTGGGGAACCATCGTCGGCTTGTTTACCTTCGCCATTTACCAAAACGCCGAACTCGGTCTGGTCATGACCCTGGCGCTGGTGCTGAATCTGTTGCTGGCAGCGCTGCTCGGCGTCTTGATCCCGCTGACCCTACGCAAATTCGGCCGCGACCCGGCGATCGGCTCCAGCGTAATGATTACTGCGGTGACAGATAGTGGCGGATTTTTTATTTTTCTGAGTTTGGCGACTGTCTTTTTGCTGTAAGTTGGCATTAATGTCGTATTTGCTGACACGATTTATCTGATTACTATAAACTTTAATACGTTTTAACAGCAGGATATCGATTCTTAACCATGACTACACGGTACCTGCTAGGTATTTTTGGACAAATCATGTCGCATGTATCACATTAGATTTCAAAAGCAAATAGCCCATGTTCAACCTCTTAATTGCATTCAACCCTGAAAGCTGGTCTAGCGAGTCATACGAATTCGACAAAAGTCGAGTCGCCATCGAGTACACAGCAGACGAAATTAGTGAGCGGTACAAGTCTCTTGACGATAATGCCATCGAAGAGCTGAAGGGTTTTCCGACCTTATTTGTAACAGAACAAGAAAAGACTGAATCAAGAATTGGTCGCATTACTAGCATCAGAGTTCGGACTTCAACGGTATTTATTGAATTTCAGTTCGACCCCATTTTTCCAGCGCTTCCGATAGGCTTCATAGAAAGCATTCGAACACAAATTGATCTCGGCAAATACGAGCTCTATCGAACCCATTGGGCAATCAAAGATGAGCCCATCTTTGACATTCTCTTAAAGAAAGGACTTATAACGCAGCAGCAATTAGATGCTTCTCAAAATCTTGCTGCTACAATTCATCCAGACCCGGAGCCTATCCCCACACGCCCAGGCGAGTTCAACACCAAGCAGGTTTTTATCGTTCACGGTCACGACGAAATAGCCAAACTTGAAATGGCTGATTTCGTGAAGAGCCTAGGATTAGAGCCGATTATTCTTCATCTTCAAGCCAGTTCAGGTAGAACAATCATCGAAAAGATAGAACACTACTCAAACGTTGGCTTTGGTGTAGTTCTATATACGCCCTGTGATGTGTGAGCAAAGGTCGGAGTTCTTGATTCGACATATCGAGCAAGACAAAACGTTGTTTTTGAGCACGGATATTTGATTGGCAAATTGGGGCGGCCTAGGGTTGCAGCAATTGTGAAAGGTCAGGTCGAAACACCAAACGATATTAGCGGAGTCGTCTACATAGCCCTTGATACCGAAGGCCACTGGAAAGACACCTTGACGAAAGAAATGAGAGCTGTTGGGTACGCTGTATGAAATCTAATCTTACAGTCGAGAGGGATGGCCCAAAGCGTTGCTTTGGGCCATCCCTCACTTCCACGTTATACCAACTTTCATAGAAAATCCATGAAATTCCTAATCTTCCTTGGCACAGTGCGAGACAGCACACCGCCCAACCCTCCCCGGCTTGGCCTGAGAGTCGCGAAGGCTTGTGTATCACAGATGCATCAAGGCGACATTTCAGCGGTACTGATTGACCCGCTGGATTTTGATCTTGGCTCGATTTTCAAGCCCCACTTTTCTTACGCACGAGGCAAAGCGCCCGCTCAGCTCCAATCCTTAGCGGACAAGATTGCAGCCGCGGATGGCTATGTCATGGTAAGCCCGGAATACAATCATTCGATGAGCCCGGCTTTGGCGCATTTGCTCAATCACTTCGGCAGTTCGCTGTTTTCGTATAAACCCAGCGCGATTGTCACCTATTCGGCGGGACAATGGGGCGGTGTCAGGGCGGCGGTAGGCATGCGGTCTTTTCTGTCGGAGTTGGGTTGCTTGCCGGTTTCGGCGATGATCCATATTCCCAAAGCGCATGAAGTGCTTGCGGAAGATGGAAGTTTTTTCGCATCCGTCGACGCGGAAAGATGGACGAACTATTTTGCCAGAGCCTTTACGCAACTGACCTGGTGGGCATCCGCCGCACAGAATCAGCGGAACGCTATCGACCCGCACAAACTGGTGCCAGCATTCAAAAGAGATCCCTCGCAAAGAAATTCCCCCTCAAGAAACTCGAAATAATTCATCTTTGTCATTCCGAACGCAGCGAGGAATCTTTGGGAATCAACGGTATAGATTTCTCGCTCTGCTCGAAATGACAGTTATTTTGTTCTCTTAGTGAATGAATTGCCCAACAGCGCAATGTAAACCATCGCTCCCGCAGGCTGCACGCTGAGTAGGGAAATACCTGGCGGGTGTTTCAAATGCTGCATGCCTGAGCGGATGCAGCACGTATAATACAACCCAGTTAATTATTCACCCTGCAACTATGCCCACTCCTGAAAGTAGTAATCATCCGCAAACCAAAAACCCCTTGCAAGGCGTTACCTTGGAAGCACTGCTGACCGAGCTGCATACGCACTATGGCTGGGAGGGGCTGGCCAAAAAGATGGACATCAATTGCTTCAAGCAAGATCCCAGCATCAAATCCAGTTTGAAATTTTTGCGCAAGACACCGTGGGCCAGAGAGAAAGTCGAAGCTATCTACATCCAATTGAAACAAGGTAAACCATGAGTGAATTCAGTCTTAAAGGCCACGACACGATTGCATTGAATGATCTGTTGAAAATCACCGGCCTGTGCGGGAGCGGTGGCGCGGCCAAGGTGGTGATCGCCAAAGGTAAGGTTAAAGTGGATGGTCAGGTTGAGTTGCGCAAAACCTGCAAGATCCGTAACGGCCAAGTGGTGGAATACGCCCGAGAACAAATCACCGTAACACCCTGAGCCAGCCGATTCAAAAAAGCCAGCGCGGTGCTAGCACATTCGAGTATCCTACGCGACTATTCAGACCACAGCCGCGAATCATGACGCAATACCAACTCTTCGCCACCACGCCGAAAGCGATGGAAGGCATACTCGCCAATGAAATCCAAGCGCTCGGCGGGCAAAATGTGCAGCAAAAAATGGCCGGTGTGGCATTTCAAGGCGATCTGGCGATGGCTTATCGAGCTTGCTTATGGTTGCGTACCACCAGCCGCATTCTATTGCTGCTCAGCAGTTTCGAGGTGAAATCGCAACAGGATCTCTATGATGGCGTGCAACGCATCGACTGGTCTGAGCATCTGAACGCTGACGACAGTCTGGCGGTATCGTTTAACAGCAAGAATAATCCGGCGATCAACAATACGCATTTCGGCGCGCTCAAAGTAAAAGACGCCATCGTCGATCAGTTGCGCGCCAAGTTTGGCAGCCGCCCCAATGTCGATACCGAACACCCCAGCATCCGCGTCAATGTCTATCTGCACAACGACACCGCGCAGTTGAGCCTGGATTTATCCGGCGAGAGTTCGCATAAGCGCGGTTATCGCGAAATCAGCATTGACGCGCCAATCAAGGAAAACTTGGCAGCGGCCATTTTGTTGCGCGCCGGTTGGCCGGAAGTTGCCGCGCAAGGCGGCTCATTGATTGATCCGATGTGCGGTTCCGGCACGCTGCTGGTGGAAGGCGCGCTGATTGCTGGCGATATCGCACCGGGGTTACAACGCGATTATTTCGGTTTTCTCGGCTGGAAGCAGCACGATGCTGCACTCTGGCAAAGCGTTTGGGACGACGCGCAGCAGCGCCGCGAGATTGGCTTGGGTAAATTGCCGGTGATTGTTGGTTTCGATCAAGACCGCCGCACTGTCGCTGCCGCATTGCAACATGTCGAAAACGCTGGGCTGGCGGGAAAAATCCACATCGAAAAGCGCGACATTACCGACGCTTCCGCAGCAGAAAGCTGGGCAAAAGGGCTAATCGTCTGCAACCCGCCGTATGGCGAGCGGCTCGGCGATGAAGAACAAGCCGCCTTGCTCTACCGTCAGTTCGGCGAGGTCTTAAAGCAACGCTTCGCCGGTTGGCAGGCCGCGATGATCATCGGCAATCCGGAACTGGGTTTTAGATTGGGCATCCGCTCGCACAAACCGATCACGCTGTTTAATGGCGCGCTAGAATGCAAATTATTGCGCTTCACCATCGAGGAAAAAGCTTTCTTCGAGCCGAAAGCCAAATCGCAGCAGGAGCGCATCGAACACATCAGCCGCCGCGCCCAGTCCGGGCAAGTTGACAGTCAAGTAGAGATGTTCGCCAACCGCTTGCGCAAAAATCTGAAAAAACTGACCAAGTGGGCCAAACAAAATCAAGTACATTGCTACCGGCTATACGACGCCGATTTGCCGGAGTACGCGGTGGCCGTGGATGTGTATCAAGGCGAGCAGACCTGGGTCAACGTGCAGGAATACGAGTCGCCGAAAACGATCGATCCCGCCAAGGCCAATCTGCGCTTGGCCGGAATCATGGCGGAGATACCCAAAGTGCTGGAAATTCCTGCCGATCAGGTGTTTCTAAAAATACGCCGCAAGCAGAAAAGCACCGACCAATACGAGAAGCAAGGCGATTCCCGCCGCTTTCATGTGGTTGAAGAAGGCGGCTGCAAGTTCTGGGTGAATTTCGAGGATTATCTGGACACCGGCCTGTTTCTTGATCACCGGCCATTGCGTTTGCTGATTCAGCAACAAGCCCAAGGCAGACGTTTCCTGAATTTATTCGCCTACACCGGCAGCGCCACGGTACATGCGGCGATCGGCGGTGCGGTGTCGAGCGTCACGGTGGATATGTCTAACACCTATCTGGATTGGGCCAGGCGAAATTTCGTCCTCAATGATATCCATGGCGATCACAAGCTGGTGCGCGCCAATTGCGCGCAATGGCTGGTCGAGCAAGCCAGCGCGAAACCAAAACCGCAATTCGATTTGATCTTCCTCGACCCACCCACTTTCTCGAACTCCAAGAAAATGGACGAAGCTTTCGACATCCAGAAAGACCATGTGCAATTAATCCGCAACGCCGCCGCCTTGCTGGCACCAGGCGGAAACTTGTATTTCTCGACCAACTTCCGCCGTTTCAAAATGGACAAGGAAGCGCTAAGTGATTGGGCCATTGAAGACATCAGCGCAAAGATGATACCGGAGGATTTCGCCCGCGATGCCAAGATTCATTATTGCTGGAGAATTTCTCACTGAGCAATAGAGCTAAAAGCCGCATCTTAGCTTTTGATCGTTGTACGTTAAGGGTTTATAGACAAAAAACTGAGTCGCTATTAACAACAATAGATACTTATCGCTATACTTTAGTGCTAATTTTAAGGAGGCAACATGAATCTTGATCGTGTGGGTTCTGGATCTGACATTCCCAATGACTTTAATGTCATTATTGAAATTCCGATGAATGCTGACCCCATTAAATATGAAGTCGATAAAGAAACAGGCGCAATGTTTGTTGATCGATTCATGTCAACTTGCATGCACTATCCCTGCAACTATGGTTATATTCCGCACACTTTATCCGACGATGGTGATCCTGTAGATGTTTTAGTGATATCACCCGTACCGCTGATTACTGGCGTTGTCGTGCGCTGTCGGCCGCTCGGGATGCTCCGGATGTCCGACGAGGCAGGAGAAGATGCTAAATTGCTAGCCGTGCCAATCAACAAATTATGCAATCTTTATCAAAACATCAACTCCAGCGAAGATTTACCGGAATTAGTTCGATCTCAAATTGCTCATTTTTTCGCGCATTATAAAGATTTGGAAGAAGGCAAATGGGTAAAAATCCAGGGATGGGATGGCGTTGAATCGGCAAAGTCAGAAATTCTTTCCGGGATACAGCGCTTTAATTCAACGATCAATAAACCCATGTTCTAGATCATGACTTTTGGTTGCGCCTTTCTGGTAAGTTATTTCTAGCAGGCCGTTGAAAAACTATGGATAGAGTGACAAAAGTCACAAGGTAGTTTGGTCAGGGTATGTTTAAATAAAATTGTAAAAATTTTTACAACATAACATATGGAAGATAATCATTTTTGATATCCATATGATCGAAAAACTCTAATAATATTTTTTGGAGGTACCTTAAAATGACTACTGCTACAGGTAAATTACGCTTCTGGTGCGATATGAGTATGGAATGTATACGCCGAGACCATACATCGGCACTAAGTCCTGGGGATCAAAGAGGTCCGTTTTTATCCGCTCGGGCGATTGGTATGGCGTTGGCGGCACTCAACGATGCCAGAGCATATGTTCTCGGCCGCCCAGCGCTGCTAAGTATTCCCGCTCCTGCAACTCTACTGGCTATCAATGCAGCAGATGCCGATACTGCAGGTGCAGCCGCATGCGCACAAGTTCTCAGATTGCGATATCCGAACCAAGCACATCTTCTGGAACCAGCTTGGCTCCGTTGGCTCGATTACTTTAAATTGGGTTCGGCTGGCAGTCCTGCTGAAAGAGCGGGGCGCGATTTTGGCACGTTAGTTCATCAAAGCGGGATGAACGATCCGGTTAATGCCGCGGCTGATCAATACAACGTCTACTGGAGCCGCATACTCCCATGTGGTGCCGCCAAATGATTCTATGCAGGGCTATGCAGGCGGGCACTGGGGAATGTCGACACCATTACTTGCTACGAGGGTTACTGGTTTTCCATCCCCGCCGGGGCGTGTATCTGCGATAAAAGTCGATTCTACTGCGCATTACGCAGCCGATTTCGCGAAAGTTGTCAACAAAGGTGGATCTAACAGGATGCCCGGCACTCGCACTCTTCCGGAAGAAATTACTGGTATCGCATGGGGCTATGATGGTGCAATGGAACTTGGCACACCACCTCATCTATATCTTCAGGTTGTATTGACGGTACTTGACGCGATTGAAGCTAAGAATCCCGGCTCGTTAAATCCTGAAGATGAGTTGGCGATCATAGCGGGCATTGCCATCGCTATGGCTGATGCGGGAATAGATTCATGGCACTACAAATATGCACCGACACATATGATGTGGCGCCCAGCTGTAGGAATTCGTAATGCAGTACCTGGAAATGGTGTTGCAGATCCGGACTGGGAACCGCTCGGCCGTCCTGACACAAATGGGACGGGGCGCAGTTTAACCCCAAATTTTCCGGCATATCCTTCTGGTCATGCAACGTTTGGCGCCGCAGCATTTCAGCTATTGCGGCTCTTTCTGGTTGAAAAAAAGGTCGCAACATTTCATCCAAGTGGCAATGGAGTTGACGATATACGCTTTGATTTCGTATCGGATGAATTTGACGGTCGCAATAAGGATCCCATAACGCTACAGCCGCGTGAACACATAACTCTTGGTTATGATAGCTTGTGGCAGGCAATCATTGACAACTCGGTAAGTCGTGTGTATTTGGGCGTTCACTGGGAGTTCGATGGCATTACGAAACGTAATGCAGCAAATACGGGCGACGAATTTGGTATTCCATCTTCCCCCAGTGAATTAGGTAAGACTGGTGGTGTTTGGCTAGGTGCAAAAATTGCCAATGAAATTGCACTTAAACTTGGTGTAAGTCCTGCAACGATTGCCGATTCAAAAATATCGTAATCCCAAATCTTCGTGATTCGTCGACGAACCACGAAGATCTTTGCGGCATCTAAAAAATTCCTGCATATAATATGCGTTTAATATTATATGCGGGGTATTTTCAAAGAACAGCTCGGTAGGATGTGCCGACCGCAAGGAGGTGCATCAATCAAGAAAACGTTTTAAAACAGGGAAGCAAAACGAAATGACAGAATACCGACGTGCCTATGTTCCAGGAGGTTCTTGGTTTTTTACGGTCAATCTTGCCGGGAAAGGGGAATATGGCAACATCAATTCTGGGAGCATCTTTTACGTGACCCAAATGATTTTAACCGGCATGTCGATTATATTCATTGGAATCCTGTTAAACATGGCTGGGCAAAAAGAGTAAGTGATTGGCCTCACTCCAGCTTTCATCGTTATGTTGAACAAGGCGTCTATCCTGAGAATTGGGGAAATCACGAAGACTATGATATCGAGGAGCTTGAATGATACGACCGATGCGCCTCCTTGCGATCGGCACATCCTACCGAGCTAACGCCCACTTCTGGAATAATGTTTTTGACATCAATCACAAATACAATTAGCATCCCGCCTCCGCTACCATATGTTTAGTTAAGAATGGCGCAATATTTATATAAACCTATAGTAGATTATGAGAACCACTTGCCACATCAAAGAAAACGTGGGTTTATTTCTAGCTTTACTTCTTCCTTTTGTACTCATCGGCTGCACAGCAATCACAATCAAGAACGCAGACTCAGTAAAAACAACATACTACCCTGGAGTAGTTATGCTACACGTTATTGATACACACAATAATGTGGCTATTACCTCCAGGGGAGTAGGTACCCAGCTAAACAACCAAGGAGCTACTTTTGGGTATTTTCAAGAACAACGTGTTCACATAAACGATCTTTCAAAATGTTTAACAATTTTCTTTAATGATCACACCGAGATTCTTAAAAAGAATGCAGCAGAATTTTAATTAACTAACAGAAACTGGAAAAAAATGAAATCATTACCATCAATGCTCATGACTGCGTTTTTTATTATCGGCTGCGCGCCTTTAAGCCAAGCACCACTCGTTTATTCTTCAAAGCAGATTTTGGGAGTAGATATTAGTATACCAAGTCCAGAATCACCAACTGCCGAACTTCATGTTGGATTTAAAAACAAAGATGTTGCCATTGTTCCAGTTGCTGTGGCAAAACTTCCCAAAGATCACAGTCCAGGCAATAATGAAATTCAGCTGATAAGAGCTACTTATTCTGGTTCGATAAATCCTGGAGAGCTTCAAGCCGCAATGGATGCTAGAGATGCTGCAAAGAAAGAATCTGAAAAAAAATGGAAAGAATACGAAGATGCAGAAAAAAGAAGTTCTGAGTATCAATCAAAAGACAAGCAATTAACTGTTTAGTCCCACAATTAAACGGTTTGGATTAATAATAAAAATATCGGGCATATTTTTATAA
>CXWL01001473.1_pt1 | contig 12588 bp, 11 predicted proteins | sample 590931 | NCBI WGS metagenome assembly CXWL01 (sample SAMEA3498368, study PRJEB10139) | groundwater metagenome | biome: water well; material: biofilm material | place: Germany | collected 2015-04-27
GGCGTGCGTCCGTCGAAGCGTCGCCGGGTTTAACCCATTCGGGCGGGGCGCGTTCTCCCCGCCAACTTGTTTCAATCGGTGGCAAGGCGGACGCGCCTTACACCCAACCCCAAGGGGACTATCGTGGCAGTCAACACCCGAAACTGGCAGGAACTCAAGAAACCCGACACGCTCGAAAAGAAGACGGGCGCTGATGCAGGCCGCAAGGCGAGCTTCATTGCCGAGCCGCTCGAGCGTGGCTTTGGCCTGACGCTCGGCAACGCGCTGCGTCGCGTATTGCTCTCCTCGCTTCAGGGCGCGGCGGTAACGTCGGTCAAGATCGAGAACGTGCTTCACGAATTCTCGTCGCTGGCCGGTGTGCGCGAAGACGTGACCGACATGGTCTTGAACATCAAGCAGATCGCGATCCGCATGCAGGGCGAAGGCGCCAAGCGCCTCCAGCTTTCGGCGACCGGCCCGGCGGAAGTGACCGCGGGGATGATCGCGGTTTCGGGCGATATCGAGATCATGAACCCCGATCATGTGATCTGTCACCTCGATCAGGGTGCGAGCCTGAACATGGAACTGACGGCCGATACCGGCAAGGGATACGTCCCCGCCGCGTCGAACCGCCCGGCCGATGCGCCGATCGGGCTGATCCCGGTCGACGCGCTCTATTCGCCGGTTCGCCAGGTTGCCTATAAGGTGGAAAACACCCGCGTGGGCCAGGAGCTTGACTATGACAAGCTCACCCTGACGATCGAGACCGACGGCACCGTGACCCCCGACGATGCGCTGGCCTATGCAGCCCGCATCCTGCAGGATCAGCTCCAGCTTTTCGTCCATTTCGACGAAGCGATGGCGCAATCCTCGCAGCTCATCGGCATGGCGGCTCCGGCATCGTCGGATGCGTCGGGCGACAGCAACAGCATCAACCGCTACCTCCTCAAGAAGGTGGACGAGCTGGAACTGAGCGTGCGTTCGGCCAACTGCCTGAAGAACGACAATATCATCTATATTGGCGATCTTGTGCAGAAGACCGAAGCCGAAATGCTCCGCACCCCGAACTTCGGCCGCAAGAGCCTGAACGAGATCAAGGAAGTGCTCTCAAGCATGGGCCTCCGTTTGGGCATGGACATCCCCGGCTGGCCACCGGAAAACATTGAAGAGATGGCTAAAAAGTTGGAGCAGGAGCTTCTCGGCTAATCCGGCTGGCCGCCCGAGAGCGAGCGCAGCTCACCAGTCCGGGGGACTGGTGAGACCGCGAGCCGAGGAAATGGCCAAGAAGCTGGAACAGGAATTGCTGGGGTAGCTCTCGGCTTCAGATCCAATACCGAAAGGGCCTCGGCGGAAACGCCGGGGCCTTTTTTTTTCGAATTTTGTGTATTTGGTGCACTGTCACCGTACTTCAGGATCTCTTCCGGGAAATGATTGGAATCAGAATATGCGACTACACCCTCTAAAGGTCGGCGTACTATCAGGCTTGCTCTCTGCCCTATTTCTCCCTGTTCCGCTTATCGACCTCTTCATGGGTGGATGTTTTTACGAGGAGGGATGCGGAAATCAGGAATGGCTTGGATTGTTGAGTGTAGCCGTGGCGACTTGCATTGTCGCTATACTAACAGGGTGGCTAGTAAAAATTTTTATAGAAAAGTTTTGGGGCTGACATAGATATGGTTACTTGGATTACTTGGATTACTTGGAATTACGATGACAGTGCACTTAAATAGACTTTGAATTTGGTGTATTTAAGTGCACTGTCATCGTAATTCACCGTAATTCCATGACGTGGAGATCCGGGCTGCCCGAATCAAACCCTCAACAGAGCGTCGTCCACAACATCACCGTAATTCTTCTTGTTTATTTTGCCTTGCATCCCGCGCAACCCCAGACATTATGACACGAAATCGGGAGGGTAAATTGCGCGTTCCAGTTTCGATATTCTTAGTGTGCCTGCTTGCGCATGGATCGGCCCATGCAGAGGAAAATCAAATTCAGCGCGGACCTGCGCCGGATTGGGTTGTTCCATCCGAACTCATGCCTGTTCCGGAAAACGCCAGCGGGCTCATGTTCGTGCGGCGCCAGGACGTTCTGGTCCATCTCGACGAGGAGGGACAAGCGCAATATTCCGGCTATCGCGTCAAGATCCTCCATCAAAACGCCCTGCAAATGGGTAATATATCGATTGCGTGGGTTCCTGCGTCCGGCGCTCCGACGGTGCATGTCATCAAGATCCACCGCGACGGCGAGACCACCGACGTTTTAGCAAAAGCTTCGTTCGAGATATTGCGTCGTGAGGATCAGTTGGAAGCTGCGAGGCTCGACGGCATGCTGACCGCCGTGCTCCGCGTCCCTGACTTGCGGGTCGGGGACGAGCTGGAGGTCGCTCTGACAACTCGCGTAAGCGATCCTACCCTGGGCAAGAACGACGCTGGGATGCTCCTGCTCGGGCCCAACCCGGGTCCCGGCCGTTACCGTCTGGAGTTGAGTTGGGACAAGGGTGCCCAGCCTAACCTCAAAATGACTGCGGATATGACGGCCATCGCCCAGAGCCGCGAGCGGGCAGTCATGTTCCGGTTCGATAACCCGGCGGCGCAGACTCCACCCAAGGATGCCCCGGCGCGTTATCAATGGCAGCGCATTGTCGAGTATAGCGACTTTCCCGATTGGACCGCGGTATCGCGACATTTTGCTCCGCTGTTCATCAAGGCAGGAAAGCTCGCTGACAATTCTCCACTCAAGCAGGAAGCCAGTCGCATTGCTGCCGTTCATGTGAACCCGTTCGATCGAGCAAGCGCCGCACTGAAGCTTGTGCAGCAGGATGTGCGCTACATTTACGTTGGTCTTGATGGTGGAAATCTGACACCTGCTGCGGCAGACGACACATGGCAACGCCGTTATGGCGACTGCAAAGGCAAGACCGCCTTGCTGCTGGGGCTACTTGCCGAAATGGGTGTTGATGCACAGGCGGTGCTCGTCAATAACGCGGGGCTTGATGATGATCTCGACGAGCGGCTGCCGAATCCTGGGATGTTTGATCATGTGCTTGTGCAGGCGCGGATAGGCGGTGCGGTTTACTGGCTGGACGGTACACTTCCACCCGTCGTCCCTCCAGGCGTCACTCCGGCGATCCCGTACAAGTGGGTCTTGCCGCTTTCTGCGCAAGGCAGCGCGATAGAACATCTTGAATGGCGGCCTGCAAAAAGGCCCGACGAAATCACGATGTTCGAGATCGACGCGCGGGGTGGTTTCGATCAACCGGCCCGTGTCACCAACACCGCCATAGTCCGCGGCATCAAAGGTCTGCAGCAGCAGGTTCAGCTTTCCGGATTGACCCCTGACCAGTTGCTCAGCGCTTTGCGTCAGCAAATGGTCGGCGACACATGGCAGACCATCGACGACGTTAAATGGCGCTACGATCAGAAGGCGGAAGCCAGTATATTGACGATCGGCGGCACATGGACAGTGGATTGGGACGATGACGGCGGCGGAGCCCGATCTTTCGCGCTGCCCGGTGGCGGCTTTAGTCCGCCCGACAGACGCCTCCGGCCCGCTGATCAGAAGCAGGACCTGCCATTTTCAAACAAGCCTGAATTCGGTTGCCGCGTGACGACGGTCCGGCTGCCGTCTGCAACCAAGGCTGCAAACTGGTCGTCAAAATCTGGCTACGATACCCACATTTTCGGCCAGAATTATTATCGCGCTTTCGAACTCCGTGACGGCTCCATCCGGATGGTTCGCGGCTTCCGCGTCGAAACTCAGGAAATCGATGCTGAAAGCGCCCGCCGGGACAACGGCCGCATTGCTAACTTCGACAATAGCATGGCTTGGATATATTACGATCCGGCCGGGCAGCAGTCACCCGATCGCAGCGGAAAAAGTGTGCCAGCTACGTTTGACATCGATTGGACAGCCGATACAGTTCCTTGCCTTTCGCCCGCTACAACTCGCTGATCCATCATTAACTGAAGTTATTGGAATTACGGTGACGGTGCACTAAGTACACGAAATTCCAAAGCCTATTTTGGTGCTCTGTCACTGCAACTTAGTAGTTCAATTTCGCTATGGCAGGGCGTGTTCCCCTTCCGGTGCCTTGCGACAGCACAAAAATCACGTCGGGTCCGGGTGTAAGGTTCAGCGCGATAGCACCCGCTAAGAACAAAGCGAACTGACCGGTATCAATCATGCGCCACCTAGCTTTTTGGGTCGGTTCGCCAAAGCGAATCTTGTGCCTACACCACCGGCAATGGCGCGCTCATAAGCCAGCGCGGCACTGGCGACATCCTGCAGCGCGGTGCCAGTCGAATCGAAAATGATGATTTCGGATTCATCGAAACGACCGCGTTTGGCGCCGGTGACGAGTTCGCCCAGATCGGCGTAGACATCGGCAACCGACAACGCGCCCGCCACAATTGCATGGTGCAGGTCGCCCATTTCCACGCATTGCGACAGGACATCAACCACAACCGTCGCCGCGGCCATCAGCTCCGGCGCAATCTCATGCTTTTCTGGGCTGTCCGCGCCGACTGCGGCGATGAACGTCCCCGGCGAGATGTCCGAAAGCGTCAAGATGGGCGAACGCGCAGTCGTGCAGGTCACGATGACATCACAGGCGGTCACGCCGCCCACCTCATTGGCCACCGTGCACACCATGCCAGTCTGCCGCGCTATGTCCTGGGAGAATTTCTCTGCTTTTTTAACGTCCAGATCAAACGCCCGGCAAACTTGCAACGGCAGTATTTCGGATAGCGCGACTGCTTGGGGGATGGCTTGATCTCCGCAGCCAATGATAAACAGCGTCGAAGCATTTGCTCGCGCCAAATATCGCGCGGCTAGCGCAGAGGCAGCAGCCGTGCGCTGCAAGGTAATCTCGATCGAGTCGATGATTGCCAGTATTGAACCGGTCTGGGCGTCGCACAGCAATATCGCCCCTTGAATGGTCGGTAGTCCGGTGCGTTCGAAATTGCCTGGGAAATTGCCGTTCAGCTTGACGGCTACATAGGGGCGCCCGGCATCATAGCTTGCCCCCTTGGCGTGAAAATCGCCACCTTTGCCGGCTATATGCATTGGCGACGGGGCATGCGCGCGACCTTCTTTATCGGCACTGAAGGCAGATTCGACGGCGGCAAGATAATCGGCTGGGCGCATGAGGCCCGACACGTCGTCGCGGGACAATAGTATGGCAGGCGGCGTCATGCCGCGTCCGGACGCCAGTCGTGCCGCTCCCCATAAGCCTTGGTCGCCCACGCATAGAGGGCATCATAGAGGATTAAGCCGTGCTCCAGCAGCGCGTGGTCATCGTCGTAAATTTGAGACAGCCCGAGCGAGAGCGCATGCAGGCCCGCCGATTGTGGAGCCAGTTCGTGGCAGTCTGTGTCCGCACCCCGAATGATCGGCGCGAGGATCGCAAGACCGGCATCCCCGATGCCAAACTTTGACAGGAATGTATCGAAGCTGCACATCGGGCCTTCATGCGAAAAAGGTGCCCCGTCGATGTCGAAAGCGACTGCACGCTCCCGCTTGGCGATTTCGAAAACCTCAGCGGGCGGCACATATAGAAATACCGCGTCCGCATCGATGAAGCGGCGGATCAGCCAAGGGCACGCGATCCGGTCGATCTTGGGTCGCTCGCGCGTTACCCAGCGCGTCGGGCGGGCGGTGCCTATCAGTTGGTTTAGTATATCGTCATTCATCGGAGCTTCTCCCCGACGAGCGGCCTGCCGCGCACATACACGCCAACCCGCCCTCGGCTAGAGGACAGGGCAGCGCTTGGACGAACATCGCCTGAATTATCGGGCGACTGCCGGTGGCCCGATTGGAACAAATTATGGACAAGGCCATACAGTGTCAAGTGTTCTACTTTTGGGTAGTTCAGTGTCTGTCGCCGTAATTCTCCGATACGATTGTGTTCAACTAGCGCCGGATTACCTCAGCGGGGGAAGGGCGAGGCCGCGCCCGCCATTGTCAGCGCGCTGCGGGATTCCAGTCGGGCCCGAAACCGGGCAGGACAAAGGTGAAGCGCGCGCCAACCGGGTCCGTGAGTGTAACGCCGTTATTGGGATCCGCCGGGCATAGCAGGAAGAGCGCAATACGCCCGCCATCCGGGGAAACTTTCGGAACTCCGGCAATGCAATCCGCCTTTGTCGGCAGGCTGAGGTCGGTTTCGACCTTGCCGGGGGTGAACGGATCGCTCGAAAACTTGAACAGATGGCGTATGGTCGCACCGGGCAGGCCGGGTACGCTGGCGGGCAGGCCGCGCGAACTATAGAGCGTCTTGCCGTCGGGGCTGATGCCGGGGTCCGCATCGCCGTTCTGCTCCATCCCGGCGGGGGTGCAATTCGGGCCGCCGTCGGTGATTTGGGTTCGGCCGTTGCCATCGGGGCGAATCCGATCGATCCGGACCTTGAAGCAACCGCCGATATCCTGTGCAGCCGTGAAATAGATCCAGTTGTCGCTCGACCACAGATAGTCGCCCCAGCGTTGATCGTCCGGTGCTCCGCTCGGTTGCGCAATCATGCGCGGCGCGGCGCCATCGGCATTCATGAGCCAGATGCCGTTGCCGCTCAACGTCCCAAAGGCGATCTGCTGCCCATTGGGCGACCAGACCGGCTGCACTGCAACCCCGCTATATGTCAATTGCATCTCTCGGCCCGAAGCTCGGTCGAGCAAGAACACGTCCGTCAGAGCGTTGGACGCGCCATAACCGCCCCTCAAAAACTTGGTGTAGAGCAGCTTGGTTCCATCGGGCGAAAAGTGCGGCAGGAACTTCTGAAGCCCATCGCCCGTAAGCTGCGACAATCCGCTTCCGTCCGTATTGACCGTGTAGATTTCCTGCACCGCAGTGGGCGTCGGAAACAGATCGCCGGCGGTGAAGACCAGATGCGGATTCGATAACCCCGCGCCGCCCGACGAACTGCTCCCACCCGACGATCCGCCCGACGCCGCCGGTGGAAGTGGGGGGGCAGCCTGCCCGTCTCCGCCGCACCCGGCTGCAAGGGTGGCCAGCCCGATCACGGCATTCATTCCCAAAATCCGGCGAAATCCGTTGCCCGTCATCTTGCCATCCTCCCGAAACGCGATCGAACCGGATATCGAGCGCACCTGCCGCATAAGGCGGTTGCCGCGCTGGGTTATGTGATGCAGGTGACCGGGTAGCACAAAGCGGGGCAGGCGAGCCATGTGCCCGTGATTGGCGAAAGGCTGGCGCGGTCAATAATTAGAGAATTAGGCGCCTGTCGCAGCAATTGCCACTGTCACCGTAATTGAAGGGCCAGGGGCTTCGCCCGACCGCGCCGACGCGATGGTCTGGGCGCTATGGGCGCTGATGCTCAAGCCAAAGGCAGTGCCGCGCATCCGGCTTTTGTGAGGACGGTCAGCCCTGGAGCGCTGGCGCCGCTTGCCGGGCCTTGGCGCGGCGCATGAAAATGCCAATGCCGAGGAATCCCAAAATCAGCATCGCCCAGACCGATGGCTCGGGAACAGGCGATGTCGCTACCGGCTGGGGAGGGGCTATAAATTCACCGATTATGCCGGCGATGGGCACTGGCACAAATTCCAGCGGGTCTTCCAGAAACGCCAGTTCGGGGGCTTGTGCGAAGCCAAGCGGCTCGGACAATGTCGGCTCAGCCAGGAAATTGGCTTCGGCCGGGCCAACTGCCGCGCCCAGATCGGGCTCCCTGGCTTCGGCTTCGGTCGCAGGAATGATGCTCGCCAGAGGGCGGCGAGGCAATCGCAGCCGGGCAGCGTTAAAAAGCGCAGTCGGATTGCCGACCACCCGGCCCAGTGTCAGTGGCGGCGCGATCGCGGCAAAGGCAGTCGCGGCCTGTGCCTCGCTTCCCACGGCGCTGAACAGCTCGCGCTGGTTGCGCGACATGGCGCCACCTCCGACCAGCAGCACGACAAGTGCTCCAACGACCAATCGTTGCCGCCTGCGCTCGCTAAGATAGAGGTTTTCGATCACGCTCGCCATACTCCCTGTTTTACGCAACTCAACACAACCATCTAGCCCGAAAGGGGGTTAACGGAGTGGAGGCAGCGACGCATTTTCACCCCTCTCCGATCGAACCCTAATTCTTCAGCAACACCCCGCGGCTTTCATCCACCAGTAACTTCCCCTGCCCGGAATCCGCAGACAATGAAGGACGCGAAGGCATTTGAAGGTGGGCCGTTGCCGGGCCAAAAGCCGGGAGAGACGCAGCGTAGTCGGTCGAGGTCATCCCGTCCGCCTCATACGCCGCCATCAGGTCTTGTTCGGCAGATACTGCACCCAGCATGGCCAGTTTCGCGGGAAGCACTTCTGCGCCGGTATATTGGTCGGTAAAGGCTGACGGCTGGCCCCAGCTACCGGCCCAGCGATAAAAGATGTGTGCCCCAAGCGTCGTGACCTTGGTCAGGCTCGATTGCCAGTAAGGGACGACCCAGATCGTGTGGTAATGCGTCGCCGTGCCAACCGCCCGCTCGACATAGCCGGACATGGCTGCTGCCGCGATTGCCGTTGCCCGGGCCCACAGCGCCGGATGGCGTTGCCGCGCGAGGGATCCGTCGCATGTAAAGGTGAACTGGCAGCCCGTGGTGCGCTCTGCGCCTTGGAACACCACGCCGCACACCGTGTTGGGATAGGCGGGGTGGCGCACACGGTTCAGGACGACCTGGGCGACGGCGCGCTGCCCTGCGGCCGATTCCGAGGCTGCTTCATAATATATCGCCGATGTGAGGCATTCGAGCGCACTCATTCGTGTGCCGATGTTCGCCAGGGCCATCTCCGCCTTGAAGGGGGAGGCGGCCAGGATCGGCCCCGCAAAATTCGGGACAGCGGCGTTAAGCGCCACGGCCTCATCCGCCTCGACCGGCTGAAAGGTCATAACGGCGGGCTCCACATCGGTTCCAAGCGCAAGCTGGACGCTGCTGGATGGCATGGCCGATCGCACTGCGGAAGCAGGCCCCGCCGTGCCCGACAGAGCGAAGCATGACGCTAGGCTGAGCAGGGCGCCGAGAACCGGCCACCGCGCCAGACGCGGCGCTTCCGCCCTCGCTTGCAGAAAATGTGTCACTTGCTGTGTCACAATGTTTCCATCATCCTAAGCGAATGTCGTAACCTGGCGCTTTCGGCCACGCATTGCAAAACCGACGAGCCCCAGACCGCCAAGCAGCATCATCCATGTCGTTGGCTCGGGGATCGCAGCGATCGAAGCCGGAACCAGCGCCAATCCATAAAACGGGTCGGAGGCAGGCGCGCTTGCTGCCGAAGCGATCATCGCTCCGGCTTGAACGGGCACAAACCGATCCTCGCTTTCTACCCAGCCCGGGATCTGGTTGGAATCGGCTGGCTGAAAGTTGCCCGGGGCACCGGCCACCGCTCCGAGATCGCCATCTACGATGGACGCAGCATTCGCAGACCCGCACGCTATCATGGCGGCTGTCGCGATTGCCAAAATCTTTTTCATTGTCGTCGCCCTACTTCAATACTGGACTGAACCTCGCCTGCGACGCCGAGTATGCGATTCGGTCTATGCGGCCCAATAGCGCAGAAAACTGCGAAGTGTAAACAAATTTTTAAGCAAAGACGGGCCCGATTTGTCTCTTATTGAAACATCGGGGTGCACAATCATTGGTTAATCAGGCCAGCTGATTCAACCTCAACCGATCAGGCGCTAGTCGCCATAATAGCGGTCGTATTTCCCGGATGAGCCATATGAATCGATCGGCCCGGCGTTGAACCGGTTGAGCACGGTGCCAAGGCAGGGGGTGGGAGAAAGCAGCCGCATCCCGTCGCGAACCTGCGTCTTGGTGGTGATTCCTTCTTCGATCACAAACAGATAGGCATCAAGACGCTGGATAATCGCCATCGCATCGTCATTGGCGAATACCGGCGGGAGATCGCACAGCACGATAACGTCGTCGGGAAGCGCATGCATTGCATCGACCAGCGAATTGAACCGGTCCCCTGTCAGCAATTCCGCCGAATTGACCCTGGCCGAATAGCAGGGAAACAGTGTGAGCCCGAGATTTGTGATATGACGGCCGACCGCATGAAGATTTTCGATCGACCCGTTGAGGAATTGGGTGAGCCCCTGTTCCCCGCTAATGTCGAGCTTTTCGGCCAGCGATGCCCGCCGCAGGTCGAGGTCGAACAGGAACACCCGCGTATCGGGAAGCTGCGCCAACGCTGTTGCGAGATTGGCGGCGAGAAAGGACTTTCCTGCCTCCGGCGTGGCGGAGGTGATTCCCAAAATCTTCCAGCCCTTGTCACGCATCCCCTTCAGAACCTGGTTTCTCAGCAGGTTGAAGGGCCTTGAGCGGATATCGCGCGAGTTGAACCCGACGACATCATGTTCTTCCAGAATCGCGAGATCGACCTCGATTGCTGGCAACTGCTCTTCACGCGGGATGGAAACCGACGACATAACGCCGGACAAGCGGTGAGGTTCAACTGACACGTGCAAAGCCCCTTGAAAAATTCCGACCCGCCATAAATTCGAACTCAACCATCAAACGCTTCAATCTGCCGTCGGTTGAAAGGCCAGAGCCGACGATACCAGCGCGGCGAATTCGGTCGCTTTACGACAATTGTCGGGATCGCGGCCAATGGCGCAAATCCGGTAATAGCCGCGACGGTATCAAGGCCGCGTATGGGTCGCAAAACAAGCTCGATGGCAAACATGAGAACCAGGCCAAGCCCGAGGCCTGCAAGCAAACCGCCACCGATGAACAGGGGCCGGTCTGGCCAGGCCGGTTCATCGGGAACGACGGGGGGATCGACAACGGTAAGCCGTTCGCCTTTCTGCTCATTTTCCATCTTGGCATTTGCCTGCGCGGTCATCAGCTTTCCTGCGACCTGCTGATACTGGGTGTTCAGTCCTGCGAGCTTTTGTTGCAACTGCGCAACCTGCTCCATCACGACCGGGCCGCGCGCCTGCGCGCTCAATATGGCTGATGTTTGTGACACGTCACGTGCCTTGGCCGCTTGCAGCGCCGCGATCTGCGAGTTGTTGAAAGCAATCTGCGAAGCGATGGGATCAACCGGAATATTCCCGACATTGCGTGCAGCGAGTTCCTTGGCTTCGGCCAGGCGCTGTCTTGCGATGACGACATCGGGATGCGTTTCGGCGTAAACCGCTCTCGCGCCGGCGAGTTGCGCTTCTGCGGAGGAGACGATCGGATCCCGGTTTGCCGCGGTTTTGGTCAGATCGCGTTGGGAGTTGAGCTGCGAATTTTCCCGCTGGAGCGAAGCAATCTGGCCATCATAGTTGCCGCCACCGCCACCGATCATCGTAACGCCCGAATTGGACAGCGCAGATCCGTTGCGGGCCTTGATTGCGGAGACCTCGCCTTCGAGCAGCGTAATTTGCGTTTGCAGGCTCATCGACTGATCCGTCAGGAACTGCACCGTATTGGCGGCCTGTTCGGCATTCTTCGTCGAATCGATCCGGAGGATCCGATCCACCACGTCCTGCGCGACGGCCTGCGCCTTGACGGGATCGGGATAGTCAACGCTCATCGAGAAAGCGATTGTCGTCGATTTTCCTCCGCCGCCTTGCTGGAATTCCGCACCGACCGGCTCAAAACTGACCGAAGCGCGCAGTTTTTCGATGATCTTTGACAAAGGCTTGGTCGCACGTTCCTTCGAATACAGATCCAGCCTCTGGATCATTTCGATCAGGTCGGGTCGACTGAGAACTTGCTGGCTTACCTTGGCAATCCGCTGGTCGATGACATCGGTCACGGGTGATCCCGCGACGTCCTGGGGTAGCAGAGGGGACTCCACCAGCAGAACCGTCGTAGATCGATAGCTGGTTGGAAGCAGGAAGGCCGCCGCGAGCCCCGCCACGAACAACGTGATTGTCGGGATGATCAGGTACCATTTCCGCTGCTGCGCAATCGCGGGAATATGTGCCAAAAACGACGACGGTTCGCTCTCTTCGTCGTCCCATTCCGGATTCATCGGCGCTCTCCGAACGTATATGAAATGCCAACAGTCAGATCCGCATTTGCGCGTCGGCTGATCGTATCCCGGAAACTGTCGGCATAACCCGCCGTAAAATAGCCCTGGAGCTTGGCGGTAATGCGGTGGCTGTAAGTGATGCTGGCATTGCCGTANNCCGACCGAGGTTTGCGGGCGCACGCCGCCAAACGATGTTGGCTGGACCGCGCTCGATCCGAACAGGCAGAACGCCCCGCTTTGGCTCGATTGACAAAGGTTTACGGAGCCCGACAGGCTGGTCTGGTTTGACCGTCCAACCACCTCCCTGATCGACGACCTGCTGGCACCGGCCGAAACCGACAGGCTCCAGCCCCCATCGAGCTTGGTCGTGAACCTCAACTGGGGCGAGACAGTGGTTGCATCGCCAAGTGCGGTGCGTCGATAATCTGTCTGAGACACGGAAACATCGAAACCGATCGACGTGCTGCCGCTGAGCGTGCGGTTGTAGCCAAGGCTGGCGGCCGCATAGCCATATTCCGAAGCAACGCTCCCCGTTGGATACTGCGAGATCGAGAATGAGCTTCCAATGTTCCATCTGTCGCGAGCACTTGCCGTATAGTCCAGGCCCAGCCCGCCATTGAACGACGTGCGCCGCTGCCTCAATCCGTTGAGCGTGATATCGCCGGGGA
>CXWL01016472.1_pt1 | contig 12583 bp, 12 predicted proteins | sample 590931 | NCBI WGS metagenome assembly CXWL01 (sample SAMEA3498368, study PRJEB10139) | groundwater metagenome | biome: water well; material: biofilm material | place: Germany | collected 2015-04-27
GCGCTGGAGTTGGCGCTGACGCCAGTGGCGCTGGTGCGGATGCAACGGGGGTCGGAACTGGCACTGGGGTCGGCGCGGTGGCGGCAAGCGGCGGAGCAATTGGTGCAGCAGCGGGCTTGCTGGCGACTTTTGCTGGGGCCGCCGGCGCGCTGGGCGCCGCGAGGGGTGCTGCGACCGGCACCGATGGCGTGATCGGGGGCTTGGCGGCGCTCGCCGGAGCAACTGGTTTGGCGGGTGTCGTGGTGGCGCCGATCTTGCCGAGTTCGGCAATATTCTTGGACAGTTCCGCTGCCCGGCTGGCGGCTTCCTTTGCGCTGCGGTCCTTGGCAATTTGGGCCTCGGACGGCTTACCTTGGACCGTCCCTTTGGAGAGGGTCAATTTGTCGGGTGCCGCAGTGCCTGGTTTCTTGTCTTCTACCTTGGCCTGCACCGTGCCGGTCGCTTTGCGATCAGCCGCGGCGACCTTGGCTGTCGGAGCGTCACCGGCCAGCTTGCGCCGGAAGTCGTTGAAGTCCTTGCTCTGGGCCACGATCATCTGGCTTGCTTCGCGCTCGCTGGTGGCGTCAGCTTGCTCGGCATTGGGTACGTCCATTACCGCGCCGGCCTTCATCCGATTGATGTTCGAACTTATGAATGCGTCAGGATTTGCACGCAACAGCGCTACCAGCATCTGATCCAGCGAAACGTTGGCTGGCTTGGTGGCGGCAGCTATCTTGCCGGCAGTGTCGCCGGGTTTGACTGTAATTTGTCGATCACGCTCGGGCGTGGTCTTGGGGGGACTAGCCGCAGTGGGCTGGGCTGCCGGTTTGCGAGCATCGCTGGGTCTGGAGATTGTCGCTGGTTGCGTTGCCACTGCGGGCGCTTGCGGCCGTGTTGTAGCGGCTGGCACGGGCGATACCTGCGCGGGGGTCTGCGTGCCAGATCCCGCAGCGCGCAGGTTGGGTGGATCGAACAGCATCGTGTAGTCCCGTACGATGCGCCCCGAAGCCCAACTGGCTTCGATGATCATGTCTACAAAAGGCTCGTTGATGGTGCGGTCACTGCTGAGGCGTATGAACGCACGGCCATCGGGGCGCCGCTGCATGGACACTTGCAGACTGGACATGGCCGCGTTGTACTCCAGGCCGGCGGCGCGAAAGGCCTCGGGAGAGGCGACCGTAGCTTTAAGAGTGGATGCCTCTTCGGCATTGATGTCCGGAATCTCGATCTCGGCTCGAAGTGGCTCACCGATTGATGACTGGACAATGACTCGGCCCAATGACAAGGCCATGGTGTTTGCAGCCCAAAGGCCGAAAACCGCCGCGGTTGCAGCCGCCATAGCGGTCTTCTGCCAACGTTGTGACTTAGCAATCAATTTGTGACTCCGATGATCGGCCTATTGTTTATGCGGTCTGATTATGCGAGCAAACGCCCTGCTATTCAAAACTTAAAAAGTACCATAGCATCAATGTCTTAGCCTGACAAGCTGAGAAAGCTTTTAACTTTGAAAGGCTGGCAATCAAGGGTGCGGGGGTTTGATCGATTGTTGCCAAACGACAACGACCCCATGCGCCAGCGTCGCTCGGGGCGTTGCATTGCAGGCAGCGTATCAGGCGTTCAGCAGAATGCGCATCATGCGGCGCAGCGGTTCAGCAGCGCCCCACAAGAGTTGGTCACCAATGGTAAACGCGCCCAGGTAGTTCGAGCCCATTGCGAGTTTGCGGATTCGACCGACCGGGATCTGTAGCGTGCCGGTGACCGACACGGGCGTGAGCTCGTGCATGCTGGCTTCGCGCGTGTTGGGGACGACGCGTACCCACTCGTTGTCTGCGGCGATCATTGCCTCGAGGTCCTCGACCGGGACATCCTTCTTGAGCTTGAAGGTCAGTGCCTGACTATGGCAACGCATGGCCCCGACGCGTACACAAAACCCGTCAACCGGAATCGCCCTTGTACCAAAGGCCTGGCCAATACCCATGATCTTGTTGGTCTCGGCCATGCCTTTCCACTCTTCCCGCGACACGCCATTGCCCATGTCCTTGTCAATCCATGGTATCAGGCTGCCGCCCAAAGGCACACCAAAATTCGCCGTTTCGGCCGCAGTCAGACTGCGTTGTTTGGCGATCACCTTGCGGTCGATTTCCAGGATGGCGCTCTTGGGATCGTCCAGCAGATCCCGAACCTCGGCGTTAAGTGTGCCGTATTGGGTGAGCAACTCACGCATGTGCTGCGCGCCACCGCCCGACGCCGCTTGGTAGGTCTGGGTGCTCATCCATTCCACCAGTCCGGCCTTGTAGAGCGCGCCCACGCCCATCAGCATGCAGCTCACGGTGCAGTTACCGCCGATCCAGTTGTTGCCACCCTGGCTGAGCGCGTTCTTGATGACCGGTAGGTTGACCGGGTCAAGGATGATGACGGCATCGTCTTTCATGCGTAGGGTGGAGGCCGCGTCGATCCAGTGCCCGCCCCAGCCGGCGGCGCGCAGTTTGGGAAACACTTCGCTGGTGTAGTCACCGCCTTGGGCGCTGATGAGGATGTCACACTTGCGCAGGGCGTCGATGTTGAACGCATCCTGCAGCGTCGATTCGTTTTTGGATTGGATTGGCGCTTTGCCACCGGCGTTGGAAGTCGAGAAGAACACCGGCTCGATCAGTTCGAAGTCACCCTCGGCCTCCATCCGGTCCATAAGAACCGAGCCGACCATCCCGCGCCAGCCTACCAAACCCACCAGATTTCCAGTTTTCATCACATTGCCCTTTCAGATATTGAAACTAAGGAATTTCATCTGCCCGGCTCGTCTGGCCGGGTGGGGGCGCGACGAACCGGGCTTTGTCAGCCAGTAATGGTCGTCGTCTTGATGGTGGCACGAGCTGCCACCGCGTGCATGTCCGCCGCCGGGCCAACCGAGGGTTGGGCCTGGGCATCAAGGGTGGACATGTTGTACCGCATCGGAAAGATTGTATTCGAAACTACCTCAGTGACCGGACCACGGCGTCGCCCATTTCGCGAGTGTTGATCCGGGTCGTGCCAGCGCTGTGGATGTCGGCGGTGCGCAGGCCCTGCGACAAGACGGACTTCACGGCGGCCTCGATTCGGTCGGCGTGGTCAGCCTGGTTTAGGCTAAAGCGCAGCATCATGGCGGCACTGAGGATGGTGGCCAGGGGGTTGGCGATGCCTTGGCCTGCAATATCGGGCGCGCTGCCGTGGCTGGGCTCGTACAGACCCTGGTTCGACGCGTTCAAACTGGCCGAGGGCAGCATGCCGATGGAGCCGGTGAGCATGGCCGCCTCGTCGCTCAGAATGTCGCCAAACATGTTGCCGGTAACGACCACGTCGAACTTCTTGGGAGCCTTGACCAATTGCATGGCGGCGTTGTCCACATACATATGGTCCAAGGTCACGTCGGGGTATTGCGCCGAGACCTCCGTGACGACGTCTTTCCAGAACTGGAAGGTTTCCAGGACGTTGGCCTTGTCGACGCTGGTGACACGTTTGCCGCGCTTGCGGGCTGCCTGAAACGCTATATGTGCGATACGTTCTATTTCGGGCCGCGAGTAACGCATGGTGTCAAAGGCTTCCTCGGCGCCAGGAAAGTGTCCGTCGACCGCCACCCGGCGACCCCGTGGCTGACCGAAGTAGATGTCGCCCGTGAGTTCACGAATGATCAGGATGTCGAGTCCGGCGATCAATTCGGGCTTGAGGCTGGACGCACCCACAAGCTGTTCATAGCAAATGGCGGGGCGGAAGTTGGCAAACAGGCCCAGGTTCTTGCGCAAACCCAATATGGCCTGCTCTGGCCGCAGCGAGCGCTCCAGCTTGTCGTACTTCCAGTCACCGACCGCGCCAAACAGCACCGCATCGGCTTCCTTGGCGAGCTTAAGGGTGGCTTCGGGCAACGGGTGCCCGTGGGCCTCGTAGGCGGCGCCTCCGACCAGTGCTGACTCCATCTCCAGGTCCAGACCAAGCGCGCGCAAGACCTTGACGGCCTCCGCGACAATTTCGGTGCCGATGCCGTCTCCCGGCAATACTGCAATTTTCATTTTGTGCGCAATCTGCTATTTAATTAGGAGCGACTCACGCAATCAGCGTATGGGCCAGCCACGGTTTTTGTGCCAGACGCTCGGCTTCGAAGGCGCGAATCTTGTCGGCGTGTCGCAGAGTCAGTCCAATGTCATCCAACCCGTCAAGCAAGCAGTACTTGCGAAAAGGCTGAATGTCGAATCCGAGTTCGCTGCCGTCAGGCTTGACGACGACCTGTCGCTCCAGGTCGATGGCGAGTGCGTAACCCGGAAACGCCATCGCTTCGTCAAATAACTGCGCGACCTGGGCCTCGCTCAGCACAATTGGCAGCAGGCCGTTCTTGAAACTGTTGTTGTAGAAAATGTCTGCATAACTTGGCGCGATGATGGCGCGAAAACCAAATTGGTCCAACGCCCAGGGCGCGTGCTCGCGTGATGAGCCGCAGCCGAAGTTCTTGCGTGCCAAGAGCACGGAGGCACCCAGATAGCGGGGCTGATTGAGCACGAAGTCGGGATTCAACTTGCGGCTGGTGGGGTCCTGGCCTGGGTATCCAGCATCCAGGTAGCGCCACTCGTCGAACAAATTCTCACCGAAACCGGTCTTGCGAATCGACTTCAGAAACTGCTTCGGGATGATGGCGTCGGTATCGACGTTCTCCCGGTCCATCGGGGCTACCAGCCCCTTGAGAAGAGTAAATTTTTGCATCATCGCTTACTGCTTCTTTTTCGCCGCGTCTTCGATCTTTTCGCCAACCTTCTGAAGGTCCTGGCCCGCCCCTTTCACGGTGTTACAACCCGCCAAGAACAGGAGCAGGCAAGACGCGATCAAAACAGTCAGTGTTTTCATGGAGGACTCCTCTTTCATCAGTGGGGGATCAGTTTGGGAGACAGAGCTTTGCCGAGCCAGCGGTCTGTCCCGCAGGAACTTCGAATCGCTTCAAACAAATTTCCGGACGTCAACGAAATGACCATGGATGGCTGCTGCCGCGGCCATGGCGGGGCTGACCAGATGCGTGCGCCCGCCCGCACCTTGCCGGCCTTCGAAGTTGCGGTTGCTGGTTGAGGCACAGCGTTCTCCGGGTTCCAGCCGATCAGCGTTCATCGCCAGGCACATGGAGCAACCCGGTTCGCGCCACTCAAAACCGGCGGCCTTGAAGACCTCGTGCAATCCCTCGCGTTCCGCTTGCTCCTTAACCAGCCCGGAGCCGGGAACCACCATGGCAAGCTTAACGTTCTGGGCCACTTTTTGACCGAGCCGTTTGACCACCGCTGCCGCTTCACGCATGTCTTCAATCCGGCTATTGGTACAAGACCCAATGAATACCTTGTCGACATACAAGTCCGCCAGCGCCTTGCCTGGTTCGAGACCCATGTAGACCAAGGCTCGCTCGATAGCGCCGCGCTGGTTGGCATCCTTCTCTTTGTCCGGATCAGGAACATGTGCGTCGATTCCCAGCACCATTTCCGGTGATGTACCCCAAGTGACCTGGGGCACGATTTGGCTAGCATCAATCTCAACCACCGCATCGAACTGGGCGTCGGCATCCGAATGCAGAGTCTTCCAGTGGCTGACGGCCTGGTCCCACTCCAGCGCGGCGGCGTCACCATTGACGGCACTGTGTCCGGGGGCGAGAGGACGACCTTTGACGTAGGCGATGGTCTTTTCATCGACGGCGACCAATCCGGCACGCGCGCCGGCTTCGATCGCCATGTTGCAGACCGTCATACGGCCTTCCATGCTCAGGGCACGAATGGCCGAGCCACCAAATTCAATGGTGTAGCCAGTTCCGCCAGCGGTGCCGATCTTGCCGATGATGGACAACACGATGTCCTTGCCGCCGCAGCCCCGGGGCACCGCGCCCCCAACCCGCACCAGCATGTTCTTGGCCTTTTTGGCCAACAACGTTTGCGTTGCCATCACGTGCTCGACCTCACTGGTGCCAATGCCATGCGCCAATGCGCCAAAGGCGCCATGGGTGGAGGTGTGCGAGTCACCGCAAACGATGGTCATGCCTGGAAGGACTGCACCGTTCTCGGGACCAATCACATGAACGATGCCCTGGCGCTTTGACAAGAACGGGAAGTAGGCGGCGGAGCCGAATTCGCGAATGTTTTGGTCCAGCGTTAGAACCTGTTCTTTGCTGGTGGCATCGGTGATGCCGTCATAACCCAACTCCCAGCCGGTGGTGGGCGTGTTGTGGTCAGCCGTGGCGACGATGGAACTGACTCGCCAGACCTTTCGGCCGGCCTGACGCAGGCCCTCAAACGCTTGAGGACTGGTGACCTCGTGCACCAGATGCCGGTCAATGTACAAGATCGCCGTGCCGTCTTCTTCGGTGTGGACGACGTGTTCGTCCCAGAGTTTGTCGTAGAGGGTGCGACCCATATGCGTATTTCCTTGGAGAGGCATGATTTTATGCGGGCTAGGGTATGCCCGCATTCGCCCAACAAAAAGCCCGCCGGTGTTGCCAGCCGGCGGGCCTTGACTTCAATGCGAATCAGCGCAGTGCCAGGGGCTTCACGTCACGTTTCACCGAGCCAGTGAACAACTGGCGCGGTCGGCCGATCTTGTACTCTGGGTCACTGATCATCTCGTTGAGCTGTGCGATCCAGCCAACCGTGCGGGCCAAGGCGAAAATGCCGGTGAACAGGTTCACCGGGATGCCGATGGCGCGCTGCACGATGCCGGAATAGAAGTCGACGTTGGGGTAGAGCTTGCGCTGTACAAAATAGTCGTCTTCGAGTGCGATCTTCTCAAGCTGCTTGGCCAATTTGAAGAGGGGATCGTTGTCAAGGCCGAGTTCGGCCAGCACCTCGTTGCAGGTCTCCTGCATCAGTTTGGCGCGCGGATCGTAGTTCTTGTAAACACGATGGCCAAAGCCCATCAGTTTGACGCCGGAATTCTTGTCCTTGACTTGTTCCATGAACTGGCCAACTTTAGCGACACCGCCCTGGCGTTGAATGTCTTCGAGCATGTTCAGACACGCTTCATTGGCGCCGCCGTGGGCTGGGCCCCACAGGCAGGCAACGCCAGCGGCAATTGCGGCAAACGGGTTGGTGCCCGAAGAGCCGCACAGGCGCACGGTCGATGTGGAGGCGTTCTGCTCGTGGTCCGCGTGCAGGATAAAGATACGGTCCAGGGCGCGCTCCAACACCGGATTGACTTTGTAGTCCTCACAGGGTGTTCCAAACATCATGCGCAAGAAATTGCCTGAGTAGCTCAGGTCATTGCGGGGGTACATATAGGGCTGACCGATGCCGTATTTGTAGGCCATCGCCACCAGCGTTGGCATCTTGGCGATCAGCCGAATGGCGGAGATCTCGCGGTGGGCGGGGTTATTGATGTCCGTGCTGTCATGGTAGAACGCCGAAAGGGCACCGACCAGGCCTGTCAAGACCGCCATCGGGTGGGCGTCACGCCGAAAACCGCGCAGGAAGAACTGCATTTGTTCGTTAACCATGGTGTGGTTAATGATCAGCTTGTGGAAGTCCTTGCGTTGCTGTTCCTTGGGCAGTTCACCCTTGAGCAACAGGTGGCAGGTGTCCAGGTAGTCGCACTGGGTGGCCAACTGCTCGATCGGATAGCCGCGGTACAGCAGTTCGCCCTTGTCGCCGTCGATATAGGTGATGCCTGATTGGCACGCGGCCGTGGACAGAAAGCCCGGGTCGTATGTGAACATGCCGGTTTGGGCATAGAGCTTGCGGATGTCGATGACGTCCGGGCCGACACTACCGTGATAAACGGGCAAGTCAACATTTGGGCTGCCGTTGCTGAACGACAGGGTGGCTTTATTGTCAGCTAGCTTCATTTTGGGGCCTTTCAGCGGTTTCTTTCAACATACTCAAAACTTCAACAACGTCGTCGCGATTCAGGTCCGGGTTGACCTGCGACAGAGATTGCCGTGACAGATGTAAATCCAGCAAGTCGTTGTCACCGAGGTCCATCAATACACTCAGCGCTTCACTCTGCCGCAAGGTTAGACTGGCTTCAAACCGCCTGAAAAAACGCTCAATGAACAGATCGTTTTCGAGCAGGCCGCGTCGACAGCGCCACTTGAGCTTGCTCAGTTCACGTTCATTGATCAGTCGGTCAATCACTGGGCTGCCTTGCGATGGTTTCTAGACGGTCCGTCGGACCATCATCTCCTTGATCTTGCCAATGGCCCTGGTCGGATTGAGTCCCTTCGGGCACACATCCACGCAGTTCATGATCGAATGGCAACGAAACAGACGGTAAGGGTCTTCCAGGTTGTCCAGGCGCTCGCCCGTTGCCTGATCGCGGCTGTCTGCGAGGAAACGGTAGGCTTGCAGCAGACCGGCCGGGCCCACAAACTTGTCTGGATTCCACCAGAAGCTCGGGCAACTGGTTGAGCAGCTCGCGCACAGGATGCATTCGTACAGGCCATCCAATACTTCCCGTTCTTCGGGGCTTTGCAGGCGCTCGGTTTCCGGTGGGATGGTGTCGTTGATCAAGTAAGGCTTGATCGAGTTGTACTGCTTGAAGAACTGCGTCATGTCCACGATCAAGTCGCGGATCACCGGTAGACCAGGCAAGGGTTTGAGAATGATCGGGTCTTTCAGCGACAACATGTTGGTCAGGCAAGCAAGACCATTCTTGCCGTTGATGTTCATGGCGTCGGAGCCACACACACCCTCACGGCAGGAGCGCCGATAAGAAATGGCGGGGTCGACGGCCTTGAGTTTCGTCAGCACGTCAAGCAGCATGCGGTCGCGTTCATCGACGTCAACATCGATCACCTGCATGTAGGGCTTGGTGTCCTTGTCGGGGTCGTAACGGTAGATGTGAAAAGTTCTTTTTGCCATGAAGGAAGCTCCAGATATCTCAGAACGTGCGGACTTTGGGCGGTACGGAATCAACCGTCAATGGCTTGAGGTTGACAGGTTTATACGTGAGGGAATTGGTTGCGCTGTGCCACAGCGTGTGTTTCAGCCAGTTGACGTCATCGCGACCCAACGGGTTGGTAGCGTCATCGGCGGCTCGCTCATAGTCCCGCACCATGTGCGCGCCACGGCATTCGTGCCGCGCGGCAGCGGACACGATGGTCGCCTGCGCCACTTCGATCATGTTGTCGACCTCAAGAGCTTCGATGCGCGCGGTGTTGAAGATCTTCGACTTGTCGGCAAGCGTCGTCTTGTTCACGCGTTCGCGCAAGTGGGCGATTTTCTCGACCCCTTCATCCATGCTCTCCTGCGTTCGGAAGACGCCGGCGTGTTGTTGCATGGCGGCCCGGATGTCGTCGGCCACGCACTGAGAATACTCGCCAGTGCTATCGCCGTCCAGGCGGGCCAATCGGGCCAACGATGGCTCGGCCGCGTCGGCGGGCAGGGCCTTGTGCGACTTGGTCTTGCTGGCGAACTCGACGATGTGATTGCCCGCCGCACGCCCAAACACCAGCAGATCAAGCAATGAGTTGGTGCCCAGCCGGTTCGCACCGTGAACGCTCACACAGGAGCACTCGCCAACTGCGTACAGGCCGCCAATGGGTTGGCTGACGCCGTCTTTCGGGACAACGACCTGGCCGTTAATATTGGTTGGAATGCCACCCATCTGATAGTGATTGGTCGGTACTACTGGGATCGGCTCCCGGGTGATGTCGACGTTCGCGAAGTTCACACCGATTTCATAGACCGACGGCAACCGCTTGTGAATCGTGTCGGCGCCAAGGTGATCGAGTTTGAGCAGTATGTAGTCCTTCTTGGGACCGCATCCGCGACCTTCCTTGATTTCCTGATCCATGCATCGTGACACGAAGTCACGCGGCGCCAGATCCTTCAGAGTTGGTGCATAGCGCTCCATGAAGCGTTCACCGTTGCCGTTGAGGAGGATGGCACCTTCGCCGCGGCAGCCTTCGGTCAGTAGCACGCCTGCGCCAGCGACGCCAGTTGGGTGAAACTGCCAGAACTCCATATCCTGCAAGGGAATGCCCGCGCGCGCCGCCATGCCAAGGCCGTCACCCGTGTTGATGTAAGCATTGGTGGATGCGGCGAAGATGCGGCCCGCGCCGCCAGTGGCCAACAGCACGGTCTTGGCCTCAAGGACGTGGAAATCACCGGTTTCCATCTCCAATGCGGTCACGCCGACCACATCTCCTTCGGCGTCGCGGATGAGGTCCAGTGCCATCCATTCGACAAAGAAGCTGGTCTTGTGCTTGACGTTCTGCTGGTACAGGGTGTGCAACATCGCATGGCCGGTGCGGTCGGCTGCGGCGCAGGCGCGTTCCACGGCTTTCTCACCATAGTTCGCCGTGTGGCCACCGAAGGGACGTTGATAGATCGTGCCGTCGGGGTTACGGTCAAACGGCATTCCCAAGTGTTCCAGGTCGTACACCACGTTGGCTGCTTCACGGCACATGAATTCGATCGCATCCTGGTCACCCAGCCAATCCGAGCCCTTGATAGTGTCGTAAAAGTGATAGTGCCAATTGTCCTCGTTCATATTGCCCAACGATGCGCCGATGCCGCCTTGCGCCGCGACCGTGTGCGAACGGGTGGGAAACACCTTGGTGAGCACGGCCACGTTTAGGCCAGCGCGCGACAATTGCAGCGACGCGCGCATGCCCGAGCCACCCGCGCCCACGATGACGACGTCAAATTTTCTTTTTGTTACGGAGTAGGTCATGAAATATCAGCCTTCACTGGTAGCGCGATTACAGGCGCCAGAGAACTTGAACTGCCCAGCCGGCGCAGCCGACCAACCAGACGATAAAGAAGACCTGCAAGGACAGGCGAACAGACATGGGCTTGGCATAGTCCATCAAAATCTCACGAATGCCTACCCACGCATGGTAGAGCAGGGCGATGATCATCGAGAAGGTCAACACCTTCATCCACTGGGGGGAGAAAATACCCGCCCATTTGCCGTAGCCGATCACGCCCTTGGTGAAAATCAATTGGGCCAGCACGAGCAAGGTAAACAGTGCCATCAATACGCCGGTAACCAGTTGGCTGAGCCAGTCCCGAAGTCCATAGTGCGCACCAACGACCAGACGCTTGGAGCCATAGTTGACAGACATGGTTAGTTCCTATTGAGAGATGAAGTGAAGGCTTCTTGGTCCGCGACTCGATTCGAGATCAATACAAACCGAACAGCTTGGCGCCTAGTACGACGGTCAGGCCCAAGCTGAGTGTCAACGTCAGCAAGGCGGATTTGGCGCCTGACTCCTTGCTGGAAGAGTGGGTGGTTTCCATCCAGACATTGCGCAAGCCTGCAAAGAAGTGGTGCAAGTAGGACCAGATCAGTCCCAGGACAACGAACTTCACCATCCATCCCGGAATAAAACCGATACCAGCGCCGAAGGCCGAAGTAAACCGGGCAAAGGAAATTTCGGAACTGATTGAGGTGTCAAACATCCAAATAATGAGCGGCATCAGCAGTACCATAATGAGCCCACTGATCCGGTGCATCCCCGACACCAAGGATGCCATGGGCCATCTGTAGCTTGGCAGATCCTTGAATGCGTTGATGTTGCGGAATTCGGGCCGCTTGGGTCTAACGGTGTTCGATAGCTCGGTCATGGATAGGCTTTCGTGGGTGTAACGGCTTTGTAATTGCTCAGGACGGCCAAGGCAAAATTCTATTGCAACGCAGCAAGCTGACACCGGGGTTTCAGAAACCATCACCGCGAACCTTGCGCTGCGTCATGCTTGCAAGGTTGATTTAGCTCAATTCATTGCGATAGTAGTGGGTCTCGGTTACATACAGCCCGCGGCGGAGTTCCATGGGGCTATCGTTGTAGGTGAATGCAATGCGCTCGACACTGAGCAAAGGCGTGTGCGGCGTGATTTTCAGCAGCGCACACTGATCCTCGTCGGGCAGGACCGCGCGAAGCTTCTCTTGAGCGCGGACCATTCGGACTCCGAATTCTGTCTCAAACAGCGCGTACATCGGTCCTCGGTAGTCCGTCAAGCGCTCGGCGGTCAATCCCTTGAACGGGCTACCTGGCAGCCACAGGTCTTCCAAAATGGTGGGTGTCTCGGAGAAGGAGAGAACTCGGCGCACCAGCAGCACCGCATCACCGGTTCGCAAGTTCAATGCGCGCGCCACTTCGGCGGACGCACGTTGGCGCTTGCAGTCGATGATTCGCCGTTGCGCGGGTCCCTGACTGGCGGCGTTGCCATGGTCGGGAAACAGCTTAAGAAAGCGGTACTGCACTTGTCGCTCGGCGTGGGTTGCAACGAATGTCCCCTTGCCCTGGCGACGGACCACCAGATTCTCGGCGGCAAGTTCATCGATCGCCTTGCGAACCGTGCCTTGGCTGACGCGATAGCGAAGCGCCAACTCCGTTTCGCTCGGAATTGCCTCGCCCGGCTTCCACTCACTGGCCTGCAGGCTGTTCATGATCAGCCCCTTGATCTGCTGGTAAAGCGGGCTGAAGGCAGGTGTTGCGAAAGCGTGGTGTGGCGTCACCTCGTCCGCTTTACCGGGCGCATGATCAGCGGGAAAATTGGGTGTGGGCGACATGGTTTGGCGGTCCCGGGCGGGCCTGGGGAACAGCTTCAATCATATCTTATATAAGACATAAGACAAATTGACGACTCAGGGTTTTCCAGGGTAAACTTCGCAG
>CXWL01012682.1_pt1 | contig 12582 bp, 9 predicted proteins | sample 590931 | NCBI WGS metagenome assembly CXWL01 (sample SAMEA3498368, study PRJEB10139) | groundwater metagenome | biome: water well; material: biofilm material | place: Germany | collected 2015-04-27
CCTTAAATCCTCCGCGTAAAATCAATCTGCTCGACCTGAACGACCCGACGAAACCCAACTTCGCGCTTGAAAGCCTTGGCGAGACACCGCTGGCGGCAGGCCATTACACCCAACTACGCCTCGTATTGGTCCCCAACAGTCAAAATTCGCTCAACAATTCTGTCGTCCTGTCAGACAACTCAGGCAACGAGATCGCGCTCGATACGCCCAGTGCCATTCAATCCGGAATTAAATTGATCCACCAGTTCACGGTGAATTCCGGGCAACGCGTCGATCTGTTGTTGGATTTTGATGCCTGCAAGTCTATCGTGCAGACCGGCAATGGTACGTACAAGCTCAAGCCCGTGATCAAGGTGATTCCCTTCGAGCTGAACGGGATCCAAGGCTTTGTCGATACAGCTCTGCTTAACAACAATAATGTCATGGTTTCGGCCCAGGTGGATGGCGAGATCGTTCGTGCGACGGTGCCGAACACAACCACAAACCCAGGGAAATTTTTGCTCGCTCACCTTTCTGCTGGGGCGGATGTAAAATACGATATCGTCATCACTGCAGATGGCTATGCGACAGCGGTCATTACCGCAGTTCCAGTCCCGACTAGTACCAGCATCACCACGGTCAGCACCAACGTCGCGCCAATTGGGTTGAATCCTTCCGCAACCGGGAGCATCGGCGGCAGAGTGACGTTATCCAACCCTGCCATCGATGATGCCACGGTCTTTGTCTCAGCGAGGCAAACGTTCAGCAGCGGTTCAACCGTAACCGTGAAATCACAGACCGCTAGTGTTGTTACCGGGGATCCAACCGGCGACTATGCGTACGATCTGACACTGCCCGTTGCCGCGCCATCGCTTTGGCAGTACAGCCCATCTCAGCCGATTGCTCTTGCGGCAGATCCCGCTGTCGCAGATAAATATACAGTCCAGGCTTCCGCGACAGGTTATGTAACCCAGTCGTTTCCCAACATTCCTACGAGAGCAACACAGAACTTCACCTTGGCCTTAGCCCCCTGAACTAATGGCTTCGGACGGCGGTTTAGAGTAGTTCGCGAGAAGCGGTCACACAAGTCGAAGTGATCCACAACCGGAATAGTAGATCCCCCCGCCACTTGAGATCCGCATCCGCTCCGCAAATCATGAGTGGCTCAGTTTTGGGGTTTAGGGTCTATGCGGATGTAAGATCTAACCCTAACGGCAGCCGACGCACTGCAATTACCTGAGAGAATGTCGGGAGCGCTCACCGTCGCCGCTCGATCCTTCCTGTCTTAGCGACAAACGGGGATTTTCTTGAGACGAAGCCATAACATTGTATAGTACGGCATTATCAAGAGGATGCCCCTATGAATGACCGGCAGACAACCACCGCAGTTGTGGGTGTCGAAGAGTGTATCGAACAATACATCGCTGACTGCCGCAGCCGCGTGGACGTCTTTGTGGAACGGCATTTTTCTCTTCAGGAAACCGTCGCACGTCAAAAGCAGTCGCTCGTGAGCGATCTGCTGTGTTACCCAGTCAATGCCCTGTGGGCGATTCCGTTTCTCTTTTTAAAAAAGCTTATCGAGATACCTGTGAAATTGGGCTGGCGCTCCGGCGCCGACTTAATCGCGCTTTTGCCGACGGGCCTCAAAACGCGTTATCAGAGAGAAATCGAACGGCTGATTGCCACTGAGTTGCTGGAGTGGCCTTGCACGATGAGTGATCGGCAGGCTTCGACGAATGGGTTTCTCGAACGTATCAAGCAACAGAAGCAGGTGGGTTCTCTTTGCGCATCAGGCGATCTTTCGGAGGAGGTGGTAAGGGAGCTTTCCGACATTCCCCGCCTCATTGCCGAGCATTCTGCCGCCCGCACAGTGGTGTTGGATACTGTGGCGACGGTAATGACGCTGGGCACTGGATGGCTCTTCTTCGGCGATCACTCCCTCGGCATTTCAGGGATCGGCGGTCAGATTGCCGGAAATAGGGCCAAGGACAAGGCTGCCTCCACGTTTGTGTTCGGCGCCAGCCTCGGATCGGCATTCTATTCAGTATTTCCGCCGAAGCCATCCTTCTGGGAGGTCGTGGGAGCCACGCTCATTGTGGGGCTCTTTATTACGGCGATGAGCCTTCTTGTCGGAATGTTGAGCGATCCATGCCTGAAACGGGCAGGCTTCCAGCATACAAGACTGAATGTGTTGATCGATGCCGTGGAGGACAGCTTACATAGACAAGCACGAAAGCATCTCAAGTCTGTCCCCAGACAACTGGCAGCATGATGAGGGATGTGCGGTGAGTGCCTCGTGGATTACCCCGTATTACTCATACGGTTCGTGGCGAAATGGTGGAGTGGCGAGCGACAAACGCGAGGAGCGAAACTCGCATGACTTGTGAGCCCTGTCTGCCAGTCGCGCTTTCCTGCCCGCCTCGCTTGAGTCAGGCAACGGCGATTGTGGTGAAAACGCGATGAGTATTGCGGATTAAGGATGCTGTACCCAGAAGCCGGCTGTCGATCACCATGCTCATCCGTACCGATCATTCTCCCAGGGGAACGCGCTGTTCGAGTAGCCCCGCACTTCCCAGAACCCCTTTTCATCCTTATCCAAAAAGGTAATCTCCTTCACCCACTTAGCACCTTTCCAGGCATAACGTTTCGGGACAATCACGCGAACCGGGCCTCCATGTTCCTTCGTGAGGGGTTTGCCATTCCATTTGTATGTCAGCAGCACATCCTGATCGTCGCAGGCTTCAAGCGGTAAGTTAGTGGTGTAGTCGTCGAACGATTTGAAGAGGACGAACTTTGCTAAAGACAGCGGTTTCACCAGCGACAGAATGTGTTTGAAACTGACTCCTTCCCACTCGTTGTCGAACCGGCTCCAGCTCGTGACGCAGTGGAAATCTGAAACGTTTTTGAATTGAGGCTGTGCTAAGAATTGCTCCCATGTCCAGGTGATGGGAGTGGTCACGAACCCATTGATGGCAAGGCTCCATTCGGTCAAGGGAACATCAGGTTTGAATCCCAGGTCCAGCACAGGCCAGGTCTCGACGAGATGTTGTCCCGGTGGCAGCCGGGCATCTCCTTCGTAAAACACTTCTCGTTCTTCGCCGCCACGTCGGGCCTTCGCCCACTGTTCCTTTGTCTTGGTTAAACGGCTCGGTTCATCCATAGGTCGGCCTCCCCGTACAGAGTAGGGCAAGAAGGTCATGTCTTACAAGTATGAGGGGCAGATCTCGGCATAAACAAATTCGTCTAACTCGTTACAAAACCAAGCGATTGGTCCGACCTGCTACACTTGCAGGGATTCATAAGTCGGGAGGAGTATGAGTAGAGGCACCTTAGAATTTATTATATTCGGCGCGGTCTGCTCCGTGGCCGTACTTGTGATTTCGGTTGAGCAGACGGTTGCAGCAACAAAAAAAGTAACGGAGCCGGCCCCCGTCGTCGTAGACAAGCCTATCAAGCAATCATCTGAGCAAGGTCAAATCCCGTCGATCCAACGTGCCAAGAAGAGCCCCATAGCCGTTCTTGCTGAGCGCCAACCAGAGCCTAGTCAGAAGCAGACCAAGCTGGCGGCGATTGCGTCCAAGCCCCCGAACTCTAAGAGCCCTATGCCTGTTGCCAGGGAACGTGCACCGGAGGTTATTGAAAAGCAGGCTAAGCCTGCATCGACTGAGTCCAAGCCGGTAAGTCCAATGAGTCCCCTATCTGTTTCCACGGAGCGTCAACCAGAGGCTATCCAGAGGCAAGCCAAGCCAGTACAGGCCGGTTTTACGCTGTCGAGGTCGAAGAACCCTCGACACATGAAAGTTCATAAGAAGGAAATGCCAAAAGCTGTTGTGGCGCCGAGCATCGATCTCATGTACCACGGTATGTTGGAAAGCCCCCAACGCTACGATCCTCGCCGAAATCATCGCGTCGGCGCAGGGACTCCAGACCCACACAATCCTGAATTGACTCACGACCACTTCCAAGAGCTCGACCGCAATCAAGACGGGTCGATCGACCCGGTTGAACGGGTGTTCGGCCGGCTCGATATGGATCGCGATCTCTACGATCGCCGGCCACGATAGCCGGCGCTGCCACCATCACATCCAATTACCTCTCACGTTGTAGACCTCTAGCAAGCTGCTTAAAAACCTGTCAGCGTTACCGGAAGGTTAAGGCTCAGGTTAAGGCTGAGAGAAAGTTCGTCGAATCTTCGCTCAACCTTGACCTCGCCCTTAGCCTGCTTCGCATGCTATGGCAGGGTGTGGNNAAAATTGCAGTGGTCCTCGCAATCGGAGTTGCGGTGGCCGCATTTTTCTATTTTGATCTAGGTCGGTTCCTTTCCTTGCAAGCACTTAAGGACAATCGCGATTATCTATTGTCGTTTACCGAAACACATTCTGCCGCAGCCGCAGCGCTGTTCGTCTTGGCCTATATAGCCGTAGCGGGGCTCTCACTTCCTGGCGCTGTAATTCTGACATTGGCAGGCGGATTCCTCTTCGGGTTTGTGTGGGGTACGCTTTTCGTCAATCTGGGGGCGACGACAGGCGCGACGCTCGCGTTTCTTGCATCCCGCTATCTGCTGCGCGATTGGGTGGAACGGAAGTTTGGGAAGTGGCTGGGCCCGGTTCAGCAGGGCTTTGAGAAAAATGCTTTCAGTTATCTCATGACCCTCCGGCTGATTCCGCTCTTTCCATTCTTTGTGGTGAATCTGGTATCCGGCCTGACTCGCATGAATGTCGGCGCCTATGTCGTGGCTACGGCTATCGGGATTATTCCCGGTTCCTTCGTCTATGCTTACGCGGGGCGGCAACTCGGTGCGATCAATTCCTTGAAAGACATTGCTTCACCAGGAGTGATTGGAGCATTTGTATTGCTGGGGCTTCTGGCGCTTGTGCCGAATCTGTACAAGAAGTGGTCCGGGAAGCTGGCATGACCGCGGGCTCGTGAAACGTGAGGCGTAAAACGTGAAACGTAGGCGAAAAGAGGGGGCAACACCACGATGGTTTTGCAGTCGGAAAAAGAGAGGATCGTGGTGATGCATCAGCATGAAGAGGGTCTCGTGCTGCCAGACGATGAGCATAACCGCACGCTCGTCGGCAACGTCCATCCCGCGAACTGGGTCAACCCTGAACCGGCCGGTCGCTACAACATTGTGGTCGTTGGGGCTGGGACTGCGGGATTGATCACCGCCGTCATCGCTGCGAGCTTGGGGGCCAAAGTGGCCTTGATCGAAAAATATCTGATGGGCGGCGACTGTTTGAATGTCGGTTGTGTACCCTCGAAAGGCATCATTCGCGCGGCAAGGGCTTGGGCCGATTTGCGGAAGGCTGAGGAGTTCGGCCTGCATATTCCTCCCGGGGTAAAGTACGATTTTAGCGCTGTGATGGCGCGTATGAGAAAACTGCGGGCGCAGATCAGCCACAACGACTCAGTTCATCGCTATACGAAGTTGGGTGTGGATATCTATATCGGCAGCGGGCGCTTTACCGGCGCCGATACCATTGAGGTCGAAGGGCCGTCCGGCAATCGTACCCTCACCTTTGCGAAAGCATCTGTCTGCACCGGAGCAAGGGCGTCGACGCCTCCGACACCGGGATTGAAAGAAACAGGTTATCTCACCAATGAAACGGTGTTCTCGCTGACGGAACTGCCGCCACGCATCGGGGTGATCGGCGCCGGTCCCATCGGTTGCGAGTTGGCGCAGTCGTTTGCCCGCTTTGGGAGCCAGGTCTACCTCATTGAAACGAGTCACGGCATCATGCCGATGGAAGACCGCGACGCAGCGGACATCGTCGAACAGCAGATGTTGCGCGACGGAGTGAAGCTGCTCTGTTGTGGGAAGGATTTGAAGGTGCAGAAAACGGAGGCAGGCAAGCGGCTCACTGTCGATTCCCATGGTCAGCAGTACGATGTGACGGTCGACGAGATTCTTGTCGGCGTCGGACGTACTCCGAATGTCGAGGGCGTCGGGTTGGAAACGGTCGGTGTCGAGTACGATAAGAACGGGGTCAAGGTGAACGAGCGGCTGCAGACGACGAATCCAAGGATTTTTGCAGCAGGCGATATTTGTTCGCGATATAAATTCACCCATGCCGCCGATGCCATGGCGCAGATCGTCATTCAGAACGCCCTATTTCCACATCCATTCGGCTTGGGCTATGCCACCGTCGAGACTCTGATCATGCCCTGGTGCACCTTTACGGAGCCGGAAGTGGCGCATGTTGGGATGTACGAGAAGGATGCAAAGGAGAAGGGCATCGAGGTTGAAACCTACACGTTCAAACTCGATGAGGTCGATCGCGCGATTCTCGATGGGGAAGACGAGGGCTTTGCGAGGGTCCACATTCAGAAGGGCACGGACAAGATCCTGGGCGCGACGATTGTGGCGGTCCACGCCGGTGACATGATCGGCGAGTTTTCGGTTGCGATGAAAGCCGGAGGCGGAGCGAAGACGATTGCCGGGACGATCCATCCCTATCCGACGCAGTCCGAGGTGAATAAGAAGGTGGTCAATCTGTGGCGCAAGGAGCATTTTACGCCACGGACGAAGAATCTGTTGATGAAGCTGTTTGCTTGGGCGCGACGGGGATGAGGGCAGACGTGGTTGACTTCCTTGCTCGCAGAACGCGCACACTTACCTACAGAGAGAGGTTAAGGTTGAGGCTCAGGTTGAGCAACGATGAATCTGACCAGGCGGCTTCTCGCCCCTCAACCTCGACCTTAACCTTGGCCTTCCGATGGGATGCGCGCAGTCGAAGGCGAACCGCGCCTGCCCTCATGGAGGGAAACGGTAAGATGCTGGTTTCGGCGAGCGTGTTTCTGTTGGCGGTGCTGTTGATTGCCCCTGCGTCACTTGTTGCGGAATCTCCCTCGGTGATTGAAGTGGGGAAGTTTTCGAGCGGGACGGTCGGGCAGGTGCTGCCCGATGGATGGAAGCCGCTCACCTTTAAGAAGATACCGAAACATACCTCCTATGAAGTGGTGAAGGATGAAGGCGTGACGATTGTGAAGGCGGTGAGCGAGGCCTCGGCTTCGGGGCTGATTAAGCCGGTGGCAATCGATCCGAAAGAGTACCCGATCGTCCGGTGGCGTTGGAAAATCGACAATGTGCTTCAGGGTAGCGACGTGGCCCTCAAGGAAGGCGACGATTTTCCGGTTCGGCTCTACATTACCTTCGAATACGACCCCGATAGAGTTAGCTTTGGGAAAAAGCTAAAGTTCAAAGCCGGGCAGGCTTTGTTCGGTGATATCCCCATTGCCGCTTTGAACTATATCTGGGAAACGAAGACGCCGGTCGGCACCATCGTCGAGAACGCCTATACCGATTTTGCCAGGATGGTGATCGTCGAGAGTGGAACTCAGAAGGTGGGCCTGTGGGTCGATGAAGAGCGGAATATTTATGAAGACTACAAGAAGGCGTTTGGGGAGGAGCCGCCGATGATTAATGGTGTCGCGATCATGAGCGATACGGACAATACGAAGGAACAGGCCACGGCCTATTTTGGCGATATCGTTTTTCAGAAGTCGGTGAAGGCGTCGGCTCGATGACCCTGTGTTGCATTGTGGCTCATAATGAACGGGCTGGCCTGTTGAGGGCCAGCCCGTTCAGGGACACCGCCGCGCGTGAGGTGGGTGCGCGGATTCGAAATGGGAATTACTGCACAGAATTCGCGAAGCCACCTCGCGTAATTTCCGCGCGGACAGTGTCCCCGACCTTTTTCTTGTGAATATGCTTCGTGCCTTGCCCAACGCGCAGTACGACTTGATTGCCGTCGTAGTCTTCAACCGTATAGCTGTCACCTTGGACCTTCTTCAGCGTTCCACCGACGGTTCTCCAGGCCGGGCCAGGTGAGGAGTCCTGGTGGCCGGCTTTAGGCGCATCGATTTGTTCAGGAACATGGCTGGCCGCTTGAGCCGCTGCCTTTGCAGAAGAGTGGTCGGATTTCTTGGGTTTCGAGTCCTTGGCTAGTGCCGGGGTCATCGCCAACGCAACAATGGCCACTGCGCTCACCAGGACCGGGAGTATCTGTTTTTTCTCGTTCTTCATGACGAAACCTCCTTGAAGCGTGAGAATCAAATTCGACCTAGCACTCAGCAGCAAGGCGTGTGCCGCAAGGTAGTGCAAGATTGATCAAGGAAGTTCAGCAGGTTAGAAGCCTTAGCAGGTAGCGGCCCTGGGAATGCGTAGGAAACAGGAAAAAAACGGCATCAGCCTGTCCAAATATGACCGTGTCTGCCTAAGTGAGGATCGACAATTGCGGTGCCATCTGGCGGGCTTGCCGCAAGGGTTCTTCCAGGACGTGCGTTAGGAGCCTGTCCGACGTCGATCGTTCTACTGCGGCGAACGATCTGCGGCCATCTGCGTCGTTCTCAGCCCGAAAAAAACCTCAACGATATTCCAGCGAATACGCCTCCGATTTTTCCAGGCCTGCGGCCTCCCATCTGGCCGCACCTCCTTTGCCTCGTCACGAAGGCAATGTCGGACAGGCTCCGGCCACACGGCACCCCCTACTAAGGGGGGGTGATTCTTTGAGTTTAGTTATTGAAATATGAAGAGTTGACCTGTTACAAGTGCCGACTGTTAAAGATCTACTAATGCTAACGTGGTAGATCGTTTACCATTAACGGTTTTCAAGCAGTACGTCTGTGAACTATTGATGGCAAACGATCTGCGAGAAATGAATTGTGAAATTAATGTATGTAAGTAATTTTAATGATGCACCTGCAGCAATTGTTAATTAGTTAATGGACGTTCCGAATGGCACCGCTTCTTCTTCCTGCTTTAAGCGGTATGTCTGCTAAACAAGCAGGAAGTTACAACTAAGGAGGCTGGGTATGCGAAGAGGTATCGTTTCTCTTATTTGTCGCTCTGTAGCCATGTGCTTGGCGCTGGCGGCAGGCTCAACCGTGAGCCTTGTGTATGCGGACGGCCCTCGCGTGACTTTCGAGATCACGGACGAGCCGGGCTCCTGGTTCAAAAATGCGGCTGGACCGGTCGCCGGGTTCAAGTCGTTGGCGGTTGCCACACCTGGAACGGAAGTGCGGTTCACCGGAAAATCCAACACGGTGCATACGCGCACCAGCCTGATTTTCCCCACTGGCGCGGTCAACATGCCGTTCGATACAGAGCCCCGCAAGGATTCCGACTCGGTGGTATTGAAGACGCCAGGGCTTTATGTCTTCACCTGCAAGATCCACCCCTACATGTTCGGCGCAGTCATCGTGGACGATCCGAATACTGCGGGTTTGGATTTGGGTAAAAAGATCAGTTTGGTTAATGGAATCGAAGTGCCGACGTTCAGTGACCTTGCGTTGCGTTTGCTTCGGACATTCTTTATTGCGACCCACCCGGCGAATTGGCAGGACTACACCTCCAATCAACCTTGGCATATTACCTATCCTCCGGTGCCGGTCCGGGTTGCCGGTCCAGACGGCGTGGACTTCTCCGTTCCCGATCTTGCAGCGGCCTTGAGTGCTGTTTTGGGAAATGACATCACACTCGATAAGTTGGAGAACCCTGGCCCGGCGGTAGGGGAGATCTGGGTGGATACGCAATTCGAGAAGACTGCGGGCAAGAGCAAACCTGGCACGGCAACAGCGATAAGCGGCCAAAGCTGGAAGGCGACGCGCAAGGTCTCGCTCCCGAATATCAACATGAACAATCCCCACAACATGTGGACGGATCGGAATCAGACCCTCATCTACCAGACCCAATGGTTCGACAGTAAATTGGCGGTGTTCAACCGGACAACCGGCGCATTCGTAAACAACATTGAGGTCGGTGAAGGCCCGTCCCATGTGATGACGCGGGTGGATACAGATGAATTGCACGTGGCATTAAACGGCACGGCGAGCAACGATTCGGTGGTGGAGCTTTCCCCGCTGGCCAATGGCATCGAGCGGCGCATCGATATCGGGCGCGGCCATCCCCATGCCCATTGGATGAGCCATGACGGTAAATTGATGGTGACGCCCAATGCCTTATCGGGCGACACCACGCAGTATAATTTCACGCAGGATAGGATTGATGCGATCCTGCCGGCCGGCGCGATTCCTATCGCCACTGGCATGACCCCTGATTCGAAGAAGACCTACGTGGCGAGTCTGCTGGACAGCACGATTACAGTGATCGATACACATAATGAAGCTGTACTGAGCACAATCAACTTGATTGCGAATTACAATCCCATCACAGGAGCGGTCGTGCCGGACCCAGTCAGCGGCGTAACGTTTGTCGGTGCCTTACCGATTCAGACACCGGTCAGCCCTGACGGCAAGAGTATGGTGACGGCTAATACCCTCACGGGGACGATTACCATCGTCGATCCAAAGACCGATAAAGTGGTGGCGATGCTAGGTTGTGATCCAGGCTGCCACGGCGTGCAGTACGGCGCCAAGCAGGGCGGCGGGTACTATGCCTATGTGTCGAGCAAGTTCTCCAACCGTCTGATCGTTGTGGATGCCGATCCTAACAACGATGGCAATCCAGCCGATGCTACAATCGCTGGGACGGTTGCCCTGACATCGGCGGCGGATGGCACGACTGCGATCGACGATGCCATTGTCGGGAATAAAGGCATGGGCGGTCAGGGTATCCTGCCGATCCCGGTTGTCTACAACGGCTGGGTGCAGAATCTGCCGCCATTCTGGAAGAATCAGCTGAGCCCCGAGCAGCAGAATCCGATTGGCCAGTAAGTAGTTCCTCAATCCAGCCTGGGGCATTGCCCCAGGCTGGATTCTCATCATCACCCCACCGAATTTTTCTACCGCAGTTTTCCCGTTTACCTTTCTTCTAGCCTCCCGTCTAATCAATCAGACGAGGCAAGAAGGAGGGTTTCATGAAACAGATCCGCACAAAAACAAGCGCACTGACCCTCTCGATCGCTCTCTTGCTCTCCGGCTGCACCTCGACGCTGGTTCGCGACGATGTGAAGCGGACGGCGGGGCTGGACGGCCATTGTGCCGGGAGCGAGTGGGTGGACGATTCTTCGCTGGCAGTCTTGCCTGTGCCGGTGGTCGCCTTCTTTGTGCCCCATTTCGATCTGCATAAAGTGTCCAGTGAGCCCTATCTGAGTCGCTGCGGAGCTTCGACCAGCGTCGTGAATCGAAATGTGTTGGTCAACAAGACTGCCTGCATTCCGGCAGGGCTCACTCGAATTATCACGCTCGGGGTATGGCAATGGTGCCCAGCACATGTGACCTGGTCGGCGGATGTCTTGGCAGACGGGCTACGGCCTGGGGAAACGTCGACAATTAATCATTCAAAACCATAATCCTAACCATCATCTTAACCAGGGGCATTTAATGAAACGGGCATCTATTTTGTTCAATCTTCTCGGTGTTGTGGGGCTGGTCGGGCTGTTGAGCGGCTGCGGCAGCGGTGGCGGCGGGGCCTCGACCAGTACCGGCGGGACTGCCAGCGGATCTGCTGCTGCTTCAGGCACGATTACCGGCTTCGGCAGTGTGTATGTCAACGGAAAGAAGTACGAGACGAACGATGTGGAAGTGATTCATGACGGCCAATCGGAGCGGTGCAGCATCAGTCCAACCACTCACTGCAGTCTCAAGGAAGGGATGACGGTGAAGGTGTTGGGGACTTTCAGTGGCTCGTCGCACAGGGCGTCGACGATCACCCAGGAAGATACCTTGGAAGGGCCGATTGGAAGCAAAGTCCAAGTGAGTCAGAGTGATGGCACGCTCACAATTTTGGGACAGACTGTGCTGGTGGATGACACGACTAAATTTGACGATAGTAGTGCACCGAATAAGTTGGACAGCCTTAACGTTGACGACGTCGTAGAAGTGAGCGGGTTCGTGAAGAATGGCACGACCGGCGAAATCGTTGCTTCATTTATCGAGAAAAAAGGTCAAACGGATTGCAATGCCCTCTGTGAAATCAAGGGTATTGTCAAGAGCCATACTGCTGCGCTCAAGACCTTCCAAGTAGGCGGGTTAAACGTCACCTATGACAACAGCACAATAATCGGCGACATGCCGGTTCCGAGCGGGAACAACTGGGACGGTCTCTTCGTGGAAGTGAAGGGCACTAACTTGAACGTCAATGCTGGAGCGCCGACGCTCCTTGCCACCAAAGTCGAACCGGAAAATGAAGGCGTTGGCAATGATGTAGATGAATTCGAAGTTGAAGGGTTCGCGACTCAGGCTGGCACACCTAATGGCAACATTATTGAGTTCACCATTGGAACCACGCCGGTGAAGACAACGGCGAGTACGGAGTTCCGTGGCGGGACGGTCGATGAGATCGTGCTTGGTGCCAAAATGTCTGTTGAAGGCCGGTTCGATGGCAGCACCCTCATTGCGAAGCATGTGAAGTTCCATGCCAGCGTGAAGCTGGAAGGCAACATTGCTGCGATCGATCCCGATGCGAAGACCTTCACAATTACGGGGCTGTCTGGTGTGACGGTTAGTGTGAACAGCCAGAGCGAGTTCAAGACGAACGGCGGGAATCAGGTCACTGACCTGAATGATCTGTCGGTCGGTGACCATGTGCGGGTACGCGGTCGTGTAAGCGGGAGCAGCTCCGTGATCGCAACACGCGTCGAGCAGCGGTCTGCTGACACAGATGTGGATCTGCAGGGGCCGGTGCAGTCAATTTCCGGC
>CXWL01131590.1_pt1 | contig 12578 bp, 8 predicted proteins | sample 590931 | NCBI WGS metagenome assembly CXWL01 (sample SAMEA3498368, study PRJEB10139) | groundwater metagenome | biome: water well; material: biofilm material | place: Germany | collected 2015-04-27
CATGGCTTACATAGACTTCCAACGCATTTGTGATTTCAAAATATTTTGAGGAATAATCAAACCCAGCTATTTTGTTTCTAAAGCCCCATTGGTTATTCGTTTTTGCCAAAACCGAAATTCCATAGTAATTTCCTTGAAGCAAAAATCCTTTTTGATTGGGTACAGTTTCAAATTTCCAAGTTCCTGATGCTGAAAATATATTCTTTGCAACAGCATTTTCAATAACAAATGTTCCCGAATCGTGACCGCAAAAAAGCGTACCTTCATACTCAAATAAAGACCAAACCTGCCCTTTGGTTCCATTTACAAATTTGAATTCATCATTACTCTGATAACTTTTATAAAACAAACCTTGATTGGTTCCCACATACAAATTACCATTGTAAAGTTCTGAAGTATAAACCGTTCCTAAAATTCCAGTATCATCAACAAAATTTTGTATTGGAGATTGCAGATTAATGCAATTGATTCCGTTATCCAATCCTACCCAAAGATTTTTATCCGCATCTTCATACAAAGACAGCGCTGTATTGTTACTCAATCCCTTATTTTGAGTGATGTGATATTTAATTTTCCCGATATTATCTAAGATAAAAATCCCATTAGAAACGGTTCCCAAAGCAAAACTTCCATCCGAAAGTAATTGACTGCTATACACACTACTGGCTGCTAATTCCGAATCAGCCTCAGTAGAAAACTTTGTCAAAGCAGTTCCTATGAGTTTATAAAATCCATTTAATTGTGTCTGGATCAAAAGTCCTTCATCAATAGCAAAAACATTGACAATCTTATTGCTTTGTAAAATTGGATTATTGGAAACTAATCGTCCTTTTCCACTTTCTATTTCAAAAAGTCCTTCGTTTAGGGTTTGAAAGTAGATTGCATTTTTGGTACGGAATGATTTGGTAATATTGTTTTTTGGAGCAATAATTTTGAAACCTCCCGTTTTAGTATCATAAATGTAAATTCTATTCAAGGATTGGAAAATTACCCATTGATCATAATTTAATATATTCCAAAATTGCTCATCATCAAGAATTTTAGTTTTTATTGTTTTGCTCAGTGAAGTATATTTTAGTTTTCCATTTGCCTGTCGCGTCCAAAAACCAAATTCCATATAACAACCCGTGTAAATCTTATTCCCTATCACTTTAACAGAACGAACAATCGTTTCATTGGGAGATGGATATAATCCCCAGTTTGAACCATTAAACTCTAATAATCCTTCATTATTGGCAAAAAAAACATAATGATTTTCATCCTGCGAAATCATCCAGTTTTGGTTTCCCGCACCATAAGTGGTGGAGGCGTATTTTACAATTGGCGGCAATTCTTGAGAAAAAGCACAAAAGGACATTAAAAAAAGAAAAAGGTATAGTTTTGTTTTCAATGGTATGGTGAAGTTAATTTTTTCAAAAATAATCTTAAAAATACTATTTTTTTAGGTGATAGAAAACATAAAAACTATACAAGAATGAAAATCACTTTTCAACCACACTTTTAATGATTATTTGTGACTTGTTGAATCCTTTTAGTCAGTTGAAAATTGATTACTTTTGTAAAAATTATCATTTTTATGCAAGTTGACCTTTCGAAATTAGATCCAAAGAAAAATATCATCATAAAAGGCGCACAAGTACATAACCTAAAAAATGTAGATGTTGCGATTCCCCGAAATAAATTAGTGGTTATCACAGGACTTTCGGGTTCCGGAAAATCAAGTTTGGCTTTTGATACTTTATATGCCGAAGGACAGCGCCGTTATGTAGAAAGTTTATCTTCTTATGCAAGACAATTTCTTGGACGATTGGACAAACCAAAAGTGGAATACATCAAAGGAATTGCTCCTGCGATTGCCATAGAACAAAAAGTAAACACAACAAATGCGCGTTCTACAGTAGGAACTTCAACCGAAATATACGATTATGTAAAATTGCTTTTTGCTAGAATTGGACGAACTTATTCCCCTATTTCTGGTCGTGAAGTCAAAAAAAATACCGTTACAGATGTGGTTTCCGATGTAAAAACGTTTGAATTGGACAGCAAATGGCTGCTTCTTGCGCCTATCCATTTAGAAGAAGGACGAAAACTGGAAGACAAACTAAAAGTGCTCTTACAACAAGGTTTTGCCCGAATATTAGTGAATAATGAAATGGTTCGTTTAGACGATTTACCGGATTCATTAGCCAAAAAAGAAATCTTTCTAATCATTGATCGAATTGTTGTAAAAGATGAAGAAGAGTTCTACAATCGATTGGCTGATGCGGTGCAAACTGCTTTCTTTGAAGGAAAAGGAATTTGCCATTTACAAGAATTAAACTCCGATAAAAAGTATTCCTATTCCAATAATTTCGAATTAGATGGCATTACATTTCTGGAACCAAACGTTCATTTGTTTAGTTTCAACAATCCGTACGGAGCCTGTCCCGTTTGCGAAGGCTATGGCAATATTATAGGAATTGATGCCGAATTAGTGGTACCAAATACCACTTTATCCGTTTTTGAAAATGCAATTTTTCCTTGGAGAGGCGAAAGCATGAGTTGGTTTCGAGATGAATTAGTAAATAACGCTTACAAATTTGATTTCCCAATTCACAAACCGTATTACCAATTATCTGAGGATCAAAAAGAATTGATTTGGAATGGAAATACCTATTTTCAAGGGTTGAATGATTTTTTCAAAGAACTGGAAGAAAAGAATTATAAAATCCAAAACAGAGTGATGCTTTCTCGTTACAGAGGCAAAACCAAATGTCATTCCTGCAAAGGTAAACGCTTGAGAATTGAAGCTTCCTACGTAAAAATAAATGAAAAAACGGTTTCTGATTTAGTTGATTTGCCTATCAAATATTTGGTTACTTTTTTCGAAAACATTGATTTAGATGTTTATGAAAAACAAATTGCGAAACGATTGTTAGTGGAAATCAATAATCGCTTATCCTTTTTAACCGAAGTAGGATTGGATTATCTGACATTAAACAGGAATTCAGCAACACTTTCCGGAGGAGAATCGCAACGCATCAACTTAGCAACTTCACTCGGAAGTAGTTTAGTTGGTTCTATGTATATTTTGGATGAGCCAAGTATTGGTTTACACCCAAAAGACACTGAACGCCTGATAAAAGTATTGCTTTCATTACGTGATTTAGGAAACACGGTTATTGTGGTAGAACATGATGAAGATATCATGAAAGCTGCCGATATGATTATTGATATTGGTCCGGAAGCGGGAACTTTAGGCGGGAATTTAGTCGCTCAAGGAACCTACGACGAAATATTAAAATCAACTTCACTTACTGCTCAATATTTGAACGGAGATTTAGAAATTACCGTACCTAAAAAGCGTAGATTATTTAAGAATTTCATCGACATAAAAGGAGCTAGAGAAAACAATCTTCAAAATATTGATGTTACTTTCCCCTTGGATGTATTAACAGTAATTACTGGAGTTTCTGGAAGTGGAAAGAGTACGCTTGTTAAGAAAATCCTTTTTCCAGCCATGCAAAAAAAGTTGGAAAATGTGGGCGAAAAAGCGGGACAGTTTACTGAAATGACAGGTTCTTTCTCTCAAATTAAACATATTGAATACGTAGATCAAAATCCAATAGGAAGAAGTTCCCGTTCTAATCCTGTGACCTATATCAAGGCCTACGATGATATTCGGGAATTGTATGCCAAAGAAAAACTATCAAAAATAAGAGGGTACCAGGCCAAACATTTCTCTTTTAATGTAGATGGTGGAAGATGTGAAACCTGTAAAGGAGAAGGTTCTATAAACGTAGAAATGGTTTTCATGGCCGATGTGCAATTGCCTTGTGAAACTTGTAATGGAAAACGATTTAAGAAAGAAGTTTTAGAAGTCGCTTTTGAAGGTAAAAATATACACGATATTCTTACGATGACTATTGATGATGCTATTGCCTTTTTTATAGATAATAAACAGACTAAAATCACTCAGAAATTACAGCCTTTACAAGATGTGGGATTGGGTTATGTACAATTGGGACAATCCTCTTCTACCCTTTCCGGTGGAGAAGCACAGCGTATAAAACTAGCTTCCTTCTTGGTAAAAGGTGCGACAAAAGACAAAGCTCTATTTGTTTTTGACGAACCTACAACGGGATTACACTTTCATGACATCAAGAAATTATTGGCTTCCTTTGATGCATTGATAGATAAAGGACANNTCGATTATTGTCATCGAACATAACCTTGATCTGATAAAATGTGCGGATTGGATTATTGATCTAGGTCCTGAGGGCGGAGAAAATGGCGGAAAATTATTAGCGGTTGGAACTCCGGAACAAATTGTAAAAATAAAGGGATCTGTTACTGGAAAATATTTGAAAGATAAATTATAAAAGATTACCCCATATAACAATTTTCTTCAAAAGCATTTCCGTCTTCATCAATTGCTATTAGTATTTTTTTAGCTTTAGACGAAACCTGTGTGATATAAATCCAAGCTACGGACCAAAGCCCAAGAGTAACACAAAAGATACAAAAATTGAAAACATGGTCGACCTTTTGTCTTTTTTTCAATAAAATAGCATAAGGCAACTTATCGTTTCGTTCTAAAACTACAAATCCATTACTGGTTTTATCATCTAGAATAGATGAAAATTTAATCATATTCTCATCACTTGTGCAGGTTTTGCTTTTCATAATCATTGGGGTAAATTATCTTAGCTTTTATTCCGATAATTGAATTTAAATAATAATTGCAAAAATAGCAGCATTTTGAAAATCTTACAATACCCACTTTTAGTGATATTTACTTTTTAATATTAGAAACTGAAAAGCAACAGAAAATGTAAAGAAAACCGATTTAAAATATTTGTTGAAAAACTAATCCAAAAGTTATTTCAATTTTTTCAAAACAACATCAATAGCTTGATTGATTTCGACAGAAATAACAAATTTGTAATTGATATAGACATACAAAAGGGTAACCAAAATTGATTTTAATCCAATGCTAATTATTGGGCTAAAAGGAAACTCCCAAAAATAAAATACCAAAAATATTCCAAAAGTAATTCCAAGAGAATACAATGTCTGATTTGTAAATGGATACAAATGCATTCGTTTGACAACAAAAAGTAATTTAGCCAAACTGTATAAAGTTATAGATAATAAAGTAGCTACTGCAGTTCCTGTTATGGCATACCTTGGAATAAAAAACATGTTTAATCCTACTGTCAAAAAAACAAGCAATAATCCTAAAAACAAAACCATTCGATAATATTTTGAATTGAAAATGATAGCATTATTATTTCCTAAAATCAAATCAAAATATTTAGATATACCAATCAAAAATACCACAAGAATTCCTCCACTATATTCTTTTGGAACCATTACATATAACTGATTGATATTAACAAAAATACACAACATCACAAAACCTCCAACAACTTGCAGATTTATAGAAGTCTTTTTGTACAAATCATTTAATTCATCATGTTTATTCTCATGCATCAATTTAGCCGTTATGGGATATGTAATCTGATGCATTGCACGACTGGGAACAGCAATAACAGAAGCGATATAAGTCGCAACTGAATAATAGGCAATATTCTCGATTTTAATATATTGATTCAGCATAATCTTATCAATATCCAGCAACATAACCGCTACACTACCTGATAAAATAATGAAAAAAGTATATACTAAAACATCTTTCACATTTTGAGGAATGGAGAACTGAAAAACAGGTTTTTTTATTCGGAAAGCATAAAACATCGTGATAATAAAAGCCAGAAAATAAATAATAGCTGTAACATAAATAAATTCTACAACAGTAATCCATTTGTAATAAACTCCTATTAAGGCAAATAAAGAAAATAATCGAAGTCCAACCTCCTTAACAAAATTCCCAAAAACAGAATGCATGTGAACTCTTGCCCAAGCATAAAAAATTTCGAAATAAGCCATACTCAGCCCTATAAATGGAATAAGCCATAAATAATCCTTTACCACAGGATTTTCTTTACTCAAGTATAATGAAATGGGTTCAAAAAAGAATAAACCAATTAATCCTAAAGGAATACACAATAATAAAGGGATTAGCACTGTAAATGATAAAAACTGAGAGCGTTCTTCTTCCGTTTTATACTGCGTATAAAATTTCACCAAAGTATTTTGCATCCCAAACGCTAATAGAGGCATAATAATATTTGCCCAAGAAAGTATATAGTTTGTTAAAGCATAAAATACCGTTCCTAAAAAAAAGGGATATAAATAAAGCGTGTTAATTGCCCCAATTCCAAAACCCAAATAGGTAATTATCGTATTCTTTAAGGATTGATTTAATACTATTCCCATTTTAGGAGTTTAATGTTTAAGGTTAACAGTAGATTGAACTTCTACTTTTTATTGGATTAATTGTACCAATTCTTTCGTGAGATTTTTTCTGGAATAGCGTTGTAATCCAACTCCATTTGCTTGTAATTTCCCCTCCAAAAACTGATTATAAAAATCCAAAATTACACTTTTAAGTTTCATTTTCTCTGAATAATCAAAAAATACACCTGTGTTGGTTTCTGTTATGATTTCGGCAAAATCAGAACCGTTAGGACCAATCGCAATAATAGGCCTGTTTGAAACCATATATTCAAATAATTTCCCAGGAATAATACTTTTGGTGTCTTCAGAATTGATTTCGATAAGCAACAAAACCTGCGATTTTCTCTGATGTGCAATCGCTTCTGCATGCGAAACATAACCCAAATTATTCAAATAGGCATTTAACCCAAATTGAGTAATCGTTTCCAAAACTTCCTGACTAACTGCTCCGATCAATTTCACTTCCAAATGCGATTTGAAATCTGGAATCTCATGTAGCAATTCGGCTAAACTTTCCCATAAAATCAAAGGATTTCTCTCAGAAAGAAAAGAACCAATATGTGCTAAGCTAAATTTAGTATCTAAAGTTTGTTTTTCGACTTGCTCCGTATCATAACNNCCGTTTTAGTAGTTTTACTCGTGACTATAATTGTATCGGCTGTATTCAAAACCTGATGTTCTAGTGCTTTGTGTTTTTTAGCAGCAAAACTAGACAATCGCAATGATTTATGATAGCCAATAGTAGTCCACGGATCACGGAAATCAGCAAACCATTTCAAATCTAATTTTTGTTTTAATTCTAATCCAATAAGATGCAGACTGTGTGGTGGCCCCGAAGTAACAATTGTATCAATATTATTTTCAACAATGTATTTCTCCAGATAAGCAACCGATGGTTTTACCCAAAAAACGCGCGCATCGGGAATAAAAAGATTCCCGCGAATNNAAAGATTCCCGCGAATCCAAAGAAAGGTTTTGTCCAGAAAAGATTGCTTTTTCTGATTTGGAATTATTCCCGAACTGATTTTTTTGGTTTTGTTTTTCGAAAGAAAAGAAGCCAATTGATACGGTTCAAAAATTTTCTGTCTCAGAATAATCGCTTTATCAGAAACTTCTTTAACCAAATTTTCATCAACAATAGGATACGTTGGATTCTCCGGAATATAAACAACAGGCTGAATGCCAAAATCCGGTAAATATTTAACAAACTTCAGCCAACGCTGCACTCCAGGTCCTCCAGCCGGTGGCCAATAATAGGTAATTATTAAAATTTTCTTGGGTTCTGGTTTCAATTTTCTTGTTTTATGGTAGTAGAGACGCACTGCCGTGCGTCTCTAACTAATTACACGATTTTTTTCCTTTCAAAATAAATCCCGCCTGCTAAAAGCAACAGCATTCCTATGGAACTTATCAACGTAATCATGCTTCCTGTTTTTATCACTTGAGGTTCAAACTTGAATTCAATCGTGTGTCTTCCTGCTGGAATATTTAAAGCTCTTAAAACGTAATCAACTCTAATATGATCCACACTTTCCCCATCAATATAAGCATTCCAACCTTTTCCATAATACATTTCAGAGAAAACGGCTAAACCTTCATTTGAATTGTTAGATACATATTTCAAGTAGTTAGGTTTGTAATTTTCTAAAGTTATAGTCGCTGAACTGTCTTTGGCGAAAGCCGTATTTTTAAGTTCAAAATCTTTACTATTTACAACCGCCACATTTTTAGAATCCAAACTATCCAACGCTTTTATCTCTTCATCAGCAGAATTGACCAATTTTACTTGGCTCACAAACCATGCATTTCCATTAACATCCGGATTTGATACTGGGAATTCTTTTCCTTCTTTGTCTTTTTGGATAACATACTTAACATTAAGCATATTAAGCACTTCTATATTATTTTTGGAAATCTGATAATCAATCAATTGCTGCATTCTTCTAGGTCTTACGGCGCTGTAACCACCAATAGATTTATGAAAATAAGAAGCTCTTGCCCCCATGATATCGCCTACTTCAAAAACGCGGTAATTAGCGGTGTCTTTTAGAATCTCAGTATCCGAAGGTGACTCTTGAAAAGGTACTTCAACTTGACTTCCGCTTACAAAATCTTTCCCGGAAACATATTTTTTATCCACAAAAAACAAATCGGAAACCATCAATAAACCTACAATTATAATGGCAGTATTCTGAGCAAATCTATCTTTAATGAACAACCATAAAACGCCGGCTGTCAACACGATAAAAAATCCTGAACGCAATAAATCAGCACTATATAAACTCATTCGATCCAGCTTAAGAGCGCTTACAAATTCAGGACCGTAACTTTCTTGAAAATAAGCATCGTTTCCTCCTGAAAAGCTGAACATACTTTTGCTTAAAAATAAAATCAAAATAATTCCTAAACCTAAAACTGTCGTTTCATATAATGCTTTCCATTGCAGTTTTTTGTCCAATTTGAAGAAAGACTGCAATCCCATAATAGCCAAAACGGGGAAACACAATTCCAACACAACTTGGATTGAAGATACTGCTCTGAATTTATCATACATTGGAACATAATCAATAAAAAAGTCCGTCAAAATAGGGAAGTTTTTACCCCATGAGAGAACTAACGCAACTATTGAACCGGATAGAAATACATATTTAATTTTGCGTTTATCGATAAATAAAGCCAAAATTGCCAAAAAGAATACTACGATTCCAATATATGCAGGAGCGGCCACAATAGGTTGATCTCCCCAATACGTTGGCATTCCCGAAACAAAATCAGTTGCCTGATCTTCCGGAACACCTTGACCTATCATGAATTCATACATATTACTATCTTTGCCAACAGCCTCATTATTTGAACCCCCAAAAAGTCGGGGTGCAATAAGATTAAAACTTTCCATCACTCCATAACTGTACTCCGTGATATAGTCCTTAGACATTGAAGAAGTAGTTTCGTTTTTTGAACCGTTTGGATTGAAAGTCAATTCGCTTTTTCCACGAATACTAAAATCAGCAGACTCAGAAGTGGCTAATAGATTCGTAGCATTGGCACCAATAGCTAAAATTCCTGCTGCTGCTAATATCCCAAACGAATACAACAAGGATTTATATTCNNCTTTATCTTTTACTTGCTGATATAAAAAATAAGCGGAAAGAATCAATAGGAAAATCAATAAGTAATAGGTCATTTGGAAATGATTCGCATTGATTTCTAATGCTGTCGCAAAAAGCGTAATCAAACCTCCCAGAATATATTTTTTTTGAAACACCAGAATAAATCCGGCAATAACCAACGGCATATACGCAATTGCATGCGCTTTCGCATTATGACCAACTCCAAGAATAATAATTAAATAAGTAGATAAACCAAAGGCTAATGCACCAAAAAAGGCTTTCAAAGGATCTACTTTTAAAACGAGCATCAAGCCATAAAACCCAAGAAAATATAAAAATAAGTAATCTGCTGGGCGCGGTAAAAATCGTAATGCATCGTCTATTGCTCCAATATAATCGTGCGGATACTTTGCTCCCAATTGATACGTTGGCATTCCACCAAAGGCTGAATTAGTCCAATACGGTTCGATATCATCTGTGGTTCTAAAGTCATTTTGTTCTTTGGCCATTCCGGTGTACTGCACGATATCAGACTGGAAAATTTGTTTTCCTTGCAATACAGGATAAAAATATAGGAGAGAAATTACAACAAAACCAAGTATGGCAAGGGCGTGCGGATAGAACCTATTTATTATTTTCAATTTAAAAAAGTTTGGATTAGAGTAAAAAGCTTGTTAATAACGACAAATTTAATCTATTTCTTCGTAATCAACATAATCCCCCACTTTTTTGGTTTCGCGCGGATTTTTGGCATTCTCTGTATTGTAAATTATTTCATCCTTAGACTGGGTTTTCTTCCAAGTAGTTTGTTGCTGATATTGTTGCTGTTGCTGAAAATTTTGCCCCGCTTTTTCGACTACTTTTTTAACCAGTAAAGGCAAAAATAATTTTGCCAAAAATCTGAAAATATAGTAGAAAGCAATCATATAGAATATTGCTTTTATAAAACCAGTAAAAGAAGCTGTTTGCATAAATATGTAATTTTTTTCAAAAATAATAAATCCAACGTTCAAAATTAAAATATCATTCTTAAATAAATAATAAAATATAGTACATTTGAAAAGCGTTATTACTTTTTTAACTCAAATAAATACTATGTTGAAATTCAAAACCTTACTTATTGTGCTCATTTTCGCAATACCAAGTCTTCATTATGGTCAGCATACAGATGTAATCAATTCAAATAGACCGGGAGAAACAATGTCAGCTTTTTCAGTAGGAAAATCTGTTATTCAAGTTGAAACTGGAATTTATGGTATAAAACAAAAGCATGATTTATTGAATTATGATTCCAATGGATTTGGAGCTGATTTTATGATAAGATGGGGATTATTTAGTGAAAAACTAGAATTAATTGCTGACTTACAATATCAAAATGAAGAAGTCACCGCTCCTTTTGTGATAACTAAAAAAGGTGCATTAAAACAAACCGTTTTAGGAGCAAAATATTTATTATATGACCCTTTCAAAAACTACGAAAAAAAAATAAATCTTTATAGCTGGAAAGCCAATCACGGTTTCAGATGGCACCAATTAATCCCTGTTGTCTCCGTATTTGCGGGTGCTAATCTTACTTTTTCAGACAATCCATATTATTTCTCGACAGAAGGTCAGATTTCTCCAAAAATCATGTTGATTACTCAAAATCATTTGGGCGACGGAAAATGGGTTTTTGTAACCAATATTATTGCCGATTATATTGGAACTGACTTCCCAAGTTATGGCTATGTATTGACTTTGACAAGAGGTTTTAATGACAAATGGTCAGGGTTCATAGAAAATCAGGGATTTAAAAGTGATTTTTATAGCGATTCAATTCTAAGAGGTGGAGCGGCCTATTTATTAAACAAAAACATGCAACTTGATGCTTCCGTAAGCACAAATTTTAAAGACACTCCCTCTATTCTTTATGGCGGAATAGGTTTTTCTTGGCGATATGACGGTAACTATAAAGAAGTGAGAATGAATATAGACAAGGGAGATTCAAAAAGTAAAGCGATGAAAAAAGCAAAAAAGACAAAAAAAGGATAAACATAGAATTTAAAAAACACAATGATTACTATAAAAGAAGCCAAAACAAAAAGTGAACTAACTGATTTCATCAAATTCCCTTTTTCTTTATACAAAAACAATAAAAATTGGGTTCCGCCATTAATTGCCGAAGAACTCGAAGGATTTGACAAAACTAAAAATCCTGCTTTTGAGACTGCAGAAGCATATTTTTACGTTGCCCAAAAAAATACTGAAATAGTTGGTAGAATTGCTGCAATCATCAATTGGAGCGAAGTGAATGACCAAAAAAAGATGAAAGTCCGTTTTGGTTGGTTTGATGTTATTGACGACATTGAAGTTACCAAAGCACTTTTAGAAAAAGTATATGAATTAGGTCGAAAAAACAATTTAGAATATGTTGAAGGTCCGATGGGCTTTTCAAATCTAGATAAAGTAGGTGTTCTGACCGAAGGTTTCGACGAAATGGGAACCATGATTACCTGGTATAATAATCCATATTACGCCACTCATTTTGAGCAATTGGGTTATATGAAAGAGAAGGAATATATAGAAAGTAAATTTCCTTTTGCAAACGTAAAGCCTGAATTTTTTGAAAAGGCAAATGATTTAGTAAAAAGAAGATATCAATTAAGTCCACTTAATTTCAAAACTACTAAAGAAGTAATGCCTCATGTGGACAAAATGTTTGATTTATTCAACGAGTCTTATGCTTCTTTATCCTCTTTTGTAGCTATTTCAGACACACAAAAAGAATATTTCAAGAAAAAATATATCAGTTTCATCAATCCTGAATTCATCAAGTTTGTTGAAGATAAAGACCATAATATAGTTGCTTTCAGCATCGTAATGCCTTCCTTTTCAGAAGCATTACAAAAATCTAAAGGAAAATTATTTCCGTTTGGATTTCTGCATTTGCTTAAAGCAAAAAAACAAAGCAAAGATGTGCTTTTCTATCTTATTGGTGTTCTCCCTGAGTACCAAAATAAAGCAGTTACAGCAATCATTTTTAAAGAATATTACGAAACTTTTAAAGAAAAAGGCATAATCAATTGCTTCCGAACCCCTGAATTAGCTGACAATATAGCCATTCATAATTTATGGAAACATTTTAAT
>CXWL01012744.1_pt1 | contig 12573 bp, 19 predicted proteins | sample 590931 | NCBI WGS metagenome assembly CXWL01 (sample SAMEA3498368, study PRJEB10139) | groundwater metagenome | biome: water well; material: biofilm material | place: Germany | collected 2015-04-27
GAGAAAACGTGTTGCAGTTGTCACGTTTTTGTCACGTTGGGGGTATTTTATTGCGTCAGATTTCCAGTTTCTCCAGGTGGGCGTGCGAAAGCTGGATGCAAATTAGTACACTATGTAAGACAGTTCTCGTATGCCGCTTCATACATACATTGTGTAAGCTAAATTAACCCCACCATTTATTGAATCCGCCTTATGCCATATGTTCTGATTTTATATTTTTGTGTAGCAGCACTTATCGGTTTGCTAGGTAAGAATCGGAAGCTTGGATTCTGGGGCTATTTTATAGCCTCGATACTATTAACCCCTATAATAGGATTGTTATTGGTGGTTGCTTCTACTCACAAGCAACCAGTTGAAGATGAGCATGGGAAGTAGGGGCGGTGGCTACTAATGGACTCCAATAGTTCGATGCTACGAGTATCGTTTTAGCGCGGATCGAATTCGCTCAACAGTGTCTTCCATGCGAGCTTTATGCGATACCTCCAGCCCGAGATCTTCTGCGATACTGGAAACTCTACGGGGATCAAGAGGAATTCCCCCAGCATCAATAGCTGTAATCAGTTGCCGAGCGCGTTGAATTTCCTTGGGCGTAGTGTCATTTGGCTTTAGCCAACTCAATATTTGAGTGAAAAATGTGTTCATGTCTGTATTGGGGCACCTACTTACTGGCTGGGTAACCAATTCAGCTTATCAGTTTCGCAGCTTTTCAGCTTTTCGCCCCGCAATCGCCCCCGAACCTCAATACTGACCCACGGATTATTTAATGCCGACCCTCGGACTTTTCGGCATTGGATCACTCGGAATGAAAAAAAGCACCTAGTCATTTCTGACTAAGTGCTTGATTTGTTTGGCTAGCCAATTCTGACAAGTCTGGTAACTGGGTCATTGAAATTGCTCTATGACATTGCGATATCCAGTTGCCATTCGGATAGGAAACAAAATTTATGAAGCAAGTGCATCAGATGTATGGTGCAAACCATAAGATCCTTCTTGGAAACGGCGCACATAGCATAAGCAACGGCATCCAAATCGGAAAACTCGACCTTATATCTGCGTCGCTTACAGCTTGGGCAGACTCAAGTTAAATTCTTGCCGCTAACCCTGCTCGAAGCGCAGCGTGTATTGCCGCATACTCCGCCTTAAGTTCATCATAGGCGAACTTTGTTTCTGCATCTGCCATCAGTGCTGCAATGAAAGCTTCGTCATGCTCGACTGGGGCAAAGCTATCTGTTTCTTCTTTCAGGCGGCACATTTTGAATGCTCATCGTGCAACGGTTTGAGAGGCTGGACCGCCAATCGCATACCCATGGCTCGCAGGATGGAGGAAAGCGTTTTTAACTCTGGATTTCCTTGTTCAGACAAAGTTCGATACAACGTATGTGCATTGACCTCGGCTTGACGCGCCACTTCCTGCACGCCGCCATACGACTTGCTTAGGCTTCTAAGCGCAAGCATTAAGTCTGCTTCATCACCGTCCGTCAGTACGGAGTTCAAATACTCTGCGGCCAGCTCAGGGTCATTTCTGAACATTTCTGTCGTGGCTGCTTCATGTGCTCTATGCGTATTAGCCATTTCGTTTCTCCCAATCGTGGAGTAAGCGGATTGCACGCTCAATGTCGCGGCTCTGAGACTTTTTATCGCCGCCGCTAGTGAGCAGAATAACCATGTTGCCTACCTGTGCGTAATAGACACGATATCCCGCACCGACATCGATTCTTAACTCTGAGACACCATCTCTCAGAGGCTTGCAGTCACCAAACAGCCCAAGCTCGACACGCGCGACACGACGAATGATGGCAATCTTAGCCGTGCGGTCACGGAGAGAGTCCAGCCATGACTGATAAATGTCATTCTGCCCCTCATCAAGGTAATGGATGATTTGGTACATGAGGCGATTATTCGCTCATGGGCGAATAATCGCAAGTATTTTAGGTGCTCTGCACACAACTTAGAATCATGGGCCGAAATGAAGATCAGTGTTGCAAAAACTACAAGTCAAACCCAGCCCATCCCATTCCAAAGACTTGCTGAACTTTTTCCTTGAAACTATCTATAATGTACGTATTAGCTAGTTAAGCGGGAGTCATTATGCGCACTATCACATCTGTCGAAGCCCAAAATAAGTTTGGAGCATTGCTGGATAACGCTCAGCGAGAGCCGGTTACCATTACCCGTCGTGGTCGCCCTGTGGCATTCTTATTGTCGCCTGCTGACATGCAGGAACTGATGAATATACGACAGTCTCGGGAAAAAACGCTCGCCGATTTCCAAGCGCTCTTTGCCGCTTCGGACAAGCGCCTTGATCCTGCTGCGAATGAATTAACTGATGCTGACGTGACGCGCTTGGTTGATGAACTTCGGTAAGCGTATCGTGCTGGACACCAGCACACTGATTGGTGCAGTACTTCGACAGCATTCGATTCCACGGCAGGTGGTAATAAAGGCGCTTTCCGAGGGAGTACNNCAACAACCGCTTTCAGCGGTGCTAATCGACAGCCTGCTGTCTGGTGATCCGTAGAGACAAGTTTGATCGTTACCTCGATTTATCAGTCCGTCTTGAATTTGTTGCGATGTATCGTGACAGGATTAGGATGTTCCAAGTGTCACTTGATGATGAGGCAGCCCTTGATCCGCCTTGTCGTGATCCGCGTGACAATAAGTTTTTGGCATTGGCTATAGTGAGCAATGCCGATGTGATTGTTTCGAGCGATGATGATTTGTTGTCGCTCAATCCCTACGGCAATATTTTAGTGCTCACACCGAATGCGTATTTGGTAAGCGGAAGTGGCGGGCAATGATCCAGAGGACTCTCTTGTCCGATGTGTACCCAGAGTGGTATTCCCCACTCGCATGGGGATAAACCGCTTAGTCATGGGTACGACTGTCAGTTCGGTTTCTCGATTGGAGTCTTCGCTCATCATTCAGAAGCACTCTTCAAGTTTCGCTACTTTGAAGACGTACGCACATGCCTGTGGTAACCCAACCGATATCTAGCTCTAATTCCTCTTGCATATTTGACTGGTGAGCGTACGTTCTCTAGCGTGTCATCGACGTTCATTCGTTACGTTGCCCACTCAAGGGGCTTTTCATTTACCCAACGATTAGGAATTGGAATGGCAAACAAGCACTGAATTTATATGTTCCGGCAGGGTTATGGTGAGCCATTATATAGAGCATGTACATATCTGAGATCCAGGGGGGCGATGCTGCCAAATTTTTGTAGTAAATATTTTCTCATGGAGAGTGATGATTGTATAAACAATGTTGACACATCGTTAGCAACTTCCTAAACTATGAACTATTGCAACTTTGGGAGAAGCCATTATGGAAGTCATCGTAAAGAAGTGGGGTAACAGCGCTGCGGTTCGCATACCGGCGGCTATCATGCTGGCAGCACATGTTGACTTAGATCAGTCGGTCGATGTCCGTGAAGAGCAGGGGCGTATCGTCATCGAGCCAGTGCGACGCAAAGTATTCAAATTGGAGGAGCTGCTGGGTGGCATTACAGAGAAAAACCTTCATCACCTAGTTGATGCGGGAGTTCCAGTGGGCAAGGAGGTCTGGTAATGGTCTCTAGGTTTGTGCCAGAAGCTGGCGACATAGTCTGGCTTGAGTTCTCGCCACAGGCAGGGCACGAGCAGGCTGGACATCGCCCTGCATTGGTATTGAGTTCTGCATCCTATAACGGAAAAACCGGCACCATGTTGTGCTGTCCAATGACTACCCAGATCAAAGGCTACCCGTTTGAGGTTATCATTCATGCAAAGGGTGTCAGCGGCGCGGTGCTGTCTGACCAAGTGAAGAATCTGGACTGGCGTGCACGTAAAGCAACACCGAAAGGAAAAGCCACTGTCGAAGAGTTAGACGAGGTACGCGCGAAAATCTCTGCGCTGCTCGGTTTATAACTGCTGGTAAGGTAATTCCAGTGTCACCGATTTGTCACGTAGCAGTATATTTCCAAGGCTAATCAAGGCTCTGACGCTAGTTATCGATGTTGTTGGCATCGTAAGTGGCTGATTAATAAAGCTAGAGAGTTTGTTTCCATCCTGCGAACCAAGGGGGCAGGAGTTCGAATCTCTTCCGGCTCGCGTAACCAAGCATCTAGACTGGCTGCAAAGATTACTTCTGTTCAGTTGGACTAGGGGCTGTTTTATGCCACCAGCTCGCTTATCAGCATAGATTCGCTGGTACACCGTTCCCGGGCTGATGGCGGCATGGCCGCTGATTTGCTCAGGACTCCATTGCTCAAGCAATCGCTCTTGAGCAAACGTCCACGTTGCCTCATCAATCCTGCGTGCGTTTAGCGCCCATCTGGCCTCGGATAATGTCTGCGCCTGTTTGGGGCGATAGCCGCGCTTACCCCGGTTCCGGGAGAGTTCACGACTGATCGTAGAGCCACTTCGCTCCAGCACTTCGGCAATCTTGCCAGGCTTGACTCCCGCCTTCTTGAAGGCGTAAATCTGGTATTGTTCTTCTTGGGTGAGGTGTTTGTAGTTCATTTCTGCAATTTCGACTGGCCGGTCAAAAAGGCATCGATGCTAGCGCATCCCGCCCTCCTGACCACCGTTACTTAAAATTGCACGTCATCCCTGAATCCGCCTCTTACAAAAACAAGGTTGCATCGGATAATTTGCACAAGGAGCTATCAGAGATTTGTTCCCTGATACAAGATATGAACAACAAATCGAAGGTAAATTAATTGCCTAACCTATCACTCGATAGGGACAGCCAAGAAGCGGGCTGTTCCGGCTCTAGTTGGAGAAGATGAATATGCGGAAAAGTGTAACATTGATGGGGGCAATTCTATTTGCGTCACTATCAGCTCATGCCGAAGTTCTGATCAAGAATAGCGAAGCAGCGCTACCGCAGGCTAATGATGTGGTTTATCGAGGTATTTCCCGAGGGACCGGCGTCAAAGTAATTGCTCCGGCGGCGGGGGCAGAGGCGGTGAGTTCGCCACTTCACCTCAAACTTGCATTTGAACCGCATGGAGGCGCGAAGGTCGATCCATCCAGTGTGGAAGTGGTATACCTGAAATCACCCTCAGTGGATTTGACCGAACGAGTGAAGAAGGGCTTATCGGCGACCGGCATCGATCTTGCGAATGCAGAGGTACCCCCTGGCGAGCATCGTTTGCGCGTCACGGTGACGGACAGCAATGGGCAGACCTCAAACTCAGAGATCACATTGCGAGTGGTTAAATGAAGTGTCCTTACTGTATCGAGGAGGTAAATGATGCAGCGTTGGCCTGCTCGCATTGTATGCGTGATCTACATCTGCTCAAGTCGATGCAGGCCCGAATAGATGCATTGGAATCTGAGTTGGCTAGTGTTAAAGCGCATTGTGGATTCGCTACTGAGTCACAGGATGTGCACTGTGTAGTGGAAATGCAGGAGCCGCAACCTGTGTCGGCATCTGGGCCGGATACATACTGGTTATGGCTGGCTCCGCTGGCGCTGCTGCTTGCTGCGCACTACCTAATCACCATCATTTTGGACACCAATCTGATTTGGCTGCGTCTCGTGTCTCTGCTTATTCCCTTACCCTTCGGCTATCTGCTGATGTCGGGTCATCTGAGGCGCTTCTCTTATGCCTTACTTATGGCATTTCTGGTGGCTTGTGTGACAGTGGTTAGCATGAGTGCAGTGGTGCATCTAGTGGATGGTTCAAGCATTTTCCCGCAGGACGGTCATGGCTGGCGCGAGTTTATCGAGTATGCAGCCAGTATCACCTGCAGCTTCGCCACGGGAATGATGCTGGGCCGCATGGCTTGGCAACGAAAACAGAAAGCGCGTCAGGATCGCGCCTTACTGAGTGCTCTTGTAAAGCAGATGATGGGATCTGACACGAATATGAAAAAAATAATTATGGTCGTGTCCAGTATTCGAATTGTTACGGCAGTAGGGACTTCAGTAGCATCGATGTATACCGGTTTGCATAATTTTCTTTAGGCCCCCGGCAGATTCGATATGGAAGTCTGCTCTGTACGTTTTTGAACGGAGAGCGGTAGGTTTGAGCCTAGATAATCCAACTCTCCCAACGGGGAACCAAAGTCCTAATAACAAATTCTGAGGCGGTAGAAGAAGTGAAATGGGTGACGGTCAAACAACGATTGCAGTCTATTCGTTAGCTTTGGTCGATGAAATTCGGGTTTTTAGAGATGCCCGCATATTCATGCTTCCCTTGCGGGAAAGTATTCGAGAATAATGAAGTATGATTAATACTTGACTAAAATTCTTTAGATCAACGGGGCAGCGCCTTACCGCTGTAACTAAAGTCGAGCCGCCTACTTGACTCAGAGGAAATCTGTACTGACTACAAGCGGTGCTTGAACGGGGGCATGTGAAATGAAAAAATCATTGATTGGGTTTTGTATGTTTGGTGCGCTGTTTGCAAGCGGCATGAGCCAAGCTTATGCCGAGGCTGCTGCCGCACCAACTGGCGACTATATATTTGTTGCGGGCAATGCGACGCAACTAAACGGGGTCAAGCGCGTCATCATCACCAATTTCACCACTGCATTTCAGCTAGATGGGTCGATGCGCAAAGACAACGCAACTCGTTTTGGTAATCTCACTCTGTTTGGTGGAAACTCAAAAGAAGCTGTTGCTACCATGGAGTGGGGAGATCCGAATCCCGCATTATTACAAAGTATTACAGATGCTGGCCTCGCCGCGTTAAAGGCTGATTTCAAGGCAAAAGGTATAGAAGTTCTTGATGAGTCAGCGTTGGCGAATCAGCCTGCTTATGCCAAAATAATTGCTGCTACGGGTTTGACCAACCTCAATGACTATAAAGTTCTCAATATATCTGATGATTTGCAACAGATTGATTTAATGGACGACACTAGGAATGGAATGGTCAAGATCGTCAGTGCCAGCGGCCTTAAACCTTACAACATCTCTAGCTGGGAAGGGGGCATGTGTTGCTACGTCCATAGCTCTAGCTATCCGTCTCGTGAAATGTATTATGTGCCGGGATACGAAATTGATCTTGCATTGGCACTTGATGCGGTCGTGGTCAAGGCTTGGCAGTTTGTCAATTTCACCCAACTGTCCGCCGATGTCAATCGTGAGGGTTGGGCAGGCGGTGTTGGTGGCTCCACTGTTACTTATAGCGCCGAAGCAAAAACAGCCGTACGACTACGGGAAGAGAAAACAAGGCTTTCGTTTCGTCTACCAACCAGCACGGATCGCGCAAGAAATACCCCAAAAATTACAAAGCCCCAGGACGGGGATGTTGTTGTTACGCTTGCAAAGCCCATGTTGATTGGAACGCAGCACTACAATATCGAAGACAGCGGAGCAAAGTCTGGGCAGTGGATAGGTGAAGCACTTGGTAAAAAGAAATTTAATTTCTCAGCGACACTGAGCGACCCCATCACCTATAAGAGTGAGGTATCCAAAGCCATAAACCAAACCTTGGGTGGATTAGTGACTACGGCACTTGGTCGCTAGGAAGCTGCTGCACATCGCAATTTGAGAAAGCGGTCACTTGACCCTTGGCACCAGCCAGTGACCGCAATCTGCATGACACCTGGCGTTCGTCAGCGTCGAACTCAATGACAGCAGTGGGTCACTGCTCCTTCGGGACGGGGAAGTCCCTTTCATTCGTTAGGCGTCATCAATTAAAGTCCATTTGATTGAGAGTTATCATGGCTAAAAGTGAAGATATTCAAGCGGCAATCGATACAGCCAATCACTTGCTCGAAAAAATAAAGCAGGTGGATGTTGATGCCGTCATCTCTTCCTTTGGCTGGGATAACAAACAGATTATGCTTGCGGTAGAGGATGGGGTTGAAGAATTTAAGAAGAATTTTAAAACAAGGTTAAAAGAAGGGTCGGCCAAGCTAAGTGCGGTTAATAGCATTTCGGAATTAAGGCTTGTATGTGATAACGAGGATCATGATATTTACGGCGTAACAGCGAAGCTTCTTGAGGAGAAGGGGTACGTCCTTATTTTGACGCTGGTTAGGGAAAATGGAAAGTACTGGTTTGATCATCTCACCTTTACTGATCTAAAAACTTATAATCAGTTCACACTCCTGTGGCAGGCCTAACCCCCGATGAAGATTGAAAGGTGAATTGACAGACAATTGTAGTGACGTGTCGTTGATTCCCACGTTGCGACAAACCCAAGGCAACGCTGCCCAATAAGCCAACTAAAAATCTGAAGGGGGTATGGCAAGATTGATATGGCAGCTTTATGTAAGCAAAGGTGCCACACCCTTATTTGGAAGTTCAACGGCCGCAATGGCCGACTTTCAGTCAGTCTTCATTTCGACCAAAGCCGATCGCTGGGTTGCCCCATTGAAAAAGATCTACCGCCCATACCAAACAATCAGATTACAAAGTGCATGTGGTCAACCTGTTTGGGCACGGGGTTGCGCGTCGAGCGTTCAAAGGCTGCGCCCGTCGAAGCTCCCTATAGTGATGGAAGATAAGCTGACCCCGTCCAAGCAGCGTGCGTTGACATGCAATCATGTAGTTGCCAGAAGGCGCGATACCTTCACTATATGGGGCACACCCGCACTTGGGGCAGAAGCGATGCTTAATGGTGTGCTTCTTGAATGAGTATGTGCCTATGCCATCTTCGGGAGTGAGCAAACGGAAACTTTCGCGAGGAACAAACCAATGAAGCGAACCGCGCTTGCTACATATTGAGCAATTGCATTCAATGACTCGCTCTAGAGTGCCTTCGGCTTCGAACGCTACTTGTCCACAGTGGCAGCTACCTTTGTACATCATTCGATGATCCTTTCTATGGTTTCCTTCGGAGCTCGGGGGGCTCATCCACCCCTCGGGCTATTAACGCACAATGTTTGAGATGAGTGATCTCGTGCAAGGCCCACTCGATCGACGGATTGAGCCTCTTGGCGATTCGCTTGATTTCGTCTAGTTGCGCTAACTAAAGTACACCTCTCTCAATCTCATTGAGATAAATAAAGTTCGGCGCCTTAACTCCGGCCTCCAAGCGTATTTGAACTAACTCTGGAGACTCAAAAAAGCGTCGAGCATTTTCCAACGATGTCCACTTCGAAAAATGGACAATTTGGTTTGCATCAGCATCGTAACGGAGTAACTGATAGCTGATCTCTCCAGCCGACTTTCTGATACCTGCGGCTCGATCAAAGATTACTTTCCAAGCAAGGTAATCCTCGACCTCATGAATGATTAAGACGTACTGCATGTGATTCCTTTCCTGATGTGTATCTAAGATGCAGACCTGATGGATGAGTTATCCGGCCTCGGTATGCGCCTGAACCCCGCCGCCATGCGATTCCAGAAGTTGGCTAACGAGATTGAAAGGCTCAGCTCCACTATCTCTAAGTCGGAAAAGTGAGTTTTCAATCGATTGAACTCTGAGTCTGCCGCATGCGTGCTCGAAATGTGCGTCAGAGATTCAGCCCATGCCAATGCTGCTTTTTCACGAGCATCAAATAATAGCGACTCGTACCACACTGGCAACATATCAAGCCGTTGCTGCGATTCGCCCAGCTTTCTAGACTCTTTAAGATGGAGATCCGTGCAATATACACAGCCATTTAGCTGGGAGACACGAACTTCAACTAATGCCATGAGCCTCTCATCAAGAGTGAATTTCGTCTGCTCTTGAGTTAGCTTCCGCATCTTGGTTATAAACTCTGGTGCGTGTTGAAAATAATCAATGCGTAACATGTTTGCAGGAAAGTCCGTGTGGTAACTCTGGGGTGGCAAAGCCACGTCGGAATAGGTCTTAATACGGAGAGCCGTCTTTATGGGTGAACGCCCACTGATTGTCGACAAGCCGAGCTTGTAAGTCATCATCGGGATACTGGGCAACATCGCCTGTACTGCGGTCTCCCACCTCAAGGTAATGTACCTCCTCATTGGTGCGATTAACTAGCTGATGTGCATTGCCGACACCCGCCTTGAATCCCGCACACATGCCCGGACGTAATTCGTTCTCACCGGCATCAGTAATGAGTATGGGATGACCTTGCAATACATAGATGAACTCGTCTTGTATTGAGTGTGAGTGTCGCAATGCAGAACCAGCACCTGGCGCAAGCTTTGTCAGATTGACCCCGAAATTTGATAGGCCAAAGAAGTCTCCGAGAGCCCGTTTTTCACGTCCGGCCATGCGAGATGCAAAGGGCTCTGGATAGATTGATGGCTTTGTTCGAGGAGGTGCCTCGGCTGCAATTATTGCCACAGGTTTGTTTGTTTTACTCACTTTCCCTCCTTATCCTTATGCGTTTCTGGCGCATTCAACATTGAAGACTGATCGATCATGCTCGAACGTTTTTCAAGCATCTCAACTTTCAGAAATGCATGTTTCGGCCGTCCTGTACCCAAAGACAGCGGGTAGTCCATGATTTCCCCAGTTCGTTGGTAGCCTCGCCGAAGATAGAATGAAATAAGCTCATGTCTCGCTGAAACTACCGTCATTACAAATTTCTCAACACAAAAGCGTTCGGCAGCAAACACTTCAGCTCGTGCAAGTAGCTGCTTGCCGATGCCCGTGCCTTGAAATGCGGGGTTTACTGCAAATAGCCCTATGTGACAGCTTCTCCCTATCAATTCCAGATGGACACAGGCTATGATCAAATCGATTCTCTGAACGACCAGCATCACTGAGCCCGGTTTTGTTAGGATCATGCGTATCTGATCGGGATTTGTTCGATTCCCACTAACCAGATCTGCTTCATGAGTCCATCCGACGGAGTCGTGTGTCGGACGATATGCCATGTTAATAAGCCTTACGAGCTCAGCAGCATCGGCAATACTGGCTATACGGACTTCATCACTTGTCATCAGGTCACTACTTTCAAATATGGGTTGCCAGTAAATAGCCACGATAGCATGTGCCTGTGCGCTGGAAACAGCCTCTCAATTGCAAAGCCACCCCACATTCCAAATAGGCATAGCGTACTTATCAGCCAGCAACAAAAGCGATGGATTACACGATTGTAGGTAAGTTGTACCAAACTATGCGCCATTCGGAAAACCACATATATCCATGCAGCGATCACATATCCCTCAGATTCGATGTGCGTGACAATTAGAGCAAGGCACAGCATGTAGAACAGTATTGGCAACTCAAGCAGATTCTTAAAGTTGTCTGATGCGCGCGTGTTCTTGAGAAATTTGGAAATCTCTCGCTGAGTAGCCAACAGTTGAGGGGACAGTTTTTGCGAGCGCATTTCTGCTATGCGCTGCCATAGCAAGACCAACCAGACAGTCGCCGTCAGGCCAACCAGCGCAAGGCAAGGATGGAGTATATCGTTCATATCTCTTTATCTTCCTGCGGCCTGTGCGCCACGCAAGGTCATCACAGCACTGGCTGCTATGGCAATGACTTTTCCATCATCCCGAATGATCTCGCAAGTGTAGTGGCTGACTGTCCTTCCGCTTTGTACTGGCCGCGCAATTGCACGCAAGGTTGATTTCCATACCGGCCTGAAGAAATTCACCCTTAGGTCCAGGCTGGCGAAGGTTTCTCCTTCGTCCATCAACGTTGAGTGAGCTGTCCCAATGGCGGCATCGGCGAGTTCTGAGATCAGTCCGCCATGAACCGTACCTTGCTGATTTCCATGTATAGCGGTGTCAGCATCAATTTCTACGGTGGCCGTCCCGCTGCCTGCCTCGATCACTCGGATCCCTAGCGTCTGGGAAATTCGTGTTGGATACTCCATGTGTGTGGTGTCTTGCTCACTTAACGAATTGGAAATATGCCTCTCTAGAAACTCAAGTACCGAAAGTTTGTTCACTACAATGCTCATGTCGCCCCCTATTTACCTAGCCAAGCAATCTCTGGTTGGTAATTTACCGACATTAAGTGAATAGGTATAATTAATTGAAATTATTACTGGCGATAGAGATATTCAATTATGAAGCTGCAGCATTTGCGATTCTTAACCGCCGTAGTGGATTATGGTGGTGTAATAAAAGCGGCTGAAAGGCTACATCTCTCCCAGCCAACACTTACCTCAGGACTCAAGGCGTTAGAGCAAAGTCTTGGGAAACCGATTTTTGATCGGTCGGAGAAAGCAAACCGACCGTTACGGCTGACTCCCGCCGGACGAAGGTTTTATTTGGATGCCATTGAAATTCTTAGGCAGTGTGATTCTGCTCGCACGAGTTTCATTGACTCAACTTCGGAAAAGAGTCGGATGTGTATTGGCATGATCGACACTCTGCCTCAGCTTCCGGTGATCAAAGTGATGCAGGGCATACGGCAAAGGTTGCCGAACATTCAAATCGAGTTAAGAGAAGGAACACCTGAGCGGATTGCCTCCTTGCTTGCGCAAGGTCGGATCGATCTTGCATGGACAAACATTAGTGATCTTTCGCCGGATGCAGTACAACTTTGGCGAGAGCCGGTTGTCGCTGTAGTATCAAGGGAGCATCCGCTCGCGAACAACTCTCCCGCATCCATAGCACTAAGAGACATTGAAAACGTCCCCTTCATTTTCAGATTAAGTTGCGAGCTGGATGCTGTCGGACGCGCCCAACTCAAGGCCGCCAGATCTAGTCTGAAGGTGATGTTTAGGGCTGAGCGGGATGACTTCGCATTTCAGTTGGTAAGAGC
>CXWL01028060.1_pt1 | contig 12572 bp, 14 predicted proteins | sample 590931 | NCBI WGS metagenome assembly CXWL01 (sample SAMEA3498368, study PRJEB10139) | groundwater metagenome | biome: water well; material: biofilm material | place: Germany | collected 2015-04-27
ATCCGTTCCCGGTCGCTTTGACGCAGCGCCCGGTCTGTTTCCTTAAGTTGAGTCCGAATTTCATCGACCATCGTTTTAATGATATCTTTTTTACCGTCGAGGTCAGTTTTAGTAATCTCTCGCTCGGATTTGGCTAAATTAAGTAATTGTTCGCTTACGTGCGAAAAATCTTGCTGCTTATTGCGTAGCAACGCGTAAGTTATACCGGCGCCAAGTAACACGCCGCCACCGAGAAAGAGCGCTTCGTTCATGAATATCATCTTAACTGGTTGGCGCTAAAAATACAGCCAAGGTATTGCCAAGAGAAAAAAATAGCGAGAAAATTGTTAGACCAACCACGATGGTTGGGATGGGGGAACCTTAATGGCTAATCTGACGCTACTCGTGCCGAACAACAGGCATAAAAAACTTGCGGACAGGCTGATGGATCGTGGCGTGACGGTAGTGAGGCAAACTCACCTGACTGGTCCGANNGAACGAGAGGGTCGAGCGTCCAACCCTGCTTATGGGCGAGGAAACGATCGCCGTCGGCGTTCAGAGCATCGGCGAAGAGCTTCGCAAGTTGAGCAACTGAGGTCTCATATATCACTCGGTCCGGGGTAACAAAGGCGTTCCCGGGCCTTTTTTATATATCGCAACTAACATAAAGGCCGCCCGAGGGCGACCTTTATGTTGTGGACCAGTGGTTCAAAATCTACTTTATTCGTAGCAGGCCGAGCTCTAGCTGTATATAGCCGAGCGCCATCACTACCAAGCCACCCATCACTTTTATTGACGGGAAAGCCATAATGGTTATTTCCGCCATCGAGTTTACCAGCCAACCGACTAATCCAAATGCAAAAATGGCAGCGCCAACCAGTATGAAACTGATGGCAACGCCAACAAACGTTTTGTCTTGATGTTTTCCAAACATTCCCCTCCTTTTAAATAAGCGTAGGCGCAAATATTCTTTAAGTAAAGTATCCACTACCAAAAACCCGCCTCGGTTGAAGCGGGTTAATGGTCGCGAACTAACTAATTAATTATTAGTAGCGGCGCATCGGTCGGGCATCACGGTTCTCTGACTTTGGTCGGGCAATGTTAACAGTGACCTGACGTCCGTCGAGTGTTTGACCGTTCATCTTTTCAACTGCGGCATTCGCTTCAGCAGCGCTGCCCATAACGACAAATCCGAATCCCTTGGAGCGACCAGTCATTTTTTCACGAATGACTTCGGCGCTGACAACGGTTCCGAACGCTTCAAAAGCGGCCTTTAGGCCTTCGTCGGTTGTTCCCCATGAAATACCGCCAACAAAAAGCTTGGAATCGGTATCGTCGCCACCACGAGCCGGAGCAGCCTTAGGAGCTTCTTCCATGCTTGAGTCGGCAACTGGAGCATCTACTACGCTTTCATCAGCAGCATCAGCTACTGGACTTGTGTTTGTGTCTTCTTCCATTATATCTCTCAATCTAGTTTATCCGCAGGACGACCCTTTTGTTCCTTTGGTCGTATCAACGAGCGTGAAGCTTCTAGATCGAACCATAATGGATCCTACGTAGGTATATAGTACCGGAATGTGGGCGCAAGTAAATGGCAATTATGGCTAAAACCAGAAGTTGGTCAAGGAATTAGACTTGCCAGTTTAGGTTGTCGTCTGCTACTGTCGCCCCAGGAGGTGATCGGATGAGATCTCCAACACGCACTCCATCTCGTGGTGGCAACGATCTTATCGACGATGCCCGCACCTTTACATGTATCTTCGAAGCCGAATTCCGGCTCCGGCTGTTCAAATATGCCTTCCGCTATATTGGCAACCGCCAAGAAGCTGAGGACGTCGTTTCCGATACGTACATACGGGTAATGCGCAAAGTTTGTGACGGTGGCATTCGCCGCGTAACACTCCCCACTTATCTGTTCCGAGCTGCTCGAAATCGAGCTATCGACTATCTTCGTTCTAACCGGAGCGAAGAGATATCGCTAGAGCGAGTCTCGCACGAATCTTGGGGGCAAGACGCCTTTAGAGAAGTAATCGCCAACGAGGCTATCGGGTGTCTGCTCGAGTTCTTGCCAGAGGATTACCGTTTGCCGGTTCTGCTCTGTGACTTGCAAGACCTGCCGGCGCGTGATGCGGCGGAAGTGGTGGGTATCTCGGTCCCCGCCCTTAAGAGTCGACTCTATCGGGGCCGAAACGCTCTGCGAGGTCTAATGGTAAGAGAGGGAATCGTCCCCGTTCACTATTTAGACATGTTGCCAGTTCGTTCGGCCAAGAAGCGTTCGTACCAGCCAAACGGCAGTGTGAAAACTGGAAAAGCTCAGGAGCCAGGCTCGGTAGTTGTCTGGCGACAAGTTCCGGGTGCCAACCGGCCCCCAGCCCCAGATCGTTGCCCCAGGATGAACCCACAGGCGATTGCGGCGCTGGAGGAGGCGGACCGTAACTCGGTGCGCTTGGAGTTAGATCGGATGCCGCAGCCCTCCTCAAATGGCCACCTCAACGGTCATTTCGAGCTCCCTCCCCATCCGGAGGAGGTGGTTACGCTGCAACAAAAGACGAAGCCAAGGAGAACCCCCGTTGCCAAAGAATTCTTCGGCAGAAAGGGGTTGTTTGAATCGGCGGAAGCGCTAGCATCCGCCATTCTGGCTCAGAACGACGATCTCGGAACGCTCAAAGAGTTGAACAGATTGTTATTCCTGGCTAGCCGAAAGCGGCGCAAGCGCCAGTCGCTTGGCAACAAAATCCGGGCGATCGTCATCGATCTGATCTTCGACTTAGTCGATAACGATGACCGACGTGCCCGTAACTGGGTTCGCCGTCTAACGGCGGAATTCCCGCCCGCCGCCGACACGCCCGACCACCTATACCTGCACTAACGCAGACTCGCCCTCACTCACCTGAGGGCGTTTTTTTGTGGTAAATCACATAATAGATTTGGATATTTCGCCATACTTACCTAAAACACGTTGGTGGCGATAGCCCTTTTGTGGGAAATCCTAATAATTCCTCCTCTAGGAAGAGTAGGCTGAAACAAGATTAGTTAAGAAAGGAGGCCTATGGCCGAATTAAAGAATACCCGCGGTAAAATTGGACGAGCGACCGCCGCTGCTCGGCGAGATGCTGAAGACATACTGGAAGATGGTATGGACCAAGCCCGAGAATACGTTGATGAGATGAAGGGCCGCGCTGGCGAGGCCTGGGAAGGAACGAAGCGCCGGGTACGGAAGGGTGCCGCTCAAACTCAGGAATACGCCGAAGATCATCCGTGGCATATGGCAGCGATCGGGGCAGTAGCGGGATTCTTACTGGCCGCGCTCGTTATTCGCCGCCGCGACTAAGATGTTTCGTTTTTTGGCTAGCTTCTTAACCCTGAAGTTAGTTGACCGTGTCTCGGCGGAAGCGGAGCGGGCCAGGCAAGAAATGTTGGTAACGGTAAGAAAAGCCGGCTTTGGCCTACTTGCTCTCAAGGTCAGCTCCTCCCTGCTCTTGATCGCCGTCCTGTTATTGCTGTTTAGTCTATTCCTTCATCTGTCCGACTTGCCGCGGTTTGTGATGCCGCTGGTCTGGACCGGTTTGGTAAGCGCCGGTGGCGCCCTGTTGGGTATCATTACCGCCGGTACCCTGATGCGCCACTAGCGCCTCTTGGGTCCGGTTGGCCGTGCCGCCCAAATAAAAAGAGAGTACGCTTATTAGTATGAGGGTGTTCCGGCTTTTGGTATCAATCGCTATACCGCTACTGGCGGCAGTAATTGGCTCACTTTTTACGGTATCCGCGCTGTCTGGCTGGTACACTGGGCTCGCCAAGCCCTTTTTTAATCCGCCGAACTGGCTATTCGCTCCAGTTTGGACCGCGCTTTATATAATGATGGGGGTAGCGTTATATAACGTTTGGGAGAGCGCTGCTGACCGTTATCAAAAACAAGCGGCCATGACCCTATTCTTCGTCCAGCTGGCAGTTAACGTGTTGTGGTCGATTCTCTTTTTTGGACTAAAGCTGCCATTTTTGGCCCTGTTTGAGATTATCATCCTCTGGCTGCTGATCACGCTAACTATTAGCGCTTTTGGGCGCGTTAGTAAATTGTCGGGAATACTTCTTTGGCCTTACCTAGCATGGGTGACGTTTGCCACCCTCCTGAATGCTGCGATAGTTTGGCTAAATTAGCTTCTAAACTAAATTGTCGCCTCAGACCGCTTAAAGAGGCCAGCAATTATTAGCAATACGATCGCACCGAGTAGCGCCTCCAAAAAGAAGCTGAGGTTAAGACCAATTGCCCCAAGCGCCCAGTTTCCAATTAGCGCTCCAACTACCCCCACAACAATATTACCAAGCGCACCAAATCCTCGTCCGGTCATAACCATTCCCGCCAGCCACCCCGCTACTCCGCCAATTATTAGTACCCATAGCCACTCCATTTAAACTCCTTTCCTAAATCCAATTTTTGGATTTTCGTCTAAGAAACCACTTATACAAACATAGTTTTCCACTGATAGTGTTGGCGATCAATGTGAGTACCTCTAAATACTCGCTACTTACAGTAGTCGCTGGTTTTGCCTGCAGCACCGTTGCTAGGTAAGGCTCTAAGGGTTGCCTCATCGGTGCTTGGTAGTAAATCCAGCCAACACATAGCGTAAATTGCTTGATCGCCGTCTTCCTGGTGAGCGGCCACCCAAGCTGGGTCGGCGGCAGCGGCATTTTTTTGTACTTGACTATAAACGCCAAAGTCAAAACCAACATTGGGGCCGTTATCGCCTTTTAGGAAGCCCACAGAAGTCGCAACGGTTTCTCCAGCGGCAACCTTAACATTTTTTATTTCAGTAGTCCGCGAGTCATCAATCTTTGCCTCGGGCAATTTATCGGCGGCGGCCTGCAGCTTTGGCGAAAGTGTTCGTAAGTGGTCGAAGCGGTAATCAAGGCCGCAGTCTGATTCGAATTGAAACATATATTGCAGTTCGCCCTGCTCGATATAGCGACTGCCGCTAGCTACTTTAGCCGTAATTGGTGCGATCACAGTTATATCATCGTTCATAAGCCCATCGAACCTTAGCCCGCCATGGGGCTTAAAATCGCTGCCACGAACCTGTCCTGGATAGAGTACGGAAGTTGCTTTAGCGATATCGGTTGGCGGCAGGATTTGATCGCAGCTCTGCGCGGTTAAGGCGCTGCTATTGGCAGTGGTATCACCCGAACTCGAACTGTCATTTTTGGGCTTTTTGTTTGCTACAAATAAGGTAGCAACGGCAATAATCACCAGCGGTAGGGCAACAAACAAAAATATCTTTCGTCGAGAAGTCATGTAATTATCGTAACAAAAAATGCCCTGAAGGGCATTTTTTGAAGCTTAATTGGCGGTTATTTCTTCTTGGCAGGAGCAGGTGGTGCGGGCGGAGTTGGTAGAACTAGACTGTTTAATTTCCAGCTATCACCCTCTTTAATTAAGCCGATGGTGCCGAGGCTGGGTTTTTCGTCTTTTTCAACGCCAGCGAAGATTAGCTGGCCAACGAACTGACCGCCCAGGATGGTGCCGCCAGGGACGTTGATGTTGCGCTTAAGGTAGGTGGACGAGTTGGTCAAGGCGCTGGAGATGTCTTTAACGCTGCTTTTTGTCTTGAACTCAGGGGCCGAGCCGTCAAATAGTTCCTGAGCCTTGCTGTCCTTGGCAAGGTTTAGGTTGGCGGGGATAACTTGCTTGATTTGATCGATGTCAGCCTTGTTAGCGGCATCGCCTAGGCTAATGGTAGTATTGACCACCTGGACGAAGGCATCGCTTTTGGTCTGGGCGGCCACGATGAAGGGGGTGGGGCCACCGTAAACATAATACTGGCGAATCTGACGGCCATCTTTATTGACCACAACGGTTGACGATCTGTACTTACCGACGAATGAGAAGGTGGTTTTCACGTCTTCGCTGACATTCTTTTTCAAGTCTGGAACTAGTGTTTCCTCGACGTATCGCTTTAGGTCAGAGCTGTCGCTTGCCTTAATGTCGCTAGCGTTTATCTTCCAAACAGCTAAACCAGCCGCATCAAGTAGCTTATCGAAGGTATCGAGCTTATTAGCTTCAATGCCAGACGGTATTAGGTATTGAAGGCCTGGCGTCGTCTCATCGACGCTATAGGACTTAGGAACCGAGAATAGGTAGTCAGCGCCGAAGCTAACGTAGCGTGGGTCGGCGGCGTAGGTTTCGTTGGCCGTTTTAATAAAGCCAGTTTGCGCTTTGGCGCGCAGAGATTTCTGAATTAACAGGAAACCGCCGCCAAGAACGATAATGGCGATTAGGGCAATTACTAACCAACGCCAAAACTTACCTTGAGTATTTTTGCTGGCCGCTGGTCGACTGATGTCGGCTGGGTTCTGCGGATAAGGACTATTTATATTCATGATATTTTCGTTTCACCTTCCATCATTACTTAAGTATTTACTTTTTTCACATTAACACACCGTCGAGTCGTCATCAAGAATCGTCTACTGGGTCGGGGCTGGCGCGGCAGCGGGAGCTCCGGTGATCAGCCCACCAGGGAGCTGAAGGGCCAACAATTTCCATACGCCACCAGACTGACGAAACTGTAACACGGCCACCTTGCTATTGGCAGGGTTCTTGGAGNNTAAACGGTACATATCGTCGAACATACGGTTACTTAACATAAACGAGTGAGAGAGGACTAATAGTTTCATCGTTTCGTAATCCGAGAATTTGGCTGAAGCTATGCCCAGGGTGTCAACAACCCGATGGTAGGCTTCGGAATCGTCACGGGCGATCACGTTAACGGATTGGCTCAGGTTAACAATAAATTGTCGCCGAACGACGGTGTTGTCTTTTTTGACAATTACTTCGGCGGTCCGGGCGTTGTCTTCTTTGCGGTTACCAAAAGTTACATCTGCCGTACCTTTAAAAGCCTCAACGGCGGCGGGTTTGATGGCTTCATTGACATAACGCTCGAACGCCCCCGTATCACCGTTGAGAGGGATTAGGGCTTGAACGGCGATAGCGCCGTTGTTGAATAGGTCGTCTAGGGTGTTGGTTTTGATACCGGTATTGAAGTTGTATAAGAACTGGCCGCCGACCACTAGCTTATCGTCAACGGCTTTGCCTTTCGGGGCCTCGTAGTAGTAGTCGTCGAAACTTATGTAGAAACTTTTTTCCTGTTGAGTGACCTTTGCTGTTGAGCTGCTCCTACTGGCTGCTTTGTGAACGTAGTAGCCAGCAAAGAAGAAGGCTACGGATACGAGCACAGCGGCAACGATAACAATATTTCGCTTCGGTAACATTTTTTTATTCTACTAGGTGACTGAATAAATTCAACAGGCTTATTATCCAGATTACCAAAAAAGGGCCGAAGCCCTTTTTTGGTGTCTTGCGAATTTCTTCTAGAGACTAGTTGACGATCGGGTTCAACAACTGGAAGTTAGTTCCGTCGTAAACCACGTGCGCAACCATGTTAGCAGCGATGTCGCCATCGGCTAGGGTTGTTGCAGCTCGCTTCTCAATTGTCTGAGCACCAAGACCGTTCACGTTAAGTGAAGCAGCGCCGGTGTTAGCAGTAGCAGCGAAGAAGTAAACTACTTGACCTGCTACGTAGCCAGTCAAGGCCGGAGCCAAGGTGACTGCGTAGGTGTCGGTTCCAACGGCGTCAACTGCGTAGTTGAATCCACCTTGGATTGTTACTGTTGCGCCGGATAGGCGAACTGTACCGACTGGGGCACCCGTGATGTCACCCATGGTAATGACGTTAGCAACGTTACCGGTAGCGATGTTGACTGTTTGAATAGCCGCACCAGTACCAATAGCGATTGTTCGAGCGTCAGCTGTTGTACCAAGGTTCAATCCTGCGGTACCAGCGTGGATGGTAGTAACCGAAGCACCACCAGCCGTTGCGTTACCCATAAGGATTGTCTTGACAGCGTTACCTGTAGCGATATCAACTTCTTGAGCACCGGTGCTAGCACCGATTGTGATCAAGCCGGTTCCGGCTGTACCACCGAATACTACTGTGCCTGAGGTCTGAGCAGCACCAATAGTAATGGTTGAAGTAGCAGCCGTTACAAGAGCGAAGTTACCAGTACCAACATTCAAGGTCATGGAAGCAGCGCCTGTGGTAGAACCCATGGTTACTACGTTAGCAACTGCACCAGTACCGATGTTAACGGTTTTCACGCCTGTACCGCCGGTGGCGATATCAACTGTCTGAGCACCTGTACCACCAGCAAGGGTGACAGTACCTGTCTGGACGCCGCCACCAATGGTGACTGTTCCAGATGTCTGTGCGCCACCGATGGCGATTGTACCGGTTGTCATGGTAGCACCCATGGCAAGTGAACCAGCTGTTTGAACGTTAGCAATCGTTACAACGTTAGCAGCAGCGCCACTAGCGATTGAGACTGTTTTAACGCCTGTACCACCACCACCGAGGTCAACGGTCTGAGCGCCTGTACCACCACCGATTGTGATTGCACCGGTCTGAGCACCTGTACCACCGATTGTGATTGTTCCAGTTGTCATAGCAGCACCGATATTAACGGCACCAGCTACTTGAACGTTAGCGATATTCACGGTCGAAGCACCGGCACCGTTAGCGATAGCTACGGTGTTTGTTCCGGATGAAGAACCAAGAACCATGTTACCAGTTTGAGCTGTACCACCAATGGTAATAGTACCGGTTGTGGTTGAAGCACCAACTGCGTAAGTGGAAGTAGCAGCACCGTCTAGGCTGAAGTTACCTGTACCAACCAACAATGACATGCTGGCAGCACCTGTGACTGTACCCATGGTAACGATGTTACCGATGGCGCTTGTACCAATATTAATGGTCTTGACGCCTGTACCACCCGTACCAATGTTCAATGTCTGAGCACCTGTACCACCACCGAAGGTCATGGTACCGGTCTGGACGCCGCCACCGATAGCGATTGTTCCAGATGTCTGGGCGCCACCGATTGTGAAGTTACCAGTTGTCAGAGCAGCACCCATGGCAACTGAGCCAGTTGTGACGCTGTTGAACAAGGTGTTAGCTGCCGAAATACCACCGTTGATAGCCGTGACGCCAGTTGTGGCCGCCGCGTTACCTAATGTGATGCTTCCGGTTGTGTTAGCTGTAGCAGCAGTGAAGTTACCGGTTGTTAAACCAGTTGCTAAACCAACAGCACCAGTTGTGATGTTGTTGTAAAGCGCACCTGTGCTTGTTACGGCTGAACCAGCCACTGTGTTAGCTGTGATCGATGTAGCGTTTAGGGCAGCGAAGGTTGGAGTACCGGTGAAGGTAATCGTGTCTGCTGCAGCGTCACCTAGGGTTACGTTTCCGCTAAATGTTGCATCGTTGGTGACTGCTAATGTGCCAGAAATGGCAGTATTACCAGTTGGACCAAAGCTAACTACGGTTGTGCCAGCTGCACTATTCAAGTTCAAGATGTTGGTGTTACCACCGCTTGAGAGCTGAATAGCCAAAGGCACCGTGTTAGTTGTTGGCAGAATGGTCTGAGCGGCTGTTGGGGCAATAGCGACTGCACCGGCAGCAACTGGCAAACCAGTGAAGGTTGCACCAGCTGAGAAGACGTAGCTTGTTGCACCGAAGTACATAGCGTCATCTGTGTTGATATGCAGGTTACCATTGTCATATAGCTGCGAACCACCCCAGCCACCCTGAGTGTTTAGAAGGTTGATTTGACCTTCAACACCGTTAGCGGGACGGATCCAGAACGTACCTACAGCGTTACCCGCTGTTGTACCGAAAGCGTGCGCGGGAGACGCACTTGTGAACACAGCAACCATGGCAATTCCCAACACCAAGCCAAGGGCTGTTTTTACTAGATTAGTTAAGTTTTTTATTATTCCTCCTTTTTTACTTTGTACCTGTGTTTGTGCTGACTTGTTGCCGACCATTACTAAACACGTCAACTCAAGCACCTATCCTCCTAACTATCGGTCGATAGTGCCCGCTTGTCAAGGCCCCCATTAACAGGTTCAGAATTACCAACCTGCCTGTAGCTTTTTCTAACCAAGAGACTTGAGAACGAACCTTCTAACACCTCAACCCTGGCGGGTTATTACCTATATATGTGGCACTAGCCACTAGACGGAAAACGGCGCGTCGCGTATATATATAGTAACGACTAGACAGAAAGGAAATATTAACCAATGAACAACAATCTATTTCGGACCGTTTTGACCGCACTAATCTTCGTCTTACTATTAGGGTATGGCTTCACTTCCTGGAAAAGCCACCAGCCAAAGACTTCGGGATCCCGAGTGGCCATCTATCTGGCTGACGGCCAAACTTACTTCGGCTACGCCAGCAGCCTCAACAATAATACGGTTATGCTTACCGACGTTTACTTCCTTCGGGTTCCAACGGCTTCAACCGGAGCAACCCCTGCCGCCGGACTTCAAAAAGTCGATCTAATCAAGCTCGGTTTAGGCGGTGACGACGATCTAGTTGGCTCAAAAGACAAAATGGAAATAAACCGCGACGCCATAAAGTACGTTCAAGAGATGAAGGACGACTCGCAGGTCAACCAGAAGATCGCTGACTATTTAAAGAAGCAGGCCGGTAACTAACCAGCCGACCAACCATAAGCTTAAAGACACCGGCCACGAGCCGGTGTCTTTATTGTTGGCACGACCCTAGCTACCAAACTGCTTAGTTATTGTCGCCGCCACACTGGCGCGGTCGCTGGTATATATAAATAGTAACTGGACGTTTTTAGGGCCACGAACCTTAAGTTGGAGGCCGGCCGGAATTTCGGTAATCTTCAGGCTCTTGTCGACAGGGGCTCCCTTTGCATGCTTGATTAGTCCCAAAACCACTTTGGTAACACAGTCCATTCCAACTGCCACGGCTACCAATCCTTCCGCGACATCAATAACGCTCCCGTGTTTGGCGGCGACCTTCTTACCTGCAGCGTGCGGCATTTGTTCGGTACTAGTTCGGCTGGTGTTCGGTTATTGGTTCAATACTGCTCACAACGCTATTATACATCTTACTATCTTAAGAAATTGTTGCCTTACCGCAATTCCCGGAGAAGTAGTAGGGTTCCGACAGCGGTGGATTACCACGGACGAGTACGACAAAAAGGCCGAAGAGCTTAAACAAAAACAGTACGAAATCGACGTTAAGCTCCGACAGTATTCAAAGGCCGACGAGAGCTTCGCTACGACGGTTTCCACCCTGTTAGACGTTACTTCGCGAGCCTACGCTATCTTTGAAAGTTCGAAAGACGAGCGTAAACGCCAAATCCTCAATTTCTTATTTTCGAACTTAACTTTGGAAGGCAAAAAGCTCAATTTTAACCTGAAAGCACCCTTCGACGCAGTGCTAGTTGCGTCAAGTCATTCGAACTGGCTCCGGAGGTCGGATTCGAACCGACGACCAATCGATTACACGTACCCACCAGTTTCTTGGTGGTGTGGACCATCTCATCATCCACGTGGGATGCGGGGCGTATGGCCTCTGAACCTTCCGCCTCATAGCGAGATAAAATCGCTAAGTGGTCATAGACCACTATTACTGAGGAGGCTTGGCTGCGGATTACCCACTTGGTAACAGTTCCCAAGGAGGGCTTCCCGACAATTAACCCCGTTTTTCAACCTCAGTTGCCTGAGGAAGCTGCGTAATGCCGGCATGTACTTCGCGGTGACAGTTGGCGCAAAGGAGAAAACAGTTCGCAAGCTCATTCTTAACTTTTTCCCACGAACGGGTATATCCTTTTTGACCGATTGCAAAACGCTTTTTAGTTTCATCGATGTGATGAAAATCTAACGCTGCGTTGCACTTACTGTAACCACAGACTTGGCACATGCCACCCAAATACTCCACTGCCATTTCCTTAACCTTCTTTCGTCGCTTGGCCACGGCCTGAGTATTGTACTGGGCTCTGTCGGCGTATGTTCGCCTTTCCATTTATAACCATCTTACACACGGAAAGACTTATGACACAGTCGACCGCTCTGCCGCTGAGCTACTCCGGAATAATAACGTAAGGTACCCAGGTATTTTACCTGAACCAGGGCCACTTGGGCAACGGCTGCACATACGCTAAGCTGAAGAAGTATTCAGGAGGGAATTCAAAATTGACACACTAAAAATCTCACAAGAGCTTCTTCTTCAGGGCATCTAGCAATAATATGGATACCCTAAAGATTGCCGTTTCTGGTTCGGCGGTCGATAACTGCACCCCAGACGCCGCCAAACGATCCGAAGAAGTCGGGTATTGGTTAGCTAAAAAAGACGTGGTGGTAGTAACCGGCGACACTACCGGCATGCCCTACGAAGCGGCTAAGGGCGCTAAGCGCGGCGGCGGTTTTACGGTTGGCATCTCGCCAGCGGCGACGTACCGCGAACACGTTAAGAAGTATCGACTGCCGCATAAGTACACCGACTTTGTGATGTACACCGGTTTTGGTTACTCCGGCCGCAACTTACTTTTTATTCGCTCGGCTGACGCTGTCATTTTTATTTGCGGCCGAATCGGCACGTTGAATGAATTTACCATCGCCTTTGAAGATAAAAAACCGATCGGTATTCTGACCAATTCCGGCGGGATTAGTAACGAAATCGATCATTTATTGGAAATATCTAAACGGGGCATGGGTAAAGTAGTTTTTGACG
>CXWL01007646.1_pt2 | contig 12570 bp, 14 predicted proteins | sample 590931 | NCBI WGS metagenome assembly CXWL01 (sample SAMEA3498368, study PRJEB10139) | groundwater metagenome | biome: water well; material: biofilm material | place: Germany | collected 2015-04-27
GTCGAAGGTGATATTGTTTTTGTCTTCGGCATTGGAAACGTAGCAATCGTAATTCGATGTGTGCCCAATATCGCCGCAGCCGCAATAGCAGGGGATGTCTTTCATGATGTCGGGGTTGACGGACGCAAACTGATATGCCTCCTGCACAGACACAGGCGCGGATTGAACATCCATTGGCATTTGATCCAGCGGCAGCATGTAGAGATGGACTTCGTTTGTTTGGGAGGTTGAACAGGCGGAAACTGCGCTGGCGGCCAATGCCGCGATGACGATAAGAAATAAGATGTTGCGGGTCTTTGAAAACATAGGGGTCCTCCGTGTTCGGATGACCCAATGGTAGCCTGACAATTCAATTATCCCCAGCGCAGGTTGGCGCAATGCCTCATGCGCCAAATGGCTTATGAGGAATGTCATCAAAAAAACTTCGAACTTCACCAGGACAAATAGGTCACGCTTGTAGCGTGACGTCACGTTGCAAACGTGACCTACTCATTGCGTAAGTGAGTTTAATCCTCTTCGAGGGGGTGCTCCACATCCCCCGCCATGAAAGCGTCAGGGTTTTGTTCAAAGACGCGCAGGCAGGCGCGCGTGCAAAAATATATTCGTTCGCCGCGATAGTCCGCGCTTGGATATTTGGAGGGGTCTTTAATTTTGCCTCCGCAGGCGGTTTCGAATTCAGGTTCGGCAGGAAGGTTTGTTTGGTTCTGATCCACGATGATCGATCCTTTTCTCAATATAGAATTTCATCCCGAATTTTACCTTCTTCCACGATCAAGTTGCCGCGCAACATGCGGGCGTACTTCTAATTGGTGTGCAAGCAAAAGGTGTCAGGGGAGGCAGAGGGTTCGCTGGGCTGTGAAAGGCCCTCACNNGAAAAGTCTTCCTAATTGGGGTGAGGGAAAAGGGTAATCCTGACAACCTTTGCTTGCACACTTCTAATTGATCCATCTTTGCAGACAGTGAATATCGCTTTGACGAGGTGTGACAGTGGTTTTCAGCCCGCTTCGATATAAGCAAAATAGCCTATCTTTTGGATAGGCTATCAGGTAGCGCGACCCTTCGGTAAACTCAGGGCAGGCATTCATGTCGCAGAGGACTAAATAAATTTCGCGTTACTTCAAGGCTGTGCCGCAGTGCGGACAATTCTTCCAATCAGCTTGCACGCTCTTCGCGCAATTGGGACAGGGATTCTGAGCGGATGGCGACGTGGGATTTCCAGCATTTCGCACCAGCGCCGCGACGCCGAATACGATGAGGGCAATCACGCCAACGGGAACCAGCCACATGAAAGCCATACCGAACCAGCCGAAGGGAGAGTAGCCCCAGCTACCCATCATACCGCCAGGTCCGCCCATCATACCCCAGCCGCCGCGATAGCCCCAGCCGCTCATCATGCCTCCCCCGAAGAGGAAAAGAAGAGCGAGAAGCCCAACAATCGCAATAACCAACCAATTTATCTTTTTCATTTTGTTTTTCCTTTTATAATAGACTTTATCGGTAATTAGAAAAAACGTCCCGAAGGTTACCGTCAAGCGCTCAAATTCCTCGAAAAAAACCTCGGGACGGTGCATAACATCAGTTATTTTATAATGCCTGTCCGCAGTGCGGGCAGTTTTCCAGTCGTTTTGCACAGCCTGATTGCAATGCCACTACCCTTTTTATGATCCAAGAATATCAGGCATATTTAAAGGTTGTGTAAAGACGGGGCAAAGAGTGGGTGAAGAATTTATCAGGGAAAGACGACGGCTTGTTCATCGTATTGATAAAGCCGTCGTCAAAGAAAGGTTAATGCTGGTGAGTGTGCTCGTCGGCTTTGCCGAGATGTTTTTCAGTCTCCTTGTCGAAAGCCTTCTTACAGCCCTACATACGCATCGCCATTGGGAGCATGAACAGGTAGATATTCATGACCGTGAGAATCACAATCAAAGCCGCGTAGGGGATGAAGGTGCCCCAGACTTTGCCCTCGGGGAGATTCGTCTTGGTAATGCGATAGGCGGTATAAAGGGAGCCGATAAAACCAAGCGCGAGCAGTCCGTATTGCAGGGCTTGAATGGTTCCCATGCCCACCAATGCGGGCGACGCGCCATGCACTTCCTGACCGAAGAGCGCGATGGCTGTGTAGAAAATGGACTTGCCTTCCGCCAGCAAATGGAACAGGTTGTGGGCGATATGACCCGCCACATCCAGCGCGATGATGGCATATCCAAAGCGGGCGAAGTTTTCGACCAAAGTGGCTTTATTGAATTTGCCTGCAATCCATGAAGCCATGCCGAGCAATGCCACAGGAATAATGATGGCAATGGCAAACGTGATGCTGAATGTGATCGCGTAATTGGTTGTGCCAACTGCCCGCTCCAGCCATTTCAGCATGGACCCCCAGATTTCGAGCATGGTCACATTCTGCACGAAGACGATGCCCATGATGACTGCTGACAAAAACGCCTCCTCCATTTTGGGTTTGCGGATGAACCACAATTCCTTCGTGGGCGTGCGCACGGTCAGTTGGATCGAGTCATTCGGGCAGTTCTTGATGCAGTCCGCGCAGATGACGCAGTTGGCGTTGGAGGTCATCGTCTTGGGAAATTCGAACATTGGGCAGCCTGGCGCTTTCTCCGTGCCTTTGTAGCAGGAGGCGACAGTACAGGCGGCGCAAATCTCAGGCGTGCCGCGCAAAGCCAACATACCTGTGCGGGCATAATTGCCCGATAAACCGCCAAGGAAACAAACGTGACGACAGAAGGTGCGGCGCTCAAAGAAGGAACCAGAAGCGATGACGCCCGTGGTCAATGTCAGCATGAGAACGCCCGAGCCGAAGGGATTTTCCACCACGCCCCAGACGTGATCGCTCCAGGTGATGAAGATGAAGAGCGCGTCGATGATCCAGATGCCGTATTTTTTCAGGAACTTCGGAACCGGGCGGTTGTTGCCCACAAATTTTTGCACCAGGTCATTGATCGTGGCAAACGGACAGATCGCGCACCAGAATCGCCCGAGGAACAAAAAGATGATCGGGATGAGCGGCCACCACAACACCCAGGTCAGAGCCGTGCCGAGATTGTCATGCGCGGATTCAGGACCAAGCAGAAGTTGGAACATGATGACCATGAAGATGATCAGTGTCGGCCATTGAATGATCCCCGGGAACCACTTACTGCGCATGAGCCTGTCAATCGCTTTGATTTGCAGGAGATTGCCCCCCGCGAAGATATTTTTATTTTGGGGTTTGAGTTCGGTGTTCATAAAATTACACGCCCTTTACGAAAACAGTTTTCTGTTTTTTCATTACACCCGCCGTAACCACCAGCGCGGCGTTGAGGATGGCAAAACTCCACAGGATGGCTGTTTTAGAATTCTTCCCATAAATTTCAACGGGGAATTCAGCCGCCAGCATTTCACCGTTGATCGTGAAATGAACATTGAATATCCACGCGCCAGGTTTATCGAGGAGTATTTCGCCTGAATACTGGCCAGATTCATGCGCAGGTTCAAGCAAGACCATGATCGGCTCTTCGTCATGACCGTCTGACGCGGGTTCATTATTGGGGCGCATAACGCCAGTGGATGGGGTTTCTGTTGCCATAACCATTTCGCCCATGCCCCCTGCGATTGGGGCTTCAGTGGGCATGTCCATTCCGCTCATACCACCCGTATTCGACTCAACGCCAGCGCTCTCATCGTGCCCTGGCATATTTTCAACGGGCATGGCAGTTACTTCCACATCTGCGTTACGGACGGGCATACCCATGCTGTCTGTCAGCGTGACCACAATGATATTCTCGCCTTTTGCCCATTTGTTCTGGCTGGCAAGAGTGACGTGATACCCATCAACTTCCATTTCAAATCCCTGCCCCCCTTCGCCTTCATTTGCCAACACCGCATGGGGATATGCAAACAGGACGGCTATTATGAAAAACAAAGTTGAGCTTGTGTAGAGAAGCCTTTTCATTGATCCTCCCCAGCGATGAAAATTTGATTGCGCATGATCATGCCTCCGTGAAAATCGTAATGATGTGCAATCTTACCCAGCCTGGTTGTTATTGCTCACGGCCAAATTGCGGTAAAACTCCCACGCCATCCTGCTTATGACGAACATCACCCAGCCATTATGACTGGGTGATGTTTCATTTGGACGCTGACAAGCCCCGCCTCACAACTTGACCGTCAGCCTGGTCCCGTTTCCCAAAGCGGATTCTATCTCAAGCCTTGCGCCAATCAAGACCGAGCGTTCATGGATGCCGAGCAGGCCAAAGTGCCCGCTGGGAGCAAGCTCTATCGGACTCTTTGGCGCGATGAATCCATTGCCGTTATCCGTCACTTCCATTTTGATTTCATCGTTTTCAAAAGCAATCTTCAAATCGGCGCGGGTGGCTTTGGAGTGTTTGACCACATTGTTGAGAGCCTCCTGCGCGATCCGATAGAGCGATAATTCCACTTCGCGGGCAATGCGGCGTTCCTGTCCTGTTTTTTGGAAATCCACAATCAGATGGTTGTTCTGACTCGTTTCACGCGCCAGCATTTCCAGCGCGGTAACAAGCCCCAGGTCTTCGAGATAGATCGGCCGCAGGGCGCGCGTGAGGCGGCGCAGGTTCCCGATGGTTTGCTCGGAAAGTGATTCCAATTCATTAAGCGATTGCCTGCCATGCTGATCCTTGACCAATTTCTGCGCGAGTTGCACGCGTTGTTTCAACGCAATCACCGCCTGGATGGTATCGTCATGCAATTCACGCGCCAACCTTGCGCGTTCCTCCTCCTGCGCCGAGGTGATCGCGCCGATGTAATCGTGCAATCCCTCCTGCGCGGCTTTCACCTTGCGCGCCATTTCGGTCAATTCCAATTGCAAGTGCTGCACTTCCGAAATCCCGCCAACAGATTCCTTGATTGCCTCAAAGTCACCCCATGCCAGCGCGGCGGCTTTGGATTCAAGTTTTTGCAATGGCTGGACAATTTGTTTGGCGGCAAACCATAAAGCGCCCACCGTAAACAAAAGCGGCGGAATCAGAACCAGTGGCGCAACCAGCGTAAATTCCAGAATGGGATCAGTGGCGATCTTCCACTCGTCTTCCGCCAGATGCAGGCGCATCTCCTGCCTGTGGGCGATGACACTGCCAATGGCAATGGCCATCGAGAGCAGGGTCATTGGCAGAATGATCATGGCGAACATGCGCAAAGAAAGACTGCGCCAGAACGGGCTGCGGATGGGTTCGTTTTTCATGAATTACTGACCTTACGCACGAAAGAACTCCTTGCCGAAAATTTTAACGCCAAGCCACAAAGACGCGAAGTTTTATTTCCCTTTGGGCCTTCGCGTCTTTGCGTTAGATGTTTTGGGCAAGTATCCCACCCTGCAGAGCGGACTGCGTAAGGTGAGTTATTCATCTGCCAGATTGCCCGTTGTTTTGGAAATCAACCCCAATGAAACTGCGCGCATGACCGCCTCGGTGCGGCTGTTGGCTTGCAGTTTGGCGAAGATATGCGCGAGATGTCCCTGCACGGTGCGGTCACTGATGCTGAGTTGCACACCGATGGCTTTGTTGGTGAATCCCTTTGCCGCGAGTCTCAGCACATCCAATTCACGGTCGGTCAAAGGTTCCACCATTTTCTTCTCAGGGCCTTTGAAAATATTGGACATCAATTTACGGGTGATGGAAGGGTCGAGCGCTGACTTGCCCTCATGCACATCACGGACAGCTTGAACGAGATCGTCCGCCTGAGCGGTCTTGAGCACGTATCCGTTTGCGCCCGCCTGCAAAACCGCCATCACGTACGGGTCGTCGTCGTAGGCGGTGAGAATGAGCACGCCCACTTCGGGCAGGTTGGCGCGTACCCAACGCGTCACTTCGATTCCGCTGGCTTTTGGCATTTGGATGTCGAGCACAGCCACATCGGGTTTGTGTTTTTGGATAAGGGACTGCGCCTCTTCCCCATCCTCCGCTTCGGCTATGACCTGGAGGTCGCTTGCGCTCTCGAGCAGCTGCCTCACCCCCGCGCGGACGATGTGATGATCATCCGCCAGAAGAATGCGGATTTTGTCTTTTGATTTGCTCGATGACTTTGCCATAATTCAATTTGTCCAATTCGTTGTTCAGGGCTTGGGTTTGAAAAACTGAAGGGAAGGCAAGCCAGACGAGGCCCAGACCAGCTAAAAGTCCAGAGAAGAAGCGCATGATCGAGTTGAACGAGCCAAGCGCGTCGCCCGCGTAAAAAGTCGCGGGGAGGGTGTTCTTCGTCCAATCCGCCAGCCATTGATTTGTATCGCGGAAGCCTTGGCCGATGCCAGCATAATCGCTGAACATGTGCGTTCCACCGTCTATTATAAGGGGAAGCAGGAGCAAAACAAATCCCCACCACGGCAGGGGTTTGATTTTGCGGCGCAGCGGAAACCATAAAACTGCGAACAGCCAAACGCTGGTATAGAACGAAATCATGCGATCTGACCAGGCGATCTTCCAGCCTATGGCTTCGTTCCCGATGAATTGACGAAGCACAAGCGGGTTGATCGTATCCTGCCATGCGGCTTGAATTTCAACAAGCGAGTACATGCTCTTTTGCCCAAACAGGAAAAGGGAACGTTCTGGCAATTGGTGGCAGAAGAACGAGTAGGCAAAGTAGATTGCCCTTCCCGCGCCCGTCCAACCGGCTTGCATGAAGATGGGCGCGAGAAAAGGCGTGAATACCCACAGCCCATACACAATCATGAAGGTCTCAAACCAGTGATCGCCAATCCATTGGAAAATGGATTGTTTTGATTTTGGAAGAGCGGTTGTTGTGAGCGTGGACATGATTTTCCTTTACGGCGCATTCGGTTCGGGCGCGCGGTTGAGGTTGGCGCGATAGAAGGCCTTGACTTGTTCCGAGTCGAATGTTTCAAATTTTTGCAAACGCCCCCAGGATGTCATCACCAGAGGAACCTCGAGGGAAGGCCAGGGATAGGCGATTATCTTTACGCCGCCGAGTTCATCCATGGCGGTTTTGATCTGGTCTTTCAAATCCGCGCAGCCGGCCTCCTCGAGCAGGCCGCAGTTGTACCAGAAGATGACATATCCATGCTCCAGGTTGTGGACGAGATAACCAGCGGGATATTGATAATCGTTGGTTTCGTAAAAGCCCGCGTCCAACTCCTCTGCATAGTGCGTACCCGATGTGGGCGGATCTGAATTGTATTTGCCAGGGTCTGAATTGGCAGGCAAATGAGGGGAACTCACCATCTCTGGAACGGATTCGCCCGCCGCGGGCTTGATTCCCTGCCAAACCATAAACCCAATGATCGCAATGACAGACAGCCCAATCCCGACCCAGATGAGATTGGAAGTTGTTTTTTGCTTGAGATGGCGTTCCCGCATTTGCTGTCGTTTTGTTTTTGTGCTCATTATTTCTCCTAAACTGGTTCAATAAAACAGGCGTCAATGATGTTCTTGACGCCTGTTTTAGCCAGCATATTACTGACTCACCTTACGCAGTCCGCTCTGCAGGGTGGGATACTTGCCCAAAACATCTAACGCAAAGACGCGAAGGCCCAAAGGGAAATAAAACTTCGCGTCTTTGCGGCTTGGCGTTAAAATTTTCGGCAAAGAGTTCTTCCGTGCGTAAGGTCAGTTACTGACTCACCTTACGCAGTTTTGCGTGTTTTAGGGTCATGTCGCCCTGAGCGGAGCGAAGGGTCTCTACGACTATCTTAGAGACCCTTCGCTCCGCTCAGGGAATCATAGGCGGTGCGTAAGGTCAGTTACTGAATTGGAAACTCGATAACTTCCTTGTAATCCAATTCGCCTTTACGCACATAGACGGTCAACTTCCAGTCGCCAGAATCGCTGAAATTGGCTTTAATGGAATACTTCCCGCCGCCCTGCTCGGTGGCCAGGCCGCTCATGCCCATTCCCGCCATCGCCGGGTGATCGGCAGACACATCCACCGTCGCGCCTTCGATGGGATTGCCGTCCGCGTCGGTGATGGTGAAGAGCAATTCGACATCGCCCTTCACCGCGGGATTTGGATTCGTGCTGACGGCGATATTAACCTGCTTTGCCGAGGTTGTGTCAATGGGCGCGGCTGCGCCTCCACATGCCGCCAACAGGACGGACAATAAAACCAGCACACTGATAAAGATCAACTTCCGCATTTTTTTACTTTCTCCTTTGTTTTTTTGATTGGGTAATTTTTGTATATCCGCGCAGGGTTCATGTGTAAAGAGCGTCCAGACTGCGATATTCGGCGCTTCACGAAGTTGAATTGGATTCGTTCGACCCTTAACGCAAAGAGGCTTGATTCTTTGCGCCATGGCGGCTTTACGTTAAAAAAAGAAAACCGCAATCAGTGACCGTGCCAAGTATACGAAACCTAGAGGAAATATTCATAAGCGCCTCGGATGGGCTTCATTGTATGGAATCTTCCGAAGCGCGCAAAGAGCCGCGTGGCGTATTGGCGAATAAGCAGAATCGCCTATCGGGCCAGCCTGCAATCTCGCGTAAAAGATCTACATATAGTGCATGGGAACGAGAAATCACCGTCCCGAAGGTTTAAAAATAATCAAGGTTTCCCAAGAAACCTTCGGGACGTTCCAACCTTCCACTCATTCGAAACACACCCAAACCATTTCCATCCTTTTTCGCCAAGTTCCAAAGCAAACCTTTCAAATGTAACAAAAGTCACTGATAACTTGGCTGGGATTATGTAAGATATAACCAATTCAGATAAATTTTGTGAAAAAAACCACATTACATAAAAGGAGAATGTCATGGTGAAGAAAGAAAATCAAGAAAACGAATCTGCCTCCAAGTGGCAAAAAGTTTTCGACAACATCTGGCTGTTGTTCCTGCTATCTTTACTGATCAGCGGCGCCATCTATAACGCCTGGGGATTGTACGATCTGTTGCACGTCCCGCTCGCCCCATAGGCAAAAAGGAGAATCAATTATGTTAGCCCCTGAAAAAATCTGGTGGAAACCCCTGGGCCGCATGGAAAAAACCTGGCTCACGGTGGCTTTTGTTTGGTGTGTGTTTTTGACGATTATGATGCCGCTCTGGTACTTCATGGGCAGGCAAAACGTACCCACGGAAACCTACCGCGTCACGCCGACGCAATTCAATGAAAAAGTAACCGCCTTTGCCGAACAATACAAGGTCGGTGAAGACACCATCAACGGCGTTACCCTCCCCGTTGTAGAAGCGCCTCCCGGCAGCGACGTGTACCTGCGCGCCAGCACCTGGCAGTGGTATCCCATTTTGCAATTCCAAAAGGGATCGGAATACCGCCTGCACATTTCCTCGATGGATCTACTGCACGGCTTCTCGCTCCAGCCGGTCAACATCAACTTGCAGGTTTTGCCCGGCTACGATTATGTGGCGACCATCATCCCCACCAGCACAGGCGAATTCACCATCGTCTGCAATGAATTTTGCTCCCTCGGCCATCACACCATGATCGGCAAAATTATCGTGAAATAGGAGAAACAAGATGGCTACACTTGCCCCAACAACTCCCTGGGTGAAAGGCGCAAAGGATGATTTCCGCGTCTGCGGCGTGACCACCCTCAAAGTGGACATGCACACCGAACGCCTCATCATTGCCAATGCGGTGATGGCGGTTGTCTGTCTCGTGCTCGGCGGGATCGCGGCGTTATTGATCGCCCTCACCCGCTGGCAGGCGATCCACCTGCTCGATGCCACCTGGTTCTACCGCCTGCTCACCCTGCACGGCATTGACATGCTCATCGCATGGATCGTATTCTTCGAAATGGCAGGCTTGCATTTTGGTTCCACAGCCCTGCTGAATGCGCGTCACGCCGCCCCCAAACTGGCATGGACGGGCTTCATCTTGATGACCGTCGGCGGTTTGATGGCGAATGCGGTTGTGCTGTTCGATCCGAAGAGCATCGTCACCTTCACTGCGTATGTGCCGCTTAAGGCCCATCCGCTATTCTATCTCAGCTACATCCTCTTCGCCGTCGGCGCGTTGATCGCCACCATCACCTTCTTCATCAACATCGTGGTCGCCAAACGTGAAAAGCGTTTTGAAGGCTCCATGCCGCTGGCTGTCTTCGGCCTGATGACCGCCGCAATCCTCGCGGTTTACACCCTGCTCGAAGGCGCCGCCGCCATTGTGCCGGCCTTCCTGTGGTCGCTTGATATTTTGCCCAACTACGACCCCGGCATCTACCGCAACTTCTTCTGGGGGTTTGGCCACCCTGCCCAGCAGGTCAACCTCGCCGCGATGGTTTCCATCTGGTACATGCTCGCGCAAATGACCACCGGTATTCGCCCCGTCAACGAGAAGTTCTCCCGCTTCGCCTTCATCCTCTATCTCTTCTTCATCAACCTCGGCTCAGCCCACCACCTTTTAGTTGACCCTGGTCTTTCCTTCGCATGGAAAGCCGTCAACACCTCCTACGCCATGTACCTCGCCGTATTGGGTTCGATGATGCACGCCTTCTCCATCCCCGCCGCCATGGAAATTGCCCTGCGCGCAAAGGGATACAACAAAGGCCTGTTCGGCTGGCTTCGCAACGGTCCCTGGAATGAACCTGGCTTCAGCGCGCTCGTCGTCTCCATGATCCTCTTCGGCTGGATCGGCGGCGTCACGGGCGTCACCATCGGCACCGAGCAGATCAACATGCTCGCGCACAACACCCTGCGCCTGCCCGGCCACTTCCACGCCACCGTCGTCGGCGGAACCACCACCGCCTTCATGGGCTTCACCTATTACGTCATCCCGCTCATCTTCCGCAAGGAACTCAAACTCAAGAAGTGGGCAGTCTGGCAGCCCTATGTCTACGGCGTTGGCTCCGCGCTTGTTTCACTGGGCATGATTACCAGCGGCTTGCAGGGCGTCTCCCGCCGCAACTGGGACATCACCTTCTCCGGCGCAATCCCTGGCACCGTCAACCTCACGCTTGCCATCTTCGGTATCGGCGCGGTCATCGCGGTCATCGGCGGCATCATGTATGTCGCCGTCGTGCTCACCTCCATCCTCACAGGCGAACGCAAAGAAGCCACAGGTTTGCTCCTCGTCAGCGGCACGAATAACCCGCTGCTTGAATCCACCCAACTCACCGACGAACAAATGGAAGACAAACAGAATCAACCCAAAGGCACGCTGGTTCTCGTCTTCGCCTTCCTCGTCTGGTTCGCAGTCTACTATCTCTCCAACTGGTGGCTGCTCGGGCGCACCTGGTTCATTAAATAACAAACTCTCTCCTTGTACATCCCGCCCGAAGAATCACCCCCTTCGGGCGGGACCAACTTACTGGTAAAAAATGATCGCATCACTTCTTCTCGGCCTGCTTGGAAGCCTTGGTCACTGCGTGGGGATGTGCAGCGCCATCGTCATACTCTTCGACCGCCAACCCATCTTCCGCACAGCGCCCTATGGGCAAAATAAACTCGCGTGGATTCTCGCCCACGCCGGGCGCATCACCACCTACACATTGCTCGGCCTCGTTTTCGGAATCTTCGGCCAAACCCTCTGGTCGTTGGGAAACCTGCAAGCCATCCTTTCAATTCTTTTCGCAATCATCGCCTTCTACATGGCCTCCGCATTTATTGGATTAACCCCCTCGCCCGAACTTTTATTTTCAAGATGGATTTCGCGCTGGGGGCTAGCCATCCGCAAATTCAAAACCGCCTCTCTCTGGACCTCCTACCTGCTCGGCCTCCTTTGGGGGCTACTCCCCTGCGGCCTGGTTCTGACCGCCCTCCTCACCGCANNGCCACCATCCCAAGTTTGTTCGCCGTCAAATGGCTGGCAACAAAAACCAACTCCCGCCTCTGGTCACGCACGCTCGCCTCCCTCGTTATGATGCTCTTCGGATTCCAATTCGCCATGCGCGGCTTTGCCTCCCTCGGCATCGTTGACCACTTCATGCTTGGTTCCGTAATGTTCTGGTAACTTGCCCGTGCCGCAAGATTTACCTTGCGCGGGCAACATGAACATCGCGGTATTGACAAAACCAAATAACACCAGGAGATGCCCATGAACCTAAACTCCATTTGGACTATTCTCGACGAAAGTTTCGATCCGCTCAACGAAGACGCCTATTCCATCTGGCTGAAAATCGCCACCGAACAGGGGCTTGAGCCTGGGTGGATCACCTGGGTTGCGGCGCTCTTTGTTTTCGGCTCCGACCCATTTACCACCGCGGGCTTCATGCGCCTCTTCCCCTACGGTTCAATGCGCGTACTGGAAGCTCGGTTTGAAGCAGCCATCAAACATGGAATTCTGGTTGCCAGCGGAGAAAACGAATACCACGCAACACAAAAAGGGATGGACTGGAGAAATCAAATGACCCAGGCCGCCATCCACTCCGTCGCCCACCTCCAACCGATTCCCACCGCCGACCTGCAAAAAATAGTGGGCTACGGCAGGCGCATTACCGAAGCCTCGCTTGCCGCGCCAGAACCGCCATCCAAATTTGGCGCGAGTCACTATTTCGAGAATATGCACCCACAGGAGGGAGAATATTTGCTTCGCTTCTTCATCCATTACTTTGGCACGCTGGACAAATATCGCGGCAATGCCCACCTTGCAACCTGGAAACACTACAACATCGAAGGCAATCGCTGGGAGGTATTATCGTAT